>Ga0181552_10000332_pt1 | contig 34971 bp, 30 predicted proteins | sample 011ome_18_FD_130583 | JGI IMG/M metagenome (GOLD analysis project Ga0181552, IMG submission 130583) | Coastal salt marsh microbial communities from the Groves Creek Marsh, Skidaway Island, Georgia - 011501BT metaG (megahit assembly) | ecosystem: Environmental > Aquatic > Marine > Intertidal...
CATCTGCAGGATTACCCTAGACCAGATGGGTGTGCGCCTTGTCCAGACCAAAGTCCCCGGCCAGTTCCTCCAGGTGCTTTTTTTCATCGTACGCATTTCTTTCAGCATGGCAATCATGTCGATGGCGACATCGGTAAGGGCAAAACCCTTGGCTATTTCCTACACGCCCAAGACCCCCACGCTGGCCTTGATGGACTTGGCCAGCTCGATGGTTTTCTTCAGTGCGGCCAGTTCACCGGCGCTGTCATCGGCAATAACAGTATTTTCTTGAATGCATTCATAACGTCCCTAGAGCCCCTTGATGGATGGATAGATGGATGTTTAGATGGATGTATAGATGGATGGATAGATTAATGATTATTGTCCCAACTAACCCCCGCATCCCACGATGATCCAAATCAACAAGGCTACGTGATAGGAATTCGATATAACGGTGCAAGGCTGAAAGGGGTGACGAGGCCGCTGTTTTGCTGAGCGCCCAGGAATTGTTATTCGCCTTTGAAGGTCTGAAAAATTAGCACGCCGTTTACGGTCGGCACAGTAACACTAACCGCATGCCCGATATCAGTCACGATCAAGCGAGTTGCGAATGATCTGCCAGGCTTCCTCTTCGTCATCCACAAACTGGAAGATATCCAGGTCTTCCGGACTGATCATGCCTTCGGACACCATCAGGTCAAAGTTGATGAGTTGCTGCCAGTAGTCCTTGCCGAACAGCAGTACAGGCAACGGCTTGATCTTGTTGGTCTGGATCAGGGTAAGGGTTTCAAACAGTTCATCGAGTGTGCCAAACCCGCCAGGGAATGCCACCAGTGCCCTGGCCCGCAGCATGAAATGCATCTTGCGCATGGCAAAGTAATGAAACTGAAAACAAAGGGCCGGCGTGATGTACGGGTTCGGTTTCTGCTCATGAGGCAACACGATATTAAGGCCAATGGTTTCCGCCCCGGCTTCACTGGCACCGCGGTTGGCAGCTTCCATAACACCAGGGCCGCCACCGGTAACGATGTATAGCTGCGGACAATCAGCACAACCGGATTTTTCACTCACTGTGCGCGACAGCTGACGTGCTTTTTCGTACCAGTGAGCATGACGCATCTGTATCTCAGCCCGGGCCAGGGCAGCCTGGTAGTCAAGATCACCAGGGTTTTGCTGCAGGGCCGCGCTGGCCGCCGCCTTGACCTGTTCGGCCGTGGCCATATCCGTGGTACGGGCACTGCCGAAAATCACCACCGTATGATTGACCCCGTGCTCCTCGAGCAACAGTTCCGGCTTGGACAACTCCAGAAAGAAACGCACAGGTCGCATGTCGTCACGCAGCAGAAAATCCATGTCATCAAAGGCCAGCCGATAGGCCGGCGACTCGGTCTGTTCTCTGGCCTGCTGGCTGGTTTCCTTGCGCGCACGCACGCGATCATCTGCTGCCGAGTAGAACAGGTGGCCGGGTTTTTTGCGGTCAGACATCAGGGCTCCCCACACTCGATTTGCTTTTTCTGCGCCATCATACATGATTCCCCTGACGGACAAGCGTCACACGCTCGCCTTTGGTGAGCACCCATGAACTGTCCATGAATTATTAAGGGAGCCAGCCATGTGCCGTTTTCTTGCCTACAACGGACCCAAGACCCTGATGCAGAAGTGGCTGCTCGACAGCAGCTACTCCCTGGTCCGGCAGAGCCGACACGCGCGCATGCGTTTTGAACCGGTCAACGGCGACGGTTTTGGTGTTGGCTGGTACCCGGAACATGATGATCCCGACCCGGGCACCTTTGTCAGTATCGAGCCCGCCTGGAGCAACCGTAACCTGGGTCAGCTGGCGGCCAAGATTCCGACCCGGCGTTTCTTCGCCCATGTCCGCGATGCCACGCCCGGCATGCCGGTATCATTGTCCAACTGTCACCCTTTCCAGCACGAACGCTGGCTGTGGATGCATAACGGGTATTTCGGTGAGTTCAGTCGCTGTCGCCGGGATTTCCTGGCGGCGCTTTCGGAAGCGTCATTCAATGTCATCCAGGGCAACACGGACTCAGAGCATGGCTTTGCCCTGTTCATGGACGAAATCGGCCACGATGACAACGGCTCACTGGTGCTGGCCGATACCGGTCAAATACTGACCGCACTGACCAATACCATGCGCCGCATCCAGGAGATTCGTGCCAAGGCCGGCTGCACCAGTGAAGCCCATATGAATTTTGCGGTAACCAATGGTGAGACGGCTTTGTTTACCCGCTACAGCTCATCCACGGAAGTCCCGGCACCGACACTGCACTATCTCCAGGAAGGCGATGCCGTGATTGTGGCGTCGGAACCACTGACAGAATCAGAGCATTGGGTCGCCGTGCCGGGTAACAGCATACTCATTCAGGAAAGTGGCAAAGCTTTGGAAGTCCGGTCGCTTGCAATCTGACAGTCATTGTTGACAAAGCATTCGCGGCTGAAGCCGCTCCTACCAGGATTGGTTGGAAACATTCGCGGCTGAAGCCACTCCTGCACGGGATTGGTTGCAAGCTGTTGCGGCTAGCACCGCTGTTGCGTCCGGTAAATTGCTTGCAGGAGCGGTAAGGCCGCGAACAATCGCGGCGCCTTTCGAGGTGCTTCAGGATTGCCCGCCCAGTAACGCATCCAGCTGCTGCAGCCGCTCCGGCGTGCCGATGTCGAACCATTGGCCTGCATGGTATTCGCCTCCGACCCGGCCCTGCGCCATGGCAGCCTTCAGCAACGGCACCACGGACTGCTTGCCTGGTGCCACGTCATGGAACAGATTCGGGTGATACACGGCAATACCGCTGAAGGTGTAGCGGCTTTCATTGCCGGTGGCTTCCCGGACACGATTGCCGTCCAGTACGAAATCCCCTGCCGGGTGATGGTCCGGATTATCGACCAGTATCAGCCAGGCAAGCAGGCCATCCAGGGCGACGTGCTTCAGACGGGAGAAATCAAAGTCTGTCCAGATGTCGGCATTGACGCTGGCAAACGGGGCATACACTTCCTGTGTCAGCAGCGGCATGGCATGAATGATCCCGCCGGCCGTTTCCAGCGGTTCACCTTCAGGGGACCAGCGAATACGCACCCCAAAATCCTCACCGTTGCCTAACGCCGTCTCAACCTGTTCACCCAGCCAGGCATGGTTGATGACCAGGTCGGTGAATCCGGCGCGCGCCAGTTTTTCCAGCTGGTGGGCAATGAGGGATTTGCCACCAGCGGACACCAGCGGTTTGGGGATGGTCAGGGTCAGCGGCTGCATGCGCTCGCCTTTGCCGGCGGCCAGCACCATGGCTTTCATGTTGCCTGGCCTCTGCCCAGATGGCTTTTCAGGCGCGTCCACAAGAGAGGGTAAATCTGGCTTTCAAACCATTTGCCCACTTCAATAAAGTCTTCATTTTCACTGAGCACTTCCTTGACGTAGGCCAGGGTGCGAGGAATGTCACCCAGATAGCCGGGCTTGCCGTCGCGCAGATAGAGCCGCGAGAAAATACCGGTAGCCTTCAGGTGTCGCTGCACGCCCATGAGGTCGAAACTGCGCAGGAATGTCCGCTCTTCGAAACTGTCAACAATGCCCGCTGTCTGGGCCATGTTGGCATAGGACACCGCCCAGTCACGAATCAGGGGCCGCGGCCAGCTGATATAACAATCCTTGATCAGGGAGACCAGGTCGTAGGTAAAAGGACCAATGACCGCGTCCTGAAAATCCAGCACACCAAGGTCGCCTTCCGGCTGGTACATAAGGTTGCGCGAATGATAGTCACGATGCACGACAACCTGTGGCTGCGAAAGCGCTGCATCAATCAGCGTGTCGAAGAAATGATCAAGCACACGCTCTTCAGCCCGGGACAGATTCAGCTGCATGATGCCGCCGCAAAACCACTCCCGGAACAGCTCCATTTCCCTGAGCAGCAGACCACCATCAAACGGTGGCAGCAGCATGTCGCTGCCCTCGCGGATGGACTGGATTTTCAGGAGGCTGTCGAAAGCACGGTGATAGACCGTTTTGACGGCCGCCAGGTGATTGGCGTTTTTCAGTGCCTGCAGGTGTTCGCCGAGCAGGGTATCGCCAAGCCAGGACAGGCACATGAATCCCTGTTCGAAATCCGCTTCATAGACATGGGGCACATTGATGCCGGCGGCTTCGAACTGCCTGGCCACCTGGACGAAGTTGCGACTGTCTTCCTTGTCAGGGGGCGCATCCACCAGCACGTAGGTACGCATCCGGCTGGTACCCGTGAAATAGCGACGGAAACTGGCGTCACCACTGAGCGGCTTGATCGTGATGGAATCTGACGTGTTTTCCAGGTCCGGCAGGAGACTGTTGAACCATGATTGCAGGGCCTGTTGGCGTTGTTCGGGAGTGTTCAGGTCTGAAGACGGTGGTGCCATAAACGAGGCGGTTCCATGCCGGATTTTTAAAGTTCGCCGCGGGATACAGGTGTTGACCGGATGGCTCGTCGTGACCGTGGCAGCTTGTTTAGCCGGGGCTTAGAAACTAGAATTCTTTGATGCCCAGCATTATGCCTATACAGAGGGGAATTGAGAAGTGATCCCCAGGTGCTCCCTGCCGCCCAACCGCCAGAAAACCCTGCTCTTTTTCCTCAGTCTCGCCAGTGGCATCGCCTTCAGCAACAGCAGCTCCGGGCAATCGGCCATGCAGCAGCAAGCCAGTGACATTGACTGGGTAAGCGCTGAGGACCTGACACCTGAACAACGCGCCCTGCTGCCTGGCAACTGCTGCGGCATGTATGTGGAGCCGGTTCTGCCCGCGCTGGAGGGCCCTCCCGGCACCGCGCATCTGCAGGCTGATGCACTGGCCGCCGAAGCCGACAGCCATGCGCAACTGCAGGGCGACATCCGCATTCGCCAGGACAACATGACACTGCGTGCCGACACCGGCACCTACGACATCAATGGCGGCCATGTCGACCTGCGTGGCAACATCCAGGTGCGCCAGCGTGGCATGCTGCTGGTCGGCACGCACGGCCAGGTCGACAACAGCAGCGCCACCAGCACTATCAACCATGCCAGTTATGTCCTGCATGATGACAACATCCGCGGCACGGCAGAGTTGATTGTCTATACCGACACCGACGGCGTCGTCACCATCGACAACGGCGCCTTCACCCGCTGTGAGCCGGGCAACAATTCCTGGGTACTGGAAGGCGATTCCATCGTGCTCAACCAGAGCACCGGTCGCGGTGTCGCCCGTGACGTCAAGCTGCGCCTGGGTAACGTGCCGGTGCTGTACCTGCCAATGCTTAGCTTTCCGATTAACGATGAACGCGCCTCCGGGTTCCTGGCACCCACCATTGGTTCCACCCGTGACGGCGGTCTTGATGTCTCCACCCCCTACTACCTGAACCTGGCCCCGAATTACGATGCCACCCTGACGCCGCGCGTGATGACTGATCGCGGCATCATGCTGGGTTTGGAAGGCCGCTACCTGAACCGGCTGTCGCGCAATGTCATGACCATGAACTATCTGCCCGGCGATGACCAGTACAATGCCGCCGAACTGTTGCTGCCGAATCCCGAATCACCGCCCGTGCCGGATCGCTGGCAATTCGCGTTTGATCATGTCGGCCGGGTCGGCCGCAAACTGCGCTCGGTGGTGGATTATGCCGCCGTCAGTGATATCGATTATTTCCAGGATCTGGGCAACACCGGCCTCTACACCACCACCCGAAGCTACCTGAAACGCACCGGCGGCGTGGAATACCGTGACCGCGACTGGCGCCTACGTGTCCAGGCCCTCAGTTACCAGCTGCTGGACCCCACCATCGCGCCGAGAAATGAACCTTACAAACGGCTGCCGCGCATCAACCTCGACGGCGAGTTCAGCCACCCGCTGGGATTCGAGTACGGCGTGGGGACCGAGTATGTCCGCTTCGAACGCGACCTGAATATTGACGACCTCACCGCCCGCCAGATTGCCAACGGCGCCATGGTCACCGGCCAGCGCCTGACCGTGGAACCGGAAATAAGCTACCCGTGGTCGACTCCGGGTGCCTTCGTGAAACCGACCCTGAAATACAAGTACGCCTCCTACCAGCTGGAAGACCCGACCAACGTTTATACCAACGATCCGACCCGTGGCGTGGCCTTGGGTACGCTGGACAGCGGCCTGATCTTCGAGCGCGACCTTGAGCTGGCCGGCGAAAACATGATCCAGACTCTCGAGCCGCGTCTGTACTACGTCTACAGCGACTATGAAGACCAGAGCGATATTCCCGTGTTCGACAGCAGCGAGATGACCTTCAGCTTCAACCAGCTGTTTCGCGAAGACCGTTTCAGCGGCAAGGACCGTATCGGCGACTCCAATCAGCTGACTCTGGCCGTGACCACACGCTTCCTGAACGAGCGCGGTCGCGAACGGGCCAGTGCCAGCATCGGCCAGATCCAGTACTTCGAGGACCGGCGCGTGACCCTTCGTAACAACCCGGGCCTGGATGAGCGTCGCAGCAGTTCCGCCATCGCCTCGGAATTCACCTTCCGATTCACCGACAACTGGCGCATCAATTCCTACCTGGAATGGGACTCCACGGAGAACAACATCGAGGTCGGCAATTTTCAATTCAGATACCAATCTGATATAAATCACATCCTCAATTTCAGCTACCGATACCGCGATGTGGCGGGTAATCCCATCAATGCCGCAGGCTTTGATCGCCGCATCCGCCAAACGGATGTTTCAGCCATCTGGCCGGTGTCACAAAACTGGAGCCTGATCGGCCGCTGGAATTACGACCATGCCAACAGCCGCGAGCTGGAAACCATTGCCGGCCTGGAATACAGCAATTGCTGCTACAGTGTCCGGCTCCTTGCCAGGCAGTGGATCGACAACGATACCCTGTTTTATGGCAATGTGGATGTCAACACCGGTGTTTTCCTACAATTTGAACTAAAAGGCTTTGGCAGCGTCTTAGGGGGTAATGTCAGCGGCATCCTCAACAATGGCATCAATGGCTACAGAGAACGTGAATATGCAACGCAGTAAACCGGCCCGAACCAACGGCATGGCCCGCACCAGGGATTTGTTTATCGCTGTGGCGTTGCTCTGCGCTGCCGTATGGCCGCATGTTGCCCTGCCCCAGGATGTTGTATCCCTAGACAAGATCGTCGCCATCGTCGATGACGATGTCATCCTGAAAAGCGAATTCGACATGCGCTGGACGCAGATCGAGGCACAACTGGCCAACATCCAGGGACCGCGTCCGGACGTGAATGAACTGAAACAGCAGCTGCTGGATCAGCTCATCATCGAAAACCTGCAGTACCAGATGGCGTCCCGTGCCGGTGTCCGTATCGATGACAACCAGCTTAACTCCGCCATGAATGGCGTTGCCCAGCAGAACGGCCTCACCTTTGAACAGTTCCGCCAGATCCTGGAAGATCAGGATGTCTACAACCTGACCCGTGAACAACTGCGCAAGGACATCATGCTGCAGCAGTTGCAGAACGGCGCGGTGAACAGCCGCATCGACATCACCCGCCAGGAAGTGGAAAACTACCTGCGCTCCGAAGCCGGCCAGGCCACCATCGCGCCGGAGTACCGTATTTCCCAGTTGCTGATCGAACACGGCGATGGCGCCGATGGTGATCGCCGTGAAGAACTGGCCAACTTCCTGTATGAGCAGCTGCGCCAGGGCGGCGAGATCAACGATTTCATCGCCGCCGGCCAGGTCAGCGGCATTCCCCTGCGCGGCAGCGACATGGGCTTTCGCAAGGTGGAAAACCTGCCGAGCATTTTCCAGAATGTCGTGCCGGAACTGACGCTGGGTGAAATCAGCGCCCCCTTCACCAGTGAAAGCGGCTGGCATATCGTACAGCTCAAGGACCTGCGCGGTGGCGCCAACCTGGAAATCCAGCAGTTCCACGTGCGTCACATCCAGATTGAACCCAACGAAATTCGCACCGAAGGCCAGGCCGAAGCCCTGATCGATGACCTCTACGAGCGTATCCAGAATGGCGAAGACCTTGGCGACCTGGCGCGCCAGAACACCGATGACGAAAGCTCCATGGTGTCGGGCGGTGATATCGACTGGGTCACCTTTGGCCAGTTGCCGCCGGACTTCATGGCAGCCATCCAGCAGCTGGAAATCGGCGAAATGTCTGAGCCGGTCCGCCTGCAAAGCGGCTGGCATATCATCGAGCTGCTGGAAACACGGGTTGAGGATGTGACCGATGAAAACATGCGCTACCAGGCTGAACAGATCCTGCGCCAGCGCAAGTACGAGAACGAACTGGAAAACTGGTTGACCGAATTACGCGATACCGCTTACGTTGACATCAAGATCGAACCCGAAAATCTTTGAGCGACTCTCCGCTACCCCTGACGCCCTTGCTCCCGCTTGTCATCACACCCGGCGAACCTGCCGGCATAGGCCCTGACCTGTGCATCCAGTATGTTGCGGCCAACCCGGATGCTGCCGCCGACCTGGTCGTGATCGCCGACCCGGATCTGCTGGCAGAAAGGGCACAGCAGCTTGGCATCGCCATCACCATCAATGAATACACGGCTAAAGCAACCGAAACCGGCGCCCTCAATGTGTGCCCGGTCAGGCTCGCCAGTCCGGCCACTCCCGGCCAGCTCGACAAAACCAACAGCCCCTATGTGCTGGCCACGCTCGACCGGGCAGTTACCGGCTGCCTGCAGGGCGAGTTTGGCGGCCTGGTCACCGGTCCGGTCCAGAAAAGCATCATCAACGATGCCAGCATTCCCTTCTCAGGTCATACCGAGTACCTGGCCGAGCAGTGCCACCGCGACCACGTGGTCATGATGCTGGTCACTGAGGGCCTGCGCGTGGCCCTGGCGACAACCCACTTGCCACTGACTGCCGTACCGGCAGCGATCACCCGGCCACTGCTGCAAAGTATCATCGTGATCCTAGAAGCCGACCTGCGCCTGAAGTTCGGCATTGCCAACCCGCGCATCGTGGTTGCCGGTCTGAATCCCCATGCCGGCGAAAGCGGCCACCTGGGCCGTGAGGAACAGGACATCATCATTCCCGTGCTCAACGATTTCCGCGACCAGGGCATGGACCTGATTGGCCCGCTGCCTGCCGACACCCTGTTCACCCCGAAACATCTCGACGGTGCCGATGCCGTTCTGGCGATGTATCACGATCAGGGTCTGCCGGTCCTGAAGTACAAGGGATTCGGCCAGGCCGTGAATATCACCCTGGGCCTGCCGCTAATTCGCACTTCTGTCGACCATGGTACGGCTCTGGATCTCGCCGGCAGCGGCAAGGCCGACACCGGCAGCCTGCACACCGCTATTGTCACCGCCCGCGAGATGGCCAGGCACTGGCAGCAAGGCCGTCAAAAATCGTCGTCGAAGAACGTAGTCAAATAAGTCATGGCTGAACATCGCGCCCGTAAACGCTTCGGCCAGAACTTCCTGCAGGAAGCCAATATCATCGAACGCATCATCATCGCGCTGGACCCGCAGCCTGATGACGCCATCCTGGAGATCGGCCCCGGTCAGGGTGCCTTGACTGACCGTCTTGTAGACCAGTGCGGGCACCTGGACGTGATTGAAATCGACCGCGACTTGGCCGCTGAATTCCGCTGGCGTTATGACAGCAAGCCCCACTTCACCCTGCACAACGCCGACGTCCTGAAATTCGATTTCAACAGCCTGCCTCCCCGGACAAAACCCTACAGGATGATCGGCAACCTGCCCTACAACATTTCTACCCCCCTGCTGTTTCACCTGTTCGCCTGCCGGCATCTTTTCAGCGACATGCTGTTCATGCTGCAACTTGAGGTGGTCGAGCGCATGACAGCCACACCAGGCAACAAGAATTACGGACGCCTGGGCATCATGACCGGGTATTACTGCGACGCGGAGAAACTGTTCAACGTGCCCCCCACGGCATTTCATCCGCAACCGAAAGTCCAGTCCGCCATCGTCAGGTTGAAACCCTGGCAGACGCTGCCGCATCCGGCTCTTGATGCCGACACGTTGGAAACCGTCGTGCGCACCGCTTTTTCCCAGCGTCGCAAGACCTTGCAAAACAGTCTGAAAACTCACGTTGACCGCGACACGCTGAGCGCCCTTGGCATTGATGGCAGCCGTCGTCCCGAGACCCTCTCGCTGGCGGAATATGTTACTATCAGCGACGCATTGACCGCGGCCAACGCCTGACAGTTCTTGCTGCCAGACAGCTCGATTCCGCGCCAGTGTCCTTATCGGTATCGACTTTTTAAACGGGTATCACGACAACAATCCCAGACAGGAAAACGCCTTCGTGAGCAGTGCGCCAGACAACGATTGTGGTATCGAGATCAACACCCGGTCACGTTACCTGGAAATGCAATCCGATCCCGCCAAGAATTCCTACGCGTTTTCCTACACGATTTCCATTACCAATTATCGCGATGAACCGGTGCGTCTGCTCAGCCGGCACTGGATCATTACCGACCAGAACAACAAGGTCGACGAGGTGACCGGCAAAGGCGTCGTCGGCCAGCAACCGGTGATCCAGCCCGGCGAGGCCTTTGAGTATTCCAGTGGCACACTGATCGCCACTGAGATCGGGGACATGCGCGGTTCCTACACCATGGAAACCGCCGCCGGCGAACAATTCGAGGCGCCCATCCCCCTCTTCGTGCTGGCCATCCCGCACATGATTCACTAGTCCGGCCATTCACTGGCGGAACAGGCGAGAACAGGCGAGAAAGGACAAGGCATGGCTACATACGCCGTTGGCGACATACAGGGTTGCTATGACCAACTCTTGCGCCTGCTCGACAAGGTCAGGTTCGACCCGGCCAAAGACCGGCTGTGGAGTGTGGGCGATGTCATCAATCGCGGCCCGAAATCCCTGAAGACCCTGCGCTTTCTCAAGGGGCTCGGTGACAGTTTCAACATGGTCCTGGGCAATCACGACCTGCACTTTGTCGCCATGGCGACCGGCGCCCAGCAGCATGGCCGGAAAGATACGCTGCAGAATCTCCTCAATGCCGAAGACTGCACGATGCTTTGTGAGTGGCTGCGTTTCCAGCCCATGGTGCACCTGAAAAAGCTGGACACGGAACAGGGCAACCAGACCTTCCTAATGGTCCATGCCGGTATCGCTCCCGGCTGGAGCTTCAAGCAGGCACGCCGTTACGGTGCAGAGGTCGAGGCCGTCCTGCAAAGCGACCAGTACCTGAAATTTCTCAACCGCATGTATGGCGACGAGCCGGACATATGGCACGACGGCCTTGAGGGCATGGAGCGCCTGCGCGTCATTACCAATTATCTGACGCGCGTGCGTTTCTGCAACAGCGAGACCCAGCTCAACTTGGCCATCAAGACCGGACCCAAAACGGCGCCCCAGGACTTTCGACCCTGGTATGAATACCAGTCACTTAAACCACACAAGATCATCCTGTTTGGCCACTGGGCCACGTTGGAAGGAGAAACGAACTGGCCCAACGTGTATGCCCTGGATACCGGTTGTGTATGGGGCAGAACCCTGACCATGTTGCGCCTCGAAGACAAGCGGCGCTACAGTGTGCCTTTCAGCAAGGACGGCAGGAAATAACGCATGCGGCCGAACCGGCAGCCTGAACGGATGAGTTCATGAAAACCTACAAGGTCGGCGGTGCTGTCCGCGACAAACTGCTTGGTTTACCGGTCAAGGATTGTGACTGGGTAGTTGTTGGTGCCACCCCCGAAGCGATGCGTGCCGAAGGCTACCAGCAGGTAGGCAGGGATTTCCCCGTGTTCCTGCATCCGGTTTCCAAAGAGGAATACGCACTGGCCCGGACCGAGCGCAAAACCGGCGTCGGATATACCGGGTTCACGGTGCATGCCGCGCCGGATGTCACGCTGGAACAGGACCTTGAGCGCCGCGACCTGACCATCAATGCCATTGCCCAGGCCGAAGACGGTTCACTCATCGATCCCTTTCAGGGCCAACGTGATATCGCGCAGAAAATCCTGCGCCATGTTTCACCCGCCTTTGTCGAAGACCCGCTCCGGGTGTTGCGCGTGGCCCGCTTTGCCGCGCGCTTCCACCACCTGGGCTTCAGGGTTGCCGAGGAAACCCAGGCACTGATGCGCGAGATCGTCGCGGCCGGCGAACTCGACGCCCTGGTACCGGAACGGGTATGGCGTGAGTTCGCTCTTGCCCTGGACACATCCAGCCCGCAAATCTTTATTGCGACACTCAAACATTGCCATGCGCTGGCGGTGATTCTGCCTGAAGTCGACAAGCTGTACGGCGTGCCGCAACCGCCCAAGTATCACCCGGAAATTGACACCGGGCTGCACACGCTCATGGCGCTGGAGCAGGCTGCCCTGCTCTGTGCCCACCCCGAGGTGCGTTTTGCGGCGCTGATGCATGATGTCGGCAAGGGTGCCATTGCGAAAGCCCGCTGGCCTTACCTGCGCGGTCATGAAGCCCTGGGGGTCGATCTGATCGAGAGTGCCTGCAAGCGACTAAAAGCGCCCAATGAATTTCGCGACCTGGCCAGGCTGACCAGCCTGTATCACACCCATTGCCACCGGGCTGCCCACCTGGAACCCGCCGAGATGCTGGAGGCCCTGGAAGCGCTGGATGCCTTTCGCAAACCGAAACGCTTTGAGCAGTTCCTGCTCGCCTGTGAAGCCGATGCCCGTGGCCGCCTTGGACTGGAAAAGAATCCCTATCCCCAGGCCGGGGTGATGCAAGAGGCATACGCTGTCTGCAACGGCATCGATATCCAGGCCATCCTGGCAGACGGCTTTCGCGATGCCGCCATAGGCGATGAACTGCATCAGCGCCGGCTGTCGGCGCTGCAACAATTCCTGGAGACACTGTGACGACAACCGATCAACCTGTTGCCCTGCTCACCGGTGCCGCCGCCCGCTTGGGCGCAGCCAGTGCCACGGCCCTGCATGCGCGCGGCTACCGCATTCTCATTCACTACCATCGCTCTCGGGATAACGCCGACGCGCTCTGCACGTCCCTGAATACCCGGCGTCCCGATTCCGCCCTGGCGCTGCAGGCCGACCTAGATGACATGGCGGCCGTGGCAAGTCTGGCCGACCAGGCTTTGTCTGCTTTCGGACGCGTGGATGTCCTCATCAACAATGCCTCGGCCTTTTACCCCACGCCCATCGGCACCGCTACCCAGAACCAGTGGGACGCCCTGTTTGCCAGCAACGCCCGCGCCCCCCTGTTCCTCATCAATGCTTTAGCTGGTGAACTGCGCATGCGGCGTGGCTGCATCATCAACATGACTGACCTCTATGCCAGTCGCGGCCTGAATCATCACAGCGTATACACCATGGCCAAGGCCGCCCTGGAAGGCATGACCCGTACCCTGGCCCGGGAACTGGCCCCGGATGTGCGCGTGAATGCCGTCGCCCCCGGCGCCATACTGTGGCCACCGGGCGAAGAGCCGTCCGAAGAAAAGCAGCAGGCCATCATCGACATGAGCGCGCTGAAACGCATGGGCAGCCCCGAGGATATTGCCAACGCCGTGGCGTTTCTGGTGTGTGATGCAAGCTATGTGACCGGCCAGGTCCTGCACGTTGATGGTGGCCGATAACAGGTTACCTGTATTCTCCTACATCACCGGTAGGCCGTTTGTTTTAAACGCTCATCCCATCTCGCCGGTTTTAAGCCAGTGGGCGCAGGCCTCGCCCAGCTCGCGTACCGCCACCTCATCACAGCGCTCAGCTTCTGCCTGGCTCAACACATCCTTCCAGCGCTCGTTGGTGCCCTTGTTGATGAATCTGGCACCACCACCTTCAAATATGGCCTCCAGCACATCGTATTGGCTGGCCAGCTCGCGCATGTGCTCGATACTGCAATGCTCAACAATTTTTGGCCACAACGCCTGGGGAATGTCGATATCGAGGAACCTGGCTACCTGCCTGGCCTGACCTTCAAAATCAGTTTTCAGGTTGTTGTAATGCAGCAGCATGACGTTGGGTTGGTCCCTCGCATCCCACCAGCTTTTGATACAGGGCCAAAACGGTGTTTCCGGCAAACCATCGAAATAACCATGATCCAGCAAGTGCAGATAATACTCATGCACATCACAGTCAAGCGGCACCAGTGGCGCCCCGGCCAGGTCGGGAGCATTGTTGAAGGCCTCGTAGGCAGTGGGTGTAAACAGCATGTGGTGGTTGTACATGCTCCAGGTGACATCCCGTGCATCCCGGCCAATGAACAGGTATTTCACTTCGGGCTTGAACGGAATGCAGTTCAGAGGTGAGTGGGTTTTGATAAAACGCCTGTGCTTCTGGCCCTCGGCAATGGCAAACATCTCCTCTTTCGGGAGCAACCGAATCTCTACCCAGGGTGAAAGGGCCTGGCCATAGGCATTCGGGTCTCCCTGAAAAACCAGCTGGGCGACCAGTTGCTGCATCCAAGTGGTACCGCTCTTCGACCAGGTGCCTATCATGATGTCGTCATCACGGAAGGGAAAATCATTCAGGCGGGTGGAGTCCCAAATGGAACATCGCTGCTCTGCATTTTTTACAGGGATGACCATGGTTTGAAACCTCTTTTTATGATTTTCATTACGCGTGTGAGGGAGAGGAAGAACCATCTGATCTCATTGCCGGCAAAAAATACAGTGGCAATGAATCATAACAACTGCATGATCGTCCTGGCCCCGGAAATGGCGCTGTAATCTCTGCTACCGCGACTGGATCATGGGCGGGTATGGCGGAGGTAACTGATGGTTATCGGACACACCATATCCGGCACTTTCTTCCCTAGAGACAGAGGCATTACTGCGGCGTCAGACCCCGACGCTCCAGCAGCGGCGTGACATCCGGCTCACGGCCACGGAAGTTCTGGAACAGCTGCATGGCTTCCACGCTGCCGCCTTTTGACAGCAGGGTATCGCGGAAGTACTGGCCGTTTTCCTGGCGCATGCCACCGTTTTCCTTGAACCATTCCACGGTGTCAGCGTCCAGCACCTCGCTCCAGATATAGGAGTAGTAGCCGGCCGAGTAGCCGCCCATGATGTGGGAGAAATAGGTCGGGCGGTAACGCGGGGCGATCTCGTCCAAAAGGGCACCGGCCTCAAGCAGGGTCTGTTCCTCGAACGCCATGATTTCATCGGCTGCCGGTACCTGTTCCGGCGGCAACTGGTGCAGGGCCATGTCGACGATGGACGGCATCAGGTATTCCGAGGTGGCAAAACCCTCGTTGAACATCGATGCTTCCAGCACACGGTCGAGTAATTGCTGCGGGATCGGTTCACCGGTCTCATAGTGCACGGCATAGTTGGCCAGCACTTCTGGCCAGACGGCCCACATCTCGTTCACCTGCGAAGGGTATTCGACAAAGTCCCTGGGCACGCGGGTACCGGCAAAGGACGGATAGGTGACATCGGAAAACAGGCCGTGCAGGGCATGCCCGAATTCGTGAAACATGGTTTCCACTTCATCAAAAGTCATCAGCGTCGGCTCACCGGGTGGCGGCTTAGCAATATTGAGATGGTTGGCGACCACGGCCTTGCGGTTCATCAGGTGAGACTGGGACACGTAGGCATTCATCCAGGCGCCGCCGCGCTTGGAGGAACGCGCATACGGGTCGAGCAAGAAGATCCCGAGCTGGGAACCGTCGGTGTCATTGACGTCGAACACGCGCACATCTTCCTGGTAAACCGGCAAGTCGAAGCGCTCCTCGAAGCTGATGCCGTAAATCTGGCCGGCGGCAAAGAACACGCCCTTGAGCAGGACATTGTCGATTTCAAAATAGGGACGCAGTTGCGATTCATCAAAGTTGTAGCGTTGCTGGCGCACCTTCTCGGCATAAAACGGCCAGTCCCAGGCGGCCAGATCGAAATCCTCGCCTTCAGCCTCAATCATGGCCTGGATGTCGGCGGCTTCACGCCGGGCATTGGCAATGGCCGGCGCCGTCAGGTCGGCCAGGCGTTGGTTGACAGCGCCGACAGTTTGCGCGGTCTGTTTTTCCAGCACATAGGCCGCATGGCTGTCATAGCCCAACAGGCGGGCACGCTCGGCGCGCAGGGTTATGGTACGGCTGAGGACTTCGGTGTTGTCGAATTCACCGCCACGGTGACCGCGCGATTCCGCGGTTTCCTGGATGCGCTGACGCAAGGCACGGTTTTCCAGGGCAGCAAGAGTCGGCTGGCTGGAATAGTTCAGGAGGGGAATGACGTATTTGCCGGGCATGTCACGGGCAGTGGCTTCATCGGCCGCGGCCTGGATACGGGCCTCACTCAACCCGGCCAGCTCCTCGGGGCTGTCCACTACGATGGCCAGCGCATTCACCTCGTCCAGCACGTTCTGGCTGAACTGCGTGGACAGTTCCGACAGTTCCCGGTTAATCGCCTTGAGTCGCTCTTTTTGCTCCACATCGAGCATGGCCCCAGCGCGCACGAAATCCTTGTAGTTTTCCTCGATCAGGCGCACCGCTTCATCACCCAGGCCCAGGCTGTCTCGGCGCGCATAGAGATCACTGATACGGGCAAACAGGCCTTCATCCAGCAGGATCTGGTCGTAATGGTCAGACATGCGCGGCGCGATCTCCACCTCGGTAGCATCGATGGCCTCGTTGGTGTGGGCAGAAGACAGGGCATAAAACACCGTTGCCACGCGATCCAGCAACTGCCCGGACATTTCCAGCGGCACCATGGTGTTCTCGAAAGTCGGCCCCTCTGCCTGGTTCACGATGGCCGCGATTTCGTCCAGGTGTTCGTTCATGCCGCGTTCAAACGCGGGCAGGTAATCATCCGTGGAGATCTGATCAAACGGCGGGTACTGCAGTGGCAGCGGTGAAGGCTCAAAGAAAGGATTGCCAGCTTCGGCAGTCTGCGCCGGTGCGGTATTCGTCATGGTCTGCATACTGCTGGTCTCCAGGGTCTGTTCATGGTTGTCGGAACACGCAGCCAGGCCTGCCAGCGCCATGGCGAGGACAATCAGTCGGGGTTGATTGAGAGCTTGGATATTCATCAGTCACCTGTGTCTTGGTCTGAACCTGTGAGGTCGAAAACGGGAAACAACCCGTAAATGTGTCTTGGATACTGCGGTGAAGAAGCTTGTAACATACCGACTATCGCCTGTATTGATCAAGTTAGGCCGGTTCGCGCGCGATGGCCGAGGCGTTGAGGCAGGATGCCAGCACGTGGTCTTCCCAGCGCCCGTTGATGCACAGGTGACGCCGGGCAATGCCGTCCTGGACAAACCCGAGCCGTGCCAGCAACCGCGCCGAGCGCACGTTGGCCGGCATGTAACTGGCGCGCAGGCGCTGCAGCCGCAGGTTGTCGAAAGCGTATCGCACGGCATGTATCACCAGGGTCGACATGGTCCCGGTGCCCTCGAAATCGCGGTCCACGGAATATCCCAGCAAACCGGAGTTGGCCGGATCATAAGTGATGGCGGTAATGGAGCAGGTAGCGATAACACGGTCGCCATCGAGGCCGACAAAGTGCGCGGCCTGCCCTTCATTGACTTCCTGTGCCCGGTACTCGAGACGACGGAGCCAGGATTGCACGCTGTGATGGCTGGGGCTGACCTGGGGATGCCAGGGCGCAAAGCGATCGGCATTGCGCTCATAGTAATCTGACAAGGCCCGGGCATAAGTGACCCCGGCGAACTCAATCTGTATAAGCGGCACCGTCATCAAGCGGCTCTTCCCTGAGATCGGCAAGCAGTGCCATGGCCCTGTTGGCATCGGCCTCATCCAGCACCCACAGTTCCTGGTCAAGGTTGTAAGGCGGGATACCGGCGGTGGAAAACTCGTTCTTGAGCATGCAGTCGATGCCCTCACCGGCCAGTATGGATCTGGCCAGTCCGACCAGTGCCGGATTGGCATGGGTATATAGCATGATCATACTGCCCTCCTGTGACTTGGACTCGCCTTCGATTTGCCTCGGCCTTGCCCGGGGAAATGCGCTCAGGCTTGGCTTGAAATCATCCTGCCGTGCCATTGAAAGTCGACTGGCCAGATAGGCTGGCGGTGCTTGTCGTAATCTTCCCACATATCGGCAAAGGATTGCTTCAGTACCGGATGTTTTTGCTTGCCGCAGACCTGGGCCAGCGGCCACAGCACAAAGGCATTGGTTTCAATTTCTGCGCGTGGCAGCGTGATGCCATGAAACGTGCCGGCGAGGTTGTCGTAGGTGAGAATATCGATGTCCAGCGTCCTGCCGCTGAAACGGGGTTGGGTGCGATCCCGGCCATGCTTGTCTTCGATGCTCTTGAGCGCGACGGAAAGTTCTGCCAGCGGCAGATCGGTTTCCACGCCAACCACCATGTTGAGGAAGTTGTCGCCGTCAAAACCGACTGCTTCGCTTTCGAACACCGATGACAGGCTCAGGTCATTGAATTGCAGCAGCAGTGCATCCAGGCAACTGGTCAGGTGGTTCACCGGATCCAGGTTGCTGCCCAGGCTCAAAGTCACCCATGCCATTAGACGGCAGCCCCGCCCTGTTTGTCGCCACGCTCGATGATCACGCCAACATCCCGGGAACCAGTAACAGCACCTGGTTTGCCGAGTTCGAGATAGAGCCAGGTCACATCGAATTCATCCTGCACGATATCGGCAATGCGTGATCCCAGGGTCTCCATGAGTTTAAAGCTGCTGTCTTCGACAAAGGCGATCAGGCGCTTGGCGACGGCCTTGTAGTCCAGTGCGTGCTCGATTTCGTCATTGGCAGCAGCCTTGCTAAAGTCAGACTTCATTTTCAGGTCAATGGTGATGCGCTGGCGAATGTTGCGCTCCCAGTCATAGACACCAATGACGGTTTTGACCTCGAGGCCGCGGATATACACTATTTCCATGAATTTTCTCTCTGTTTTCTGATTGCTTGCTTTGCTCTACTGATCTGATGTCGAGCGTAAGTGTGGCACTGTCACGCCAGTGCCGCTAACGACCCCAGGTTCCAGCGCGGTTTGGCCCGTATACCCAGATCATCTGACTGACCAGCCTTCAGGCGCATGCAGCCAGCGTAGGCAATCATGGCTCCGTTATCCGTACAGTAGGCAAAACCGGGGTAATACAGCTCTCCCCCTTCTGCCCGGGCCATTGCGCCTAGCTTCTCCCGCAGGCGGGTGTTGGCGCTCACACCACCGGCAATCACCAGCCTTTTCATGCCACTGTGCTGAAAGGCCCGGCGGCATTTAATCACCATCGTATCGACAACCGCTTCCTGGAAAGCCCAGGCAATGTCTGCCCGGGTCTGGGCATCAATGACGCCGTCGACGGTGTGTTCGTTGACCGTATTGAGGGTATAGGTTTTCAGGCCGCTGAAGCTGAAATCCAGCCCCGGCCTGTTAGTCATTGGACGCGGAAATTCAAAGCGCCCCGGGGTGCCCTGTTCGGCCAGTTTCGCCACATGGGGACCTCCGGGGTATGGCAGTCCAAGCATTTTCGCAACCTTGTCAAAGGCTTCGCCGGCGGCGTCATCGAGCGATTCCCCGATCAGGTGGTAACGGCCAAGCTCCGGTACCTCAACCAGCTGCGTATGACCGCCTGAGACCAGCAGGGCCACAAACGGAAATTGCGGGCTGTTATCTTCCAGCAACGGGGCCAGCAGGTGGCCTTCCATGTGATGCACGCCGAGTGTGGGAATACCCAGTGTCATGCCCAGAGAACGGCCGATGGAAGCGCCCACCAGCAGAGCGCCTGCCAGGCCCGGGCCAGCGGTATAGGCAATACCATTAAGATCATGCAGGGTGCAGTCGGCCTGTGCCAGCACTTCGCGAATCAGGGGCAATGTCCTGCGGATATGGTCACGTGATGCCAGTTCAGGCACGACACCGCCATACTGCTGATGCAGCTTGACCTGGCTGTACAGGGCATCGCCCAGCAGACCGCGTTCACTGTCATAGATCGCGATGCCGGTTTCGTCACAGGAAGTTTCAATACCAAGTACTTTCATGGCCTGTAAATACATTCTTCAGTCATTTTTAATTTGGCATCAAGGGCGATGCGGCCTTCGTCTGCCATGCTGTTTGCACCCCGGTCTGGCGGGGACGCGCATGATAGCACAGGGTAACGGTAGTGCTGGTCTGAGCTGGTCAACACGGCGTAAAACACCGTGTTATCATTTCGTCAAAAACATGATCAAGGATATCCCATGAAAGCTATCGTACTCAGTGCCGGCGCCACCTCCATAGATGCTGTTCAGCTTGTAGAACGCGACAAACCCGTTGCCGGTCCCGGTGAAATTCTAGTGCGCATGAAAGCGGCCTCCCTGAACTTCCGCGACCTGGGCATTATTGTCGGCAAGTATTTTGGCGGCCCCGTCCAGCGCGATACCGTGCTGGGTTCGGATGGCGCCGGCGAAGTGGAGGCCGTGGGCGAAAGCGTAACGCGCTTCAAGCCGGGCGATCGCGTGGCCGGGACTTTTTTCCAGGACCTGCCGGACGGTCCGGCCGACCCGATGTCCAACCCCGCGCTTGGCCATTCCGCCGATGGTGTACTAACTGAATACATGGTTATAAAGGAAGGTAACGCTGTGGCCCTTCCGGAAAACCTGAGTTACGAAGAAGGTGCCTGTCTGCCCTGCGCTGCCCTCACGGCCTGGCATGCCATGATGCAAGCCGGCAAACCCGTCAAGGAAGGCGATACCGTTCTGGCCCTGGGCACGGGCGGTGTGTCCATGTTCGCCCTCCAGTTCGCCACGGCCGTGGGTGCCAAAGTGATCATCACTTCCTCCAATGACGAAAAACTCGCCAAGGCCAAAGCCATGGGGGCCAGCGGCCTTATCAATTACAAAACCCATCCGGAATGGCAGGACGAAGTCAGGAAGCTGACTGACGGTAAGGGCGTCGACTGTGTTGTTGAAGTGGGCGGTATCGGCACCATCGATCGCTCCATGCAATGCTTAGCACTTGGCGGCAAAATCGGCATGATTGGGGTGCTGGCCGGTGCTGAGGGTGAATGCAATCCCCGCAGCCTGATGCTCACCGGCAGTGCCATCCACGGCATTTTTGTGGGCAACCGCCGCATGTTCGAGGAAATGAACAAGGCCATCGAAATCAATGACATCCATCCGGTCATCGACAAGGTCTTCCCGCTTGAGGACACGGTCGAGGCCATCGGCTATTTCAAGAGCCAGGCCCACCTGGGCAAGGTGGTCATCCGCATCGGCTGATCCGTCCTGGCGATGCCAGCGCCGTCAATGCGATCTGTGGCACTGAAACTTTCCCGGATCATGGCAGTCTACCGGGCGTGTTTCAGGCGCAGTCGCCTGCCTGCATTGCCCTGCCGACTGCAAAATTTTCGCAATTTAGCTTTACGACATTTCCGGAATTTTGTGGATAATGCCCCCCCTGTTTTCGAGTTAGGTGAGATTTGTTTGTGCCAACGTTTCCTGTGCTGACAGACAGCCGTACCCGCCACACCCTTCGTGCGTTCCACAGGCTTATTGCCCCCGCACTGCTTGGCCTGACTCTGACCGGCTGCAGCATGATTCAGCCCGAGCCTGAAGGCTCTCCCGCACAGGAACCCGAAACCGCCGCCAGCACCGGCTCCTCCACCCTGATCGTGGAATCCCTGATCAATGAAGCCGGAGAACTGGGCAGGCGCGATGTCAGTGGTCCGGCAAAGCCCCCCCTTACCGAGGATGAGGCCTTCAACCAGGGCCCGCAGCCTGCAGTACCCACCATCAACATGACCGCCAACCGGGTCGTTGAGCAGGCCATCAATGATCTCCTGCAAAACCGCCAGGCCCTGTTGCGTGTCTGGGTGGAACGCAGCCACACCTACTTTCCGATGATCGAGCAGATCTTCGCCGAAGAGGAAGTCCCCGATGAACTGAAGTACCTGGCACTTGGGGAAAGCGGCCTGCGTCCCACTGTACGCAGTTCTGCCGGTGCCGTCGGTATGTGGCAGTTCATGTATGGCACCGCCCGTTCGTCCGGCCTGGAAATCAATGCCTGGGTAGATGAACGCCGTGACCCCGAACTGGCCACCCGCGCGGCGGCCCGCCATTTCAAGGAACTGTATAAAAGCTATAGCGGCAACTGGGAGCTGGCCCTGGCCGGTTACAACTGCAGTTATCGCTGCATCACCCGCGCCGCGCGCCGGGCCGGCAAACCGATCGAGGAAAAACCGACCTACTGGGAAATCTATCCCTTCCTGCCCCGCGAAACCCGTGCTTTTGTACCCAAGTTCGTCGCCTCGGCACTGATCATTTCCAATCCGGAAATGTACGGCGTGCAGGTGGACAGCCTGGGCCAGGAAATTGCCTACGACATCGTGGAAGTGCGCGGCATGCTGGCACTGGAAACCGCCGCCGACCTGGCCGGTACCGACCTGGCCACCATCCGCAACCTGAACCCGGCCCTGATCAAAGCCACCCTGCCCGACCAGCTTGAGCCCTACGCCCTGAAGATTCCGCTGGGCTCCTTCAACCGCTTTGTGCGAAATTTCGACAACATGCCGGCCGACGCCAAAGTGGCACCAAGTGAATACACCATCAAGCGCGGCGATACCCTGGCAGCCATTGCCCGGTCTGCAGACACCACCGTGGACGAACTCAAGGCCGTCAACGGCATTCGCGGTCACCTGATCTACCCGGGCCAGAAACTGCTGCTGCCAGGCACAGGCCTGTCGGCCGACTTTACCATCGGCAATCGGGAACGACGGTTTGTGGCATACGGAGAAACTGAACGTCGGCCCATAGAATTGCGCGAGGAATTCCAGCTGGTGGAGCTGAACGGCTCCACCGAAGACAAACCGCTGATGGGGGTCACCCTGAATGCCGAACTGGCGGATGACATGGATATGCTGGTGCCGACCATCCACCGGGTCAGTCGTGGTGACACGCTCGGCCAGATTGCTGAGCGCTATGATGTCTCCGTCAAGGACATACAGCAGTGGAACAACATCCGCGGCACCACGATCTACGTCAATCAGGAGCTGTCGATCCATTCAGTACCTGCCAAAGCGGTCACCACCTACCGGGTCCAGCGCGGCGACAGCCTGAGCATCATCGCGCGCCGTTTTGGCGTCTCCGTGGACAACATCAAGCGCTGGAACAACTTGCGCAGCAACCTGATCTTTCCGGGTCAGGACCTCTCGATCAACTGATCATTGCTCCGTGGGGCGGCATAAACCGCAGGACGTTTGCCGACACGCAACTGGTTCGCGGCTGAAGCCGTTCCTACGGGTTGCCAGGATCACATGTAGGAGCGGCTTCAGCCGCGAGCAGGCCTGGCATCATAGACCTGCTTACAACAAGCCCTGCAACGCCCCCTGCATACTCTGCACGATCTTGCCGCTGCCGCGTATGTCATCCGTGATGGCCGCGATGTAGGCATCGATGGCCTGCTCATAATCGTTCCAGATCAACGCCTTGTCGGCATCAAACTGACTCCCGATGACTTCATAGACGGCGCTGTACAACGGCAGGGTCGCCGGTGACAGGGTCTGGCTGGCATCGTAATGGCCTGTCACCAGTTTCGAGCGCAGCTCGGCCGCCTGTAGCCCGAACAGCAGACAGATGGCCATGTACTGCTGGAAGATTTCCACGGACCGGCGCGCCAGGTTCGCCGAACCAAAGCCCTGCGAATTGATGTTCTGGTTGAAACCTTCCGCATGGGTCGGGTAATGGGTCGTCAGCGAATTTCCGTAGAACTGCAGCTGCGGCATGATGCAGTTGCCGCACAGTTGCAGGCTCTGTAGACCGCCGTTGATGGCGCGGTCAGTATTGCCCACCAGCATCGCAGAAAGGCCGTTGCTGAAGGCCGGCATGACGGCCATGGCAATCTGCACATCCAGGTGCTTAGCCAGCATGCCAATATGGAAACGCAGCTGATCCATGCTGACGCCGATGTACTGGCCCAGGAAATTGCCGCCGTGATAGGTGTTGCCGCGGGCGGCATCCACCAGCGGATTGTCGGTAGCGGAATTGATTTCATGCTCAACCTGCTGCGCAATCAGACGATAACCATCCACGATCGGCCCCATATACTGGGGCAGGCAGCGCAGTGAATAGCGATCCTGGATCGGCTGGTCACCCCCACGGAATTCATGCTGGCCATCCAGTTCATCGGCAATCAGGGATGAGCCCTGGAGCAGTTCCAGCATGGTCTGCGCCGCAGCAATCTGCCCCGGCAGCGGCTTGTGCTCGTGAATGAAGGGATGGAATGACTGGTTTGTGGCCATCATGCCCTGGAACAGCAGCGCATGGCTGCCAAAAGAAAGCGCCAGCAGGTTGCGGGCGTCATACATGACATTGGCGGCGATACCCGTCATTACGGAGGTGCCGTTGACCATGGCCAGGCCTTCTTTCGGGCCCAGTTCCTCACGCGGCAGGCCCAGTCGTTCCAGCACGGTCTGGGCGCCCAGGACTTCGCCGTTGTAATCCACCTGCCAGGATTCATCCAGGCCGATCAGGCAGGCGGTGATATAGGACAACGGTGACAGATCGCCGCTGGCGCCAATGGAGGCAAATTCACGCACCTGGGGGGTGGCGCCTGCATTGAGAAAGGTCCCCATACGCTCGATCATGGACATGCGGATGCCGGAAGCACCCTGCAGGTGCGAATTCATGCGCACCAGGATGGCGGCGCGAACGTCTTCCTGCGGCAGCAGGTTGCCGGTGCCCACCTTGTGGAACCAGGGAATATTGTTCTGCAACTCAATCGCCTGATCCTTGGAGATAGCCTTGTAGGCCATGGCCCCGAAGCCACTGGTGACACCATATATCGGCTGGTTGTTTTCCACCGCATTGAGGATGAATTCGTTGGACTCACGCACGCGGTCATGCACGGCGACGTCGCTGGTGATGGCCACGGCCTCGCGATGGCGGGCTACTCTGACGACCTGGTCAATGGTCAGGCCTTCACCGGTTACGGTAACGTGTTGTTCTGACATGATTTTTCTCTGTAATGTCTGGTTATGGAATAAGCTGTACGCCGTGCTGGCAGACACACGACCGAAACGAAAAAAGGAAACGTCAGGACAGGGTCGTCAGGACCAGTCGAGCCGGCCGAAAAAACCGGCCAGGTAGAGGGCTTTGATCTTTTTACTGGGTTTCATGCGCTGGGCTCTGTGTTGGTGCGGCAAGTGTACTGCAAAATTTCGCCCTGTCGTAGGTCGGCATAGGCACCCCAAAACCCGTCCCCCGACGGCCCGCTTTTCAACCCCTGAAAACTTTGCAATTCAAGGACTTTCCCATTAAAATGCCCGGCCCTTGAACCCAGGGTTTCATTTATTAACAGGTAATTTTTAATGCCCATCGTAAAGCTGAAAGAAAACGAGCCTTTTGACGTCGCGCTGCGCCGCTTCAAGCGTTCCTGCGAAAAAGCAGGCATTCTTGCTGAAGTCCGCCGCCGCGAGTTTTACGAAAAGCCGACTTCTGTGCGTAAGCGCAAAGCCGCTGCTGCCGTAAAGCGTCACATGAAAAAAGTGTCTCGCGAAAATCGTCGCACCCAGCGTCTGTACTGAGCCTCAGGCCAGACGCTACAAGTCCCTCCTGTAAACATGGCGGATCATCCCCTTAAAGTCAGCATCACTGATGCGATGAAGGAAGCCATGCGGGCGAAAGACAAGCCCCGGCTGTCCACCCTGCGTCTGGTCTTGGCCGAATTGAAAAAGGTCGAAGTGGATGAACGCATCGATCTGCCCGAAGACCGCATCATTTCGATCCTCGACAAGATGATCAAGCAGCGCCGCGACTCGGTAAAGCAGTACACCGACGGTGACCGTCCGGAGCTGGCCGCTGCCGAGGCTGCCGAAATTGAAGTGATCCAGGAATTCATGCCAAGCGCCCTGAGCGAGGCGGAAATCACCGCCATCGTTGACAAGGCCATTGCCGATGAAGACGCTAGCTCCATGCAGGACATGGGCAAGGTCATGAACGCGGTTCGCCCACAACTGGCCGGCCGGGCCGACATGGCGGTCGTCAGCCAGCTGGTCAAACAGCAGCTCGGCTAAACCGGCGTCCTGCCCCGGGGCGTCACCCCACTAAACACCAGAATCTATTTCTCCAGCGTCACGCCGCAATGTTTGCAGTATTGCGCATCCTCGTCATGCCCCGATTTGCTGCAGTTGTTGCAGGTGCGCAGGGTCTTAGGCTCGGGGCGGTCCATGCGCTGGTGCTCGGTAATGATTTCGGCGCCGACGATACCAAACGGTACCGCGATTATGGCATACCCCAGGATCATGGCCGTGGCGGCTATAAACTGCCCCAGCGCGGTATGCGGAGTGATGTCGCCATACCCCACGGTCGTGATGGTGACGATGGCCCAGTAAATGCTGTGGGGAATACTTTCAAATCCGTTGTCAGGTCCTTCAACCAGGTACATCAGCGAGCCGAAGATGATGATGAGCGTCAGCAGGGAATACAGGAACACGAAAATCTTGCGGCGCGCCCCCAGCAGTGCACGGGCCAGCAAGGTGGCTTCACCCATGTAGCGCATCAAGCGCAAGATACGAAAAATGCGCAGGACACGCAGGATGCGGATAACAATCAGGTAGACCCCGCCCGGCCACAGGAAAGCGATAAAAGTCGGCAGAATCGAAAACAGGTCGATCAGCCCGTAAAAGCTCAGTGCATAGCCTTTGGTAGAGGGAGATGAGTACAGGCGCAGCATATATTCAATGGTGAACAGCACCGTGAACACCCACTCCAGCAGGTACAGTTGCGCGTGATACTGTGCATTCACTGCCGGCACCGAGTCCAGCATGACCGCCGCCACGCTGGCAAAGATGACGTTGATCAACACCACATCAAAGAGTTTTCCGGCACGGGAGTCATAACCGAAAATGACTTCATAGACCGCGCCCTGGAACGATGAGCGCTCAGAGGTCGGCGAGGCTGGGTGGTTATCTGTCATCCGGGTTTCCTGTCTGAATGGCGGGCGGGCAATGTCCGGGTAAATTGTCCCGGAATGCGCGCACAGTGTGAGCGATTGTAGCAGGTGGTGAGAAGACACAAGTCAAACCCGGCGTAATTGTCTGCATGGCGCTATAATGCCAATTCCGCTTTTGCAGATTCGCCAGGACAGGGCAGTGTTTTCCAGAGACCAGATCTACACCCTGCTTGCCCGTGACGAGGCCAAACTGCCCATGGCAATCCTGGGCATCCTTGTCGGTATTTCCTCGGGCCTGCTGGTCAATCTGTTCCGTTTTGCGCCGGAAATACCCTTCCCGCTGTTCTTTGACGGCAATTCGCCTGATGATTTTGAAGCCCTGCCCCCCTGCTGCATTTTGTGATGCCGATAATGGGCTGCCTGGTGGTCGGCCTCTCCTGCATACGCTCAAACCGGAGCAGCAGCGCCTGGGCGTGGCCCATGTCATCGACAAAGTGCAGCATTTTCGCTCCAAGATGCCGGTACACAATGCCGTGATGCAGTTAGTGACGGCCTCCATTGCCCTGATCAGTGGCGGCTCTTGCGGCCGTAAAGGCCCTTCCATCCATCTGGGCGCCGCCATGGGAGGCGCCATCGGCAGCGCCTTGGTATTGCCCAACAACAGCATACGCACCCTGATTGCGGCCCCTTTCAACACGCCCATTGCCGGTGTCATTTTTGCCATGGAAGTCATACTGATCGAATACGCCATCACCGGCATCATCCCCATCATCATCGCTGCTGTGAATGGCACGGTTGTCACCCAGGTACTCTATGGTGACGAACCCGTCTTCATGATCGAGTCGGTCGCCATGAACAGCCTCTGGCAATTGCCATGGGTGGTGTTTATGGGACTGGTCATTGGGGTGCTGGCCAGCAGCTTTGTCCGGCTGCACAAACTGGCTTTATCGTTCAGTCACCTTGATGTCCGCCTGCGACTCGCCCTACTTGGCCTGTTCACCGGATCAGTGGCGATCTTCGTCCCGGAGATCATGGCTACGGGGTATGACTCGCTCAACGAGGCCATGCTGGGCAAACTGGCCCTGGATTTCCTGCTGATACTGCTGGTGGCAAAACTGGTCGTCACGGCTATCAGCCTGGGGCTGGGACTGCCCGGCGGCGCCATTGGCTCCAGCCTGATGATCTGCGGCATTGCCGGCGCCTTCATGGGCACCATCGGTGAACAGATCATGCCCGGCACCATCCCCTCGACCGCGTTTTACGTCCTCATTGGCATGTGCGCTATGATGGGGGATACCCTGCAGGCATCCCTGGCGGCACTGATGGCTCTGCTGGAACTCAGCGACAACCCGGCCATTATTCTGCCGGCCATGCTGATCATCGTGGTGTCCAATCTGACCAGTTCGGAAGGCTGTCGTACCCGGTCGGTATTCCACAACACCCTGAGCCTGAAGCAGTCCGGCCTGTCACCGGAAGCGTTGCGCTTTCTCAACCGTTACGGCGTGAGCACCGTCACCAGTTTCAAGTTCACGCGGCTTGAGCCCGAGGCCGACCGGGAAACCATCGAGAAGCCACTGGCCACCATTCCCGAGTGGGTCATCATTGATTACCCGGCAAACAACAAGGCCATTGTCAGCCGCGCCGCCCTGCTGATTGCCATGGAAAAGGAAAATTTCAATCTGCAGGATCTGGAACAAGTCACCGCGGTGATCCCGATTTCCATGCAGGCCACCCTGTTCCAGGCCCTGGAAACGCGCACGCAAGCCAAAACCCCGTCCGGCTATATCACCATGGAAACCCGGGACGGAACAAAAACAGTCTCCGGGGAGATCACGCAGGATGCTATTATGAATTTTTATCGGAGAACGTAACACGTAGGTCGGCATAGATCTGTAGGATCGTTTGCCGGCAGATGACACCTTTAGTGGTGCGAGGACACGAGAAAAGAAGGAAGAGAAAGAAGGCAGGCGGTGCAGGTAATGCCAAGCAATTACTGAAAGCCCTGCCTGCAAAAGTCCGGGATAAGTGAGTTCATAACTCGCTGTATGAACATGAGTTACCGCGCTTTTCTGCTTTTCTGCTTTTCTCCCTTTCTCCCTTCCGCCTTTTCTCGATACACAAGTATATTTAAATAACGAATCACCCATAGCAGAACCCAAAAAGATATTTCCATGGCCGGCCGCATCCCTCAATCCTTCATCGACGACCTACTCGCGCGGGTGGATATTGTCGATGTAATTGATGCCTATACCACGCTGAAGAAAGCCGGCAAGAACTACAAGGGGCTGTGCCCTTTCCATACCGAGAAATCGCCTTCCTTCAGCGTTGAGCCGGACAAGCAGTTTTATTACTGCTTCGGCTGCGGGGCCGGCGGCAATGCCCTGGGCTTTCTGATGAATTACGAAAACCTGGACTATGTCGAGGCCATTGAAAAACTGGCCAGCCAGATGGGCATGGAAGTACCGCGGGAAGAATCTTCGGTCGCACAAAAGTCACGCGAGCAGAACCAGGCCCTGTTCAACATCCTGCAGGACAGTGCCCGTTTCTACCAGGCCCAGCTGCGCCAGCATCCGCAAAGAAGCCGTGTCATCGATTACCTGAAAAGCCGAGGCCTGTCCGGCGAAATCGCCAGGGATTTCGGGCTCGGCTACGCCCCGCCTGGCTGGAACAACCTGATGGATGCCATCGGCACAGACGAGGCCCGGAAGAAAGCCCTGCTCAACGCCGGCATGCTCATCGAGAATACGGACAACAACAAATATTCCCTGTATGACCGTTTCCGGGACCGCATCATCTACCCGATCCGCGACAACCGTGGCCGCGTCATAGCCTTTGGCGGCCGCGTGCTGGGCGATGACAAACCCAAATACCTGAACTCTCCAGAAACACCTGTGTTCCACAAGGGGGAAGAACTCTACGGGCTCTATGAAGCCCGTCGCGCCACCCGCAAACTGGAAAAGTTTCTCATTGTGGAAGGCTACATGGACGTGATCGCTCTGGCCCAGCATGACATTACCTACGCCGTGGCTACCCTGGGGACCGCAACCTCCACCAGCCACCTGCGGCGCTTGTTCAAGCTGGTGCCTGAAGTGGTGTTCTGCTTTGACGGCGATACAGCCGGGCGCGAGGCCGCCTGGCGCGCCCTGGAACAGGTTCTGCCGTTGATGGAAGACGGCCGCACGGCGCGTTTCCTGTTTCTGCCCGATGGTGAGGACCCCGATACCCAGGTCCGCAAAACCGGTACCGAGGCCTTTACCCGCACGGTCAACCAGGCCACCCAGCTGGCAGAATTCTTCTTCCAGGCCCTGGGGGACAAGGTCGACATGCAGTCTCTGGAAGGTCGTGCCCGCCTGGGCAAGATCGCCCTGCCCTATATCGGCAAGGTGCCCCAGGGCATCTACCATCAGCTGATGCTGGATCAGCTCGCCGGCATCACCGGAGTGGACCCGGCCCGACTGGCCAGTATGGACAACGCCGCCCCACCTACCCCGCCCGCACTGGACACGGTGCCGGTCCGGGCCAAACCGCCTGCCCGCAATCGCCAGAGCGGACGCTCGGTATGCATGAAAGCGGTCAACCTGATCCTGCTCAAACCCGATGTAGTCAGCGCACTGGACTGCGAGGAAGAGCTGGCGGAAATCGATACGCCTGACATTGGCCTGTTGCTACAGGTCATCCATGTCGCCAAGAATCACCCCTCAAGCTCGACCCCGGAGCTGCTCGGCCGAATTTATGCCACCCCGCTGGGCAGCCAGCTCACGCAGCTGCTGAACCGGGAACAGATCACCCCCACCGAGGGCATCGCCCAGGAATTCAGCGAGATCATCACACACCTGCTGGACACCCACCGCCGCCGCCGCCACCACCATTCCTGGCTCGAGGAAGCCCGCCAGAAACTGCATTCACGCCGCCAGGGTGGGGAAACCGGGGCGGATAGCCCGGAAAAGCCGTGAAACTGCCCTGAAAATGGGTAATCTCCCTTAAAAAATGCGGTCTGAACCGCATATTAGGTGTTAAATAGCGCTGGCAAGAAGTCGTCTACTTCATTACAATGCGCGGTTATTTTCCGCCTCGCTTACCCGGTTAACACGGCCCAGAGCGCCTGTTAAAACACTGCGATTGACGCACATTGACGAGAGCCCGGAAAGCCAACGTAATGGCAAGCAAGTGAAGTAAAAAGCGCCCTGATCCACGACTCCTGACACCGAGGAATTGCACTGAACATGAGCAACGTCCAAACCCAACAATCCAGTCTGAAAGCTCTGATCGCCAAAGGTAAGGAACAGAATTACCTGACCTATGCGGAAGTGAACGACCACCTGCCGGAATCCATTTCCGATCCTGACCAGGTGGAAGACATCATTCAGATGATCGACGACATGGGCATCAAGGTATTTGAAACCGCGCCTGATGCCGATCAGCTGTTGATGATTGAGAACGAGACCGATGAGCTGGCCGCTGCTGAAGCCGCCGCCGCCCTGGCCGCCGTCGAAAACGAAGCCGGTCGCACCACCGACCCGGTCCGCATGTATATGCGTGAAATGGGTACCGTGGAACTGCTGACCCGCGAAGGCGAGATCGCCATTGCCAAGCGCATTGAAGAAGGCCTGCGTGAACTCATGGCTGCCATGGCGTTTTTCCCGGGCACCGTCGAGTTCGTGCTGGGCGAGTACGATCTTGTCGAGAAAGAAGAAAAGCGCCTGGCCGACATCCTGACCGGTTACCTGGATATTGGTGAAGAGGAAATCCAGGTGGCTGAGGATTCGCCAAACAGCGATAGCGTTGACGACAGCAGCTCCAGTGACGATTCCAATGACGACGAAGAAGACGATTCCGGCAGCTCGAGCGATGACGACGATACCGCCAGCGGTCCAGATCCCGAGGAAGCCCGCATCCGTTTCGAGGAACTGCGTAAGCAGATGCGCTCTACCCAGCGCGCCCTGAAGAAATATGGTCGCGACCACGAGAAGGGCATCGAATCCCTGGAAAAACTGGGCGAAGTCTTCAAGTTCTTCAAACTGTCTCCGCGCCAGTTCGACCCGCTACTGGAACATATCCGCGCCTGTCTGAATCGCATCCGCCGCCACGAGCGCAGCATCCGCAACCTGTGCATCAACTCAGGCCAGATGCCGCGCAACGTGTTCATCAAGAGCTTCCCGGGCAACGAAGTGAACCTAAAGTGGCTCGACAGCCACCTGCGCCGCAAGGACTACTCCGAGTCCCTGGCCAAGGTGAAGGTTGAGATTCTGCGCGCCCAGAAAAAACTCACGCTGATTGAAGAAGAAACCGGTCTGACCATCAGCGAGATCAAGGACATCAACCGCAAGATGTCCATCGGTGAAGCCAAGTCACGCCGCGCTAAGAAAGACATGGTGGAAGCCAACCTGCGTCTGGTGATCTCCATTGCCAAGAAATACACCAACCGCGGCCTGCAGTTCCTCGACCTGATCCAGGAAGGCAACATCGGCCTGATGAAAGCCGTGGACAAGTTCGAATACCGTCGTGGCTATAAGTTCTCCACGTATGCGACCTGGTGGATTCGCCAGGCCATCACCCGCTCCATCGCGGACCAGGCCCGCACCATCCGTATTCCGGTACACATGATCGAGACGATCAACAAGCTCAACCGTATTTCGCGCCAGATGCTGCACGAGAAAGGTCGCGAGCCGACCCCGGAAGAGCTGGGCGAGCGCATGGACCTGTCTGAAGACAAGATCCGCAAGGTGCTGAAGATTGCCAAGGAACCAATCTCCATGGAAACCCCGATCGGTGACGATGAAGATTCGCATCTGGGGGATTTCATCGAGGACGCCAACATCGACTCACCCGTGGATTCATCTCTTGATGAAGGCCTGCGCGAAGCGACCCGCGAGGTGCTGTCCAGCCTGACCGCGCGCGAAGCCAAGGTGCTGCGCATGCGCTTCGGTATCGACATGAACACCGACCACACCCTGGAAGAAGTGGGCAAGCAGTTCGATGTCACTCGTGAGCGTATCCGCCAGATTGAAGCCAAGGCCCTACGAAAACTGCGTCATCCGACCCGCTCCGATCACCTGAAGAGCTTCCTGGACGAGTCGTAAGTCCCGAAAATATGAAAGGCGCCGCAAGGCGCCTTTTTTATACCCGGAAAAACTGGTTGATGCACCCGGCCAAACCCCGAAACCATAGTTAGCCTCATCCAGAAAATGTTGCTGGATATGAAAATTGCCAACTTGATGATAGATTCAGGTCTTCTGGTATACGATCCCCGGCCGCCCTATAATGCACTCTTATTTCGGGATGCCATGAAATCCCGCCCGGTACAACGGGCCTATAACTCAGTTGGTTAGAGTAGCGGACTCATAATCCGTTTGTCCCAGGTTCGAGTCCTGGTGGGCCCACCATTTTCCCAAAGCCAAAACAACCGTATCTCTTTGATTTATTAATTCAAAGATTTTCCTGCGCCAACTGTTGTGACAAATAATCAGCCTGGCGCATGATCAGGGAAATGATTGTCAGTGTCGGGTTGGCCGAGGCAGAGGTGGTAAACAAACTGCCATCTGAAACAAACAGGTTGTCAATATCATGGGTTTGACCCCATTCGTTGCACACACTGGTGGCTGGGTCGTCACCCATCCTGGCAACGCCCATGTTGTGCGTGGCACCAAACTTTTCAATAGTGAACACCCGGGTTGCTCCCAATGATTCGTAAAGGCGCCGGCCCACATCCTTGGCGTAGTCCAGCATGGCCACTGTGTTGGGATGGTTGTTATAAGTAACTATCGGAACGGGAAGCCCGTTGCTGTCTTTCCTGTCGGGGTGCAAGGTAATCCGGTTGTCTTGCTGGGGAACATCTTCACCCATCACAATAAGACCGGCAAAGTTTTTGTATTTTTCCATGATGGCGGCGTAATCTTCGCCCCACCCGGCCGGGTTGATATTGTTGACCAGGTATTCTGGACCCAGGCTGAGGGTATGCATCTGGAAGCCGCCGCTGAAGCCCCTGGAGGGATCGTGTTTGATCTCGTCCCGAATGACACCGGCACATTGTGCCCCCTTGTAGAAATGCACTTCGCCAGGCATCAGTCCCAGAATTTGCACCATGGCATGGCGCATGTAATTGCGTCCCACCTGGTCACTGCTATTGGCCAGCCCGTTAGGATGCCGGCTGTTGGCAGAATTGAGCAGCAGCCGTGTGGTTTCAACCACGTTGGCAGCCACGCTGACAACGCGGGCTTTTTGCTCCTGTAAATTGCCTTGTGGATCGATATAGCGGACCGCCGAGGCCCGGCCGTTTTCATCGGTAACAATCTCAGTGGCCATGCATTCGGCGCGTAATTCGTAAACATCAGTAGCTTCGGCCTTGGGAATGTCATTGAATCGCGTCGTCCATTTGGCATTGATGGCACAACCGCTGGAGCAGAAACCCAATTGCAGGCAGGCGGGACGGCCATCTCTTGGCTGTGAATTGATAGCCATGTTGTAGGTATCAATGTCTGTGTAGCCAAGATTGCGGCCACCAGCCTGCATGACCTTGAAATTATTGCTCTCAGGCAACCGGCGAATATTGTTGGTACCGGTAACGCCCAGCAGGTTTTCTGCCTTGTCGTAGTAAGGCTCGAGTTCAGCAAGGTCAATAGGCCAATCCGCCAGGTTTGCCCCTTCAATTGCACCGTATGTACTTAACGATTTGAATTCAAAGTCCCTGAACCGGGGACAATTGGCAGTCCAGTGCATGGTCGTGCCGCCCACGGTTTTACAACTCCATATAGGCAGGTCAGTGGGCGGCAAACCTACACCGATGCGCTCATCCAGCCAGCTCAGCTTGGGAAACATTTCCCTTTCATCATTGACGATATCGCCTAACTCCAGACGAGGACCCGCTTCCAGGCAAACGACCTTGATACCGCGCTGGGTAAGCTCCCTGGATAAAGTGCCGCCACCGGCACCGGAGCCGATAATGACAACCACTGAATCATCGTTCAGATCAAAGGTTGTACTCATAGTGATGCCTCCTGTGCCGGCAGCCAGTCGATATCATCCAGGCCCCTGTTGATATATCCCCCCTGCTCAATGGCCGTGCCGCCATAACCCACCAGATCAAAAAGCTCGGGCGTGCCATAAAGGACATTAATCGCAGTGACTCTCACCAGGCCAAAAAACGCGGAGTTTTCCATGGCTTCCAGTATTGCGTTCTTAGCACTGTTATCCAGTGCCAGCCAGTTGCCGCTGCTTGCAGCAGACAACTCATCGAGACCCTGGCCAATCACGGG
>Ga0181552_10000334_pt1 | contig 34961 bp, 31 predicted proteins | sample 011ome_18_FD_130583 | JGI IMG/M metagenome (GOLD analysis project Ga0181552, IMG submission 130583) | Coastal salt marsh microbial communities from the Groves Creek Marsh, Skidaway Island, Georgia - 011501BT metaG (megahit assembly) | ecosystem: Environmental > Aquatic > Marine > Intertidal...
TCGATGGATCTTGTAACTTTAGTTACTTTTCTTCAAAAAAAATACAAATTTAATTTTGATGGATATCAAAAAAAAAACAAGAAATACACAATCAATAGCTTAGATAAATTTTTAAAATAAATTCTAGCTTTTGTTAACGCTCTTTGGACTTTTTAATTTAATAGAATTATAATTTTTTTTAATTAATTCAAATATACTATTGTTTAAATTAAATTTTTTTTTATTTATTTTTCCAACTAGTTGAACCTCTGCAGCTGTACCTGTCAAAAAGATTGCGTCTGCTTGAAGTATGTCTTTCATAACGTACTTACCAATTTTACAACTTATTTTTTCTTTTTTGAGTATTTTTATTACAGCCTGTCGAGTGATTCCATCCAGCGCTGAGTCTGTTGATGGTGTGTAAACTACATTTTTTTTAATCCAAAAAATATTACATGCTGTTGTTTCTGATACGTAATGATCGTTATCCAACATAATACAATCGTCAAAGCCTTTTTTTTTAGCATCTATCCTCGATATTACAGATGACTGATACGAACCGGATGATTTTGCCTCAATTGGAAAAATTTTTTTATTTAATTTTGGCCACTTTGATATTCCTAAATTAATGGACTTTTTATCAAAAAGTGTTCCCCAACTCCAACATGCTATTGCTAAAGATGATTTACAAAATGAAGTGTCTGGAGACATTGAGTGAGAGGTTCTGAAAATTATAGGTCTGATATATCCCTCAGATTTAATGTTAAATTTTATTAATTTTGCATTTATCCTGCTAAATTCTTTACTGGATAAATTAAAATCTAATCTTAATATTTTTGCAGATTTTTTTAATCTTTTATAATGATCTTCTTCAAACAAAGGTTTTTTATTATAAATTGCAATCCCTTCAAAAACAGATGCTGAAAAATGTAAAGAGTGATTCAAAGCATGTATTTTAGCTTTTGAGTTATCTATAAACTTATTATCAAAAAATATTTTTCCCTTAAGTTTTGAAAAATCAATCAATTGTTTTTTTTCCTAGGATTTTTACCGTTGTTTTTTGAAATAAAAAAAACAAGAGATCCTCTTTTGCCACTTTCTACTCTAGTAACTTCATGTGGATAGTTGCAATCACTAATTAATAGACTTCCATAATCTGGTTTATAATCAATATATTTTTTTTTATTAAATTTATTAAAAACTCTATATAGTCCACCATTAAAGTTTGTGCCTAACTGTAATACAATTGCTGCAATATAATCAGGGTTACTATCTTTATCTAAATGATACCCAACAAAGCAATCTTTGCCAATTTCATTATATTGAATTCTTCTTATGTAGACATCATCTTTAATGTTACATACTTCTTTGATAAATCCTAACATTTTTTTTGATGACAGTATTTCTATAACTTTTTCTGAATATTGATTATTAACTTTTTCTGGCTTTTCTACATCTGTCATAAATCTTCCAACATGCAAATAATTAGTTTCACCAGCATCACCTATCTTAATGAATTCTTTTTCTACATCATTACAAAAATTATTAAGATTATCTAAATCTTTTTCTGACAAAGGACTATCATTAATTTTTACATAAGCAGTACCATTATTAAAATAGTTTTCAAAATGTTTATTCATAATATTTAATATCTTCTTCTGCCATATAACACTGGAAAAGAATTATTCAAAGTATAAAAAATTTTCATTTTAGAATGATCAAATGCAAGGACACAAAGATTTTTATACTTTTTATAGAACAAGTCTCCCATAGTTGTGTATTCTGCTCCTTGCTCTATCACGATTTCTAAGTATTTGCTTTTATCTAATGTTGGAAACCAGGATGCGTATAGATGTGCTCTCGACTCTACTATCTCTAAAACTTTAATTCGAAATTCAAGATCTTTTTTCATTTTATTTTTAATAATTTGAATATTTTTTTTAACCATAATCTTCCAATTTTTCTTATCAGTAAGATCTTTAACAACCGCACCACATGTTTTTTTTTTATTTATTTTTTGTGAAAGTTTTTGGGAACTGAGATTAATTTTTTTTAAAAAACTAGCCTCTGTTTCCTTGAGCCTATTACAATTAATTTTACTAAAACCTTCAAAATCCCCGTATAAAAGATGTATCTTTAAATTTGCTTTTTCTTTTGAAAAAAGAGCAAATAAATCAGAATAGATTGATAAAAATCTAGTTCCCATCATGCCTATTCCATTCCCTAACTTCTTGAAAGTATATTTGAATAAATTATTTCCAACTTTTACATGCTCATAATCTGGACATAGTGGTGTTACTAAATCTATTTCTTTTTTTTCAAGCAAATTTATAAATTTTATACGCTCTGAAGTACTAATGTTTTCAAGATCAATCTTATTTTGCAATGTTTCAAAAAATTTGTTTAGATTTACAATTTTTTTTATTTCTTTAGAAAAAATCAATAAACTCAAAAGCGAAGGATTAAAACCTAAAAACTTAATAAAATAAGTAAAGTTTATATTTACTTCATTTTTTTTACTTCCAATTTTTTTTTTTTTAATATCTAAATTTTCTAAATTATATTCTTCTTTTACAAGTTGCCAGAATAAATAATTTTTATAATTTAATTTTAAATTATCATTCAATTTTAATTGAAATTTTTTCTTTAAATTTTGTATTCTTTTTTTTAAATAAGAAATCTCTAAAGCATTATAATCAATTTTTTTTTGATCTCTTATCGATTCTAAAACTTTTTTTGATAAAGATGGGTCTAAATAAATTTCAGTATCAAATTTTAACATTTTTAGAGAAAAGTTCTAAGGAGTCATCATATATCTTATTTCCTGATAAAGGAACATGAACATAGGTTAGGTTTCGCAATTCACCAATTTCTTTATTCATAGTTTTTATTTTTTTACTTACTTCTTTTGAAGTTCCTGAAATAATCAAGCTTTTAGCTATACTATTTAAATTATTTTTATCGCCAAAACATCCTGTGATATTATTTTTCTTTAACTTTTTATAAATAATTTTTAAAACTTGCATATAAGGAGATCTGCTCAAAAATGTTTTATTCATATCTCCCTTATTTTTAACGACGTGAATAAATCTTGCTAATCTTATTTTTTTTAAAGCTTGTTTTTTAGATAAGTAACTATGTTTTAAATAATTATTTACATGATTTTTAACCACCTCCTGGTCACAAAAATTTGATATTACAATCCCCCACCCTTTCTTTGCACAATTCATTACATTTCTTGAGTTAGGATTTAGTGCTGGCATAATATACTCAAGAGTATTTCTATTTTTATGTAGATTATCAAAGTAGCCAAGTCCTAAAGTTTGGCTTCCAAATTTTTTGGAAGATATTTTAAAATTTTTTGATTTTATGTTTATCAATTGATTATTAGATAAAAGTTTTTTAACAATATCTAATATCTCCAAAGACAAAAGATAATTATTTTCATCTATTAAACCGTTTAACTCAATATCTGATCTATTACTACCAGATCCAATACCAAGAATTAATCTACCTTTTGACAAATTATCAATTAAAGCTACTTGAGCAGCTAAGACTGAGGGATGATAAAAATTTAAATTTGTTGTAAGCGTTCCTAATTTTATTTTTTTTGTGATAAAAGATAAGGAAGCAGCAATCATTAAACTTGATGATATTTTCTCATGTTTATCAGCAATGTGTTCACCAAAAAAAGCTTCCTCGAAACCGTACCCGTCGCACATTAAAATTGACTGTCTTATCTCATCAATGATTTTATAAGTTTTAGCATTTTTTGGATAACAAGGTATATAAAATACACTTTTTTTCATTAAATTGGTCTAATTTAGTTTAGTCAAGTATTGATTTATATATTAGATATATGCACATTAATATTAAATTCAAGATAATTAATGTATCAATAAACTTCTATGAAAAATTTTAATTTTACAAAATGTCTTAAAGATTTATTTAATTTAAATAGATCCATAACTGGAAAAGACACTTTAAAAACTCTTAATTATTTTAAAGAAATTAATAAAGATTTAAAAATAATTAAATTTAAATCAGGTTCAAAAGTTTTTGACTGGAAAATACCCTTGGAATGGAATGTAAAGGATGCTTTTATAAAACATTTAAAAACAAATAAAAAATTTGCTGAATTCAAAAAAAATAATCTTCATTTGGTTGGGTATTCTATACCTATAAATATGACTTTAGATTTAAAAGATCTAAAAAAAAAAATATATTTTCATAAAATTTCTAATGCTATTCCATATATTACATCTTATTATAAAAAAGACTGGGGATTTTGTTTAACAAAAAATCAATTTAATAAATTACCAAAAGGTAAATACAAAATTAAAATAGATAGCCAATTAAAAAAAGGATATATGAATGGTGCGCACGCCATTATTAAAGGAAAATCTAAAAAAGAAATTTTATTTTCAAGTTATGTTTGTCATCCTTCTATGGCTAATAATGAACTTTCTGGACCAATATTACTTAATGCTGTCTTAAAATACCTAAAAGATAACTTTAAAAATACACACTACACATATCGATTTATATTAATGCCAGAAACCATAGGTTCTATAGCCTATTTATCTAAGTACCATAAATATTTAAAAAAAAATGTTTTTGCTGCTTTTAATTTAAGTTGTGTAGGTGATGGTAGAAATTATAGTATGATTGAAAGTAGGTCGGCAAACACAATTGCTGATAAAGCTTTAAAATGTCAAATAATTAAGAAAAAAAAAAATAATATCTATTCTTTTTTAGATCGAGGATCAGATGAAAGACAATACTGCTCGCCAGGTATAGATTTACCTATGTCTACTTTTTGTAGATCAAAATTTGGGGAATTTAGAGAATATCATACGAGTTTAGATAATCTTAAATTGGTAAATGAAAAAAATTTAAAAGAGTCATTAAATGTTCTTAAAAATATTATTCAATCTTTTGAACTTGGATTGTATCCAAGCACAAAAGTAAAGTGTGAACCAATGATGAGTAAAAAAAACCTCTATCCAACATTATCTAAAGTAGGAAATTACTCAAAATATACAAAAGATATAATGAATTTTATGGCTTATTCTGACTCCAGAAGTATTTTTGATATGAGCATCATTACTGGAATTGAGTTAGAAAAAATAATCGAAATTTATAGAATGCTTGTAAAATCTAATTTAATTAAAAGAAATTTTGAAAAAAAAAATTTATAAAGTTATTATAATTGGTTTAGGTAAAGCTGGTTTGCTTTACGATTTAAAAAAAGATAATTTTTTTTCTCATTCTCAGGCCATATCTAAAAAAAAAAGACTGAAACTTGTCGCTGGAGTAGATATAGACAAAAAAAAAACAGAAATTTTTAAACATAGATTTAATTCAAAAGTATACTCATCTTTAAAAGATTTAATAAAAAAAGAATATTTTGATTTAGCAGTAATTTCGGTACCTACTGATAAACAATATAGAGTAATAAATGATTTGATTAGATTAACAAATAATAAAACTATATTATGTGAAAAACCTTGCACTAATAATTTAAGCAAAATAATAGAAATTTATAAAAAATTAAAAAAAAAAAAAATTAATTTATTTGTTAATTTCCAACGTATTTCGTTAAAATCAAGTGAAACAATTAATAAAATCCTAAAGTCAGAAAAAAAAGTTATAATTAATGTTACATACTCTCAAGGAGTATTAAATTCAGCCAGTCATTATATTACTCTTTTTTTAAATTTTTTTTCTAATAAAGATATTAAGATAATTAAATATAAAAACTATAAATCAAAAATTAAAAATGATTTTTTATCTAAATTTACAATTAACTTTAAAAATTATAAAATTAATTTTAAACCAAAAATTAATTATAAAAAAATACATGGTGCTTTTCAGGCTATAGGTCAGAAATTTAATATAAAATATTTGTCTGGAGGTAAAACAATTTTAATAAAAAATAATATTTCAGGAAAAATAAGACACTTAAAAACTGATATTCCAAATTCACAATTAGTTATATATGATCAATTGATTGATAAGTTAGATGGAAAAAAAAACACATTGTGTTCGATTAATAATGCAATAGAAGCATTTAAATTAATAAATAAAATAAAATGAATAAACTTGCGATCAGAGGTGGACCTAAAATAATTACCAATCAAATTAAACAACATAATTCGATAGGTAAGGAAGAAAAAAATATCGTCAATAAAATTGTTTCCAGTGGAAAATTATCTGAATTTTTTGGTGTTTGGGGAAAGGGTTTTTATGGTGGAAAATATGTTCAAAAATTTGAAAGAGATTGTGAAAAATTTTTTAAAGTAAAATATGCAATAGCTGTGAATTCTTGGACATCAGGTTTAATATGTTCTGTTGGCGCATTAGATATTTCTCCTGGAGATGAAATAATAGTTCCAACTTGGACAATGTCGGCCTGTGCTACATCTATTTTAGTTTGGAATGCAATACCTGTTTTTGCTGACATTAGCTATGAGACATATAATTTAGATCCAATTGATGTAGAAAAAAAAATAACAAAAAAAACTAAGGCCATTATGGCAGTAGATATTTTTGGGCACTCGGCTCCAATTAAAGAATTAAAAAAAATTGCAAAAAAATATAATCTCAAGATAATATCTGACTCTGCACAATCACCTGGTGCAAAATATGGAAAAAATTATGCCGGAACTCTTACTGACATAGGTGGAATTAGTCTAAATTATCATAAACACATAAATACAGGTGAAGGAGGAGTAATTTTTACAAATTCAAAAAATTATGCTCAAAGAATGCAATTAATTAGAAATCATGCTGAAAGTGTTGTTGCAAATAAAAAAGTTAAAAGTCTACAAAATCTAATTGGCTATAATTTCAGAATGGGGGAGATTGAGGCTGCAATTGGGATTTCACAATTAAAGAAATTAAAAAAAATAATTAAAAATAAACAATTAATAGCAAATATTCTACACAAAGGGCTAAAAAAACTAAATGGCATTAAGTTGCAAAAAATACAAAAAAATTGTTCACATGTTTACTATGTGTTTCCTATTCAGATTGATAGTAAAAAAATAGGAGTTCATAGAAATAAAATATACCAAGCTCTCACGGCTGAGGGTGTTCAAGGACTACAAATAAAATTTACAAATGTACACAGATTACCAATGTTTAGAAAAAAAATTGCCTATGGAAATAAAAAATATCCATGGAGTTTAAATAAAAATTCAAAAGTTTATAATTACAAATGTCCTGTTGCAGAGGATTTATTAGACAATAAATATATGGGGATTCTGCTATGCTCGTATGATTATAAAAAGTCAGATGCATTAAATATTGTAAAAGCATTTGAAAAAGTTTGGAAAAAAATTTCTTACCTGAAGTGAAAATAAATTTAAAATCAGAAAGAATTGTTTTAAAAAATTTTACTCTTAAAAATATTAATGCTTTTTATATTAATTGGTTTAATGGAAAAAATGAAATATTAAAAAATTCAAGACATTATAGAAAAAAATATCAAAGAAATATTTTAATAAAAAACTTTATAGATTCACAAAATAGCTCAATTTTTATTGGTATATTTGATAAAAAATCAAATGATTTGATTGGAACAATGATTGCTAAAAAAGAACTTAATAATACAAGATTAAATATAGGTATTTTAATTGGAAATAAAAATTACTTTTCAAAAGGATTTGCTTTTGAAAGTTTAGACCTATTTATAAATTTTATTTTTAAGAAAAATAAATATAAGTCTATCATTTTTGGCACTAATAAAAAAAATTTATCAATGATTAAACTTGCCAAAAAATTTAAAGTTATAAAAAAAATAAGTAAATTTAATTCATCAGTTATTTTTGAATTAAAAAAGAATAATTAATGTTTGGAAAAAATAAAAATATAGGAATAGTATGTAATGATGCTGGAACTGCTAATATAATTATTTATTGGATTAAAAAATATAAATATAATTATTTAATCAAAGCAACAGGACCTGCAAAAAAAATATTTTTAGAAATTATTCCTAAATTAAAATTTGAAAAAAAATTATCAACAGTAATTAAAAAATCTGATTTAGTTATTTCTGGCACTAGTGCCAAAAGTCACATTGATCATAAAGCTAGATATTTATCAAAAGAGAATAAAAAAAAAGTAATTGGATTATTAGATCATTGGACCTTATACAAAGAAGGTTTCACCTATAAGAATAAGGTTTTATTACCTGATGAAATATGGGTTACAAATAAAAAAGCATTTAATATTGCAAAAAAACAATTTAAAAAAAAAATTTTACTTAAAAAAAATTTGCTTGAATATTATGTGTCTCGCTTAAAACAAAAAAAAAATTATAAAAATTTTTTATATATTTTAGAACCATTAAATAAAAAAGTAGAATTTAAAATTTTAAGTAAGTTTTTAGATTTTATTAAAAAAAATAACTTACAAAAAAAAATTAATCTTGTTTTCAAGATTCATCCAAGTGAAAATATGAAAAAGTATAAAAATTTTATATCAAAAAATTATAAATCGGATTATCAAATAATTAATAGTAATGATATAATCAAGATTATAGATTGGTCTGATGTTGTTTTTGGATTAAGATCTTACGCTTTAGTTCTTGCTCTTAAAGCTAAAAGAAAGGTATTTACGCTATTGCCAGCTGATAATTTTAAATTTACACTGCCTTACAAAAAAATTGTCACTTTAAATAGTAACGCAAAAAACAATATTGTAAAAAACCTTAATGATATCAAAAATTAAAAAAAGTTATTTCTGGTTATTAATTCTAAGAATTATGATTATTCCTGTTTATAACTTTCTCTGGACAAATATAATTAATATCCATGGAAGAATTTTAAATTTTTTATGGTTATCAAAAAAAAAAAATTTTTTTTTTTATTTAGGGGAAGAAAGTCCTATTAAAAAAATTGAAGATAATAAAGAATTACAAAATTTATCTACAAAAATTTTAGGTGCGTGCAATAGTAGTTTATTAGCTGATGCTGAAAACGAAATTAAAACTCTTACATATGAAAATATTAATGAAAGTAATAATGGTAAAGATAAATACTTTACTCAAATATTTGATCGTTTAGATTCAAGTACTAAAAATGAAATTATAAATTTTGCATCTTCTGACTTAATGATTTCTACTGCTGCAAATTATTTAAAAGTATTTCCTATTTTGTCTAAAATAGCTCTCACATATCACATACCAAGAAATTTCAATAAACAAAGAGGGGCCATGATGTTTCATAAAGATGAATATGGTTATAAAAGTATGGACTTATTTATTGCTATAAATGATATTGATATAGAAACTGGTCCATTAAGAGCTGTAACAACACAATTTGATTCCCTGGGTCCCTTTGCAAAGATTTTTAATAGAGAAGAGTCTGCTATTAGAGGTAATAGAGGAAAAATTTCAAATGAGATCATTGATAAAAAAAAATTAGATGAATTTTCTATTATTGGAAAAAGTGGAACAGGAATTTTGATAGATAGTTTTAAATGTTATCATGCTGGCGGTCATTGTAAATCTAAACCAAGAATTTTGTTAAGAATTTTATATTCAACTATAGATGACATGTCTCTACCTTCTCAAAATAAAGTAAATAAATCGATTAAAAAATATTTAAATGATAACTCAAATTATATAAATGATAAATTTAAAAGATTTTTTTTTACAAAAAGATCAATTTTTTTTACTAACAAGAAAATGAGTAAAATTTTATATCAATTTACAAGAATATTTTGCTATAAATTCTAATAATAAAGTTAAGTAAAAATTTTAAAAAATAATTGTAAAAATATTAATCTTGATGAATACAATTAAATATCAACCCAAAATTGATGGTTTAAGAGCAATAGCAGTTTTGTCTGTGATATTTTACCATTTAAAAATTTCTTTATTTGGTGGAGGATTTATCGGAGTGGATATATTCTTTGTAATAAGTGGATATTTAATTACTTCAATAATTTTATCAGAAAAAGAAAAAGGAATTTTTGACTTAAAAAAATTTTTAATAAAAAGAATTAAAAGACTATTACCTGCAATTATTTTTGTTTCAATTTTTACAGTTATCTTGGGCTTTTTAATATTAAGTCCTGATGATCTAAAAAATTTTTCAAAATCAGTTATCTCTTCAGTTTTTTTTGTTTCTAATTTACTTTATTGGACGGAAAGTAATTATTTTAACACAGTTTCCGAATTTAAACCTTTTTTACACACTTGGTCATTGGGAGTTGAAATGACTTTTTATTTAATCTGGCCAATAATTTTAATTTTTTTAATTAAGTTTTTTAAAACAACTAGAATTATTATTTTTTTAATAATTTCATCGATCATATCTATAATATTTATAGAATACATTTTTACAAAAGGGTTGGTATTTGAAACAACGATTTTAAATGGTTTATTGTACGGTAAATATATTTCAGACACATTGTTTTATAACGCTCCATTTAGGTTATTTGAGTTTTTTTTTGGTTGCTTACTGTGTTTTCTTCCAAAAAAAAATTATGGTAATTTAACAAATCAAAGTTTCTTTATATTAGGATTAATTTTAATAATTTGTTCAGTATTTATTTTAAACTATAATTCTAAAATTCCTGGGATCAGTGTCGTACCAGCAATTTTAGGAACAAGTTTTATTTTGTTTTTCAATGAAAATAGTTTTTTAAAAAAAATTCTAATCAATAAGTTTATGATTGGAATTGGATTAATTAGTTACTCATTATATTTAATTCATTGGCCTTTAATATCATTATACAAATACTATAATTTAGGAACTTTGGTGATTTACGATAAAGTGTTAATATTAAGTCTATCCTTTTTAGTTTCAATAATAATGTATTTTTTTGTTGAAAAACCTTGGCGCTTAAATTATTCAAAAAATAAAAAATATTTTTCAATAATAGTTTCAGTAATAACAATTGGTTTTTGCCTTGTGGTTATAAATCAAAATGGATTTGTAAATAGATTAGATGAAACAGAAAAAAAATTATTTGATAAACTTAAAGCTACAGGTCAAGACGAATATTGTAGTCAAAAAAAAAGTATTTTTGAAAAAGTAATTGAAAAAGTATGTATCACAGGAGATGAGTCAGATGCGAATATAATTTTATTAGGAGATAGTAACGCAAGGATGTGGTATCAGCCTTTTTCAAAATTTTCTGAAAATTATAACTATAATTTTGTAAATTATTCCAGAATTTGTAAAAATTTTCCTCATCCAGCAGATTTTAACTACTTTTTAAAAGAAAATTTTATCTTTAAAGACTTTAATGATTGTTCTGAAATTACAACAGATGCTAAGATATTAATAATTGGTAATGCCTGGTTTAATTATCAATTTTCAGAATTTAATGCAGAAATAGTTCAGGGCTACATAAACAATATAAATTTAATTAAAAATAACAAAAACTTTAAAAACATAGAAAAAATTTTGATTTTAGGTCAAATACCAGCTTTTGAGAGCAATAATTTAGACATAACATCTTGCTTAACAAGGCCTAAATATTTTAAAAAAGAAATTACATGCAAAAACTACTATAAAAATGCATTCAAAAAAGATAATTTTTTAGAAAAAGTCAAAGATTTCAATTTAAAATTAGAAACACAAATAAATGATAAACTTTCCAAAAATTACAAAGTTTTATTTATTGATCCAACAAAAAATTTATGTAACCAAAATGATTGCAAACAAATTAGTAAAAATAATGATTTTTTTTACAAAGATGGTAATCATATTTCTAATTTTGGAGCAAACTATATTTACAACAAAAATAAAACTCTAATTGAAAAATTTTTAATTAACTAATCAATGGAATTTATAAGAATAAACAAAAAACTATCAATTAATAATTATGAAAAACCTTTATTGGTTGCAGAAATATCTGCAAACCATGCTGGTAATAAAAAAAATTTTTTAAAACATATTATCGAAGCAAAAAAATCTGGAGCTGACATTGTAAAGATTCAAACTTATGAACCAGAAGATATAACATTAAAACAATATCAAAAAGAGTTTAAAATTAAAAAAGGAACTTGGAAAAATAAATATTTATGGGATCTTTATAAAAAAGCTTACACACCTTTTTCTTGGCATGAAGATGCTTTTAAGTATGCAAAAAAAAATAATATAACTTTATTTAGTACACCTTTTAGTGAAAGATCGGTTATTTTTTTAGAAAAATTTAAGGTACCAATTTACAAAATTGCATCTTTAGAAATTACTGATCTTAACTTGATAAAGTGTGTAGCAAAAAAAAATAAACCTATAATTTTGTCAACTGGTGTCTCCAATTATAAAGAAATTAAAATGGCAATAAATGTTATCAAAAAATTTCATAATAAAATTATACTTCTTCATTGTGTATCAGGATATCCAACTCCAATTGATGAAATAAATCTCTCAAGAATAAAGCTTCTAAAAGATAAATTTAAAATTAATTTTGTTGGGATTTCAGATCATACCTCTTCATATGAAACATGTTTGGGTTCAATTTTCTATGGAACATGTTTGATTGAAAAACATTTTAGTCTACAAAAAAAAACACTTGATGGAGAATTTTCACTAGGTCCAAAAGATTTTCTAACCCTATCAAAAAAAATAAAAGATTTTCATAAAATGAAAGGGAAAGAAAAATTTCAAATTAATAATTCAGAAAAAGAAACTTTGAAATTAAGAAGATCTATTTTTGTAATAAAAGATATAAAAAAAAATGAAAAATTTTCTAAAAATAATATTAAATGTTTAAGGCCTTTTATAGGTCTAAATTCAAATTTATATAATTCAATTATTGGTAAAAAGTCAAATTACGACATTAAAACCAATACTCCTCTTAAAAAATGGATGATTAAATGAATTTCGTACTAATTAAAGATTTAAATGAAAGTTATAACTTATATAAAATGAATAATCACCATGATGCCAGAAAATATTCCTTAAATAAAAAAAAATTTGGTTTTGATGAACATCAAAAATGGCTAAAAAAAAAAATCATATCAGATAAAGATAATTTGTATGTTTTTAAATCTAATGGAAAAACTATTGGGTACATTAGAGAGCATGAAAAATATAAAAAAAAATACCTTTCTTGGTCAATAATGCCAAAAAATAAATCTCAGGGTTATGGTACTAAAATGTTGAATAAATTTTTAAAAAAAAATAACAGAACATTTTATGCTTTAGTGCACAAAAAAAATCTAGCCTCTAAAAAAATGAGTTTAAAATTAGGATTTAAAATTGTAGAAATGAGAAAAAATTTTTACTTTCTTAAATACTCAAGTTATTAATTTTTAATAATAGTAATTTTATATGCATTTATTTATAATTGATCTTTTCATTAGCCTAGATACTGTTGCCCCACTTATTGATGGATTAAATAAAAACGAACAAAAAACAAAAATTTGTTTTGTTAATCCACTACAAGATTTTAGTAATCATAAATTAATTCATTATTTAAACAAATCTAAATTTAATAAAAATTATGGAACTCTATGTTTTGGCATCAATAATAAATTTTTTTTCTTAATATTGAAAATAATTATGAGTTTACCACTAAATATCTTAAAAAAATTGAACAGAGTGTGGAAAAATATTTATAGTAACAAAATTTTATTTAATGAAAATCAACTTTTAAACTTTTTTAATAAAAATAACATTACAAGTGTCACATTAGAAAATAGTCTTCCTTCTAAAAAAAAAAATATAATTATAAAGGCATGTAATAAAGCAGGAATTCCAATAATTTGTATTGCGTCTGGCTTATTTACACAAAAAAAAGATGAATTAATTGGAATTGACTTCTTTGAGAAAATTGATTTTTTTTTAACACCAAATTTATTTGCGCCCTATAATAAAAATATACTCAATTCTAAAAAGTTCATATTATGTGGATCCCCAAGATATGACTATCAGTGGATAAAGAAATTAGAAGAAATTTACGATTATAAATATGATTTAAAAAATAAAAAATTAAAAATTGCATATTTTACCAGAACAACTTCATATAATTATAATCAACATTTAGAATTAATTAAAAAATTAAAAAAAATTAAAAATGTTGAGGTTAGACTTGGAAACAAACCCAGAGAGATAGTTCCATTAAAAGTATCATTATTTGGCACAGATGACTTAAATACAAGTGAATTAATATTATGGTCAGATATTGTAGTTTCTTCAGCAACTTCTGTTTTGGTAGAGTCGGTACAAAGAGATAAACTTACTGTTTGCCTAGAGTATCTGACACCTGAAAGAGATAATTATGCTAGTCATTTTTCTAACCATGATAGAGTGGTTTCTATAGCTAATTCTAGTGAGGAAGTAATTGAAATTATAAATAATTTTAATTTTAATGGAAAGTCCAAAGTTATTGATAAAAATGATATTAGTTTATTCTTGGACTCTTTTATTCACATGAAAAACGAGGGTTATAATATTATTGAAAACATAATAAAGTATTACTTAAATATAAAAACTTTATATAAGCATAAATAAAAATCATAATGTTAAATAATAAATCAATATTAATAACTGGTGGAACTGGCTCTTTCGGAAAATCATTTATTAAAACTATTACTAAAAAATTCAAAAAAATTAGAAAATTAATTATATTTAGTAGAGATGAGCTAAAACAATTTGAGATGGAAAAACTTTATCCAAAAAGTAAGTACCCTTTTATAAGATTTTTTTTAGGAGATGTAAGAGACCAAGACAGAATTGTCTCTGCAGTTGAGGGGGTTGATTATTTGATCCATGCAGCAGCCTTAAAACAAGTTCCTGCAGCTGAGTATAATCCTTTTGAATTTGTAAAAACTAATGTTTTAGGAGCTCAAAATATAGTTCAAGCATGCCTTAATAGTAATGTAAAAAAAGTTATATCTTTATCAACTGATAAAGCAGTGTCACCCATTAACTTATATGGTGCAACAAAACTTTGTTCTGATAAAATTTTTTTATCAGCAAATAATTTTAAAGGAAGCAAAAATATTTCATTTAGCGTAGTCAGATATGGAAATGTTGCAGGTAGTAGAGGCTCTATTATGCCTTATTTATTAAATTCAAAGAAAAATAATAAAATTGTAAATTTAACAGATAAAAGAATGACAAGATTCAATATCTCTCTTAAAGATAGTGTGGATATGGTTTTGTGGAGTCTAAAAAATGCTATTGGAGGAGAAATAGTAATTCCAAAAATACCATCATATAAAATAATGGACTTACTTAAAGCTACTGATAATGATAAAAATTATAAAGTAATAGGTATAAGATTGGGAGAAAAAATTAATGAAGAATTAATTGGAGCAGCTGACTCAATAAATACTATTGATATAGGTAAGTATTATCTAACTTTGCAAACAATTTATGACAATAAAATTCTAAATCATTATAAAAAATTTAAATATAAAACCTTAAAACCTGGCTTTTCTTATAATTCTGGTAATAATAAAAAATTTCTTTCTGTATCTGAATTGAAAAAGATAGTGACTAGTTTATAAATTTTATGATTAAATATATTGATCCTAATATTGAGAGAAAATCAGAAATAATTAGAGATAGTATTAACACTATTCCAAAAACAAACATACCTCTCCCATCTTTGGTAGAGATAAGTGACTCAGGAACTTGCAATAGATCGTGTAGTTTTTGCCCTAGAAGTGACCCGAGCTACTTAGATAAAAAAACATTTATTGATGAAAAATTGAATTATAGTCTTTGTGAACAGTTATCTAAGTACAATTATAAAGGTATATTTGCTTATTCAGGTTTTAATGAACCATTATTAAATAAAAATATCTATGGAAATATTAAAATAGCAAGAAAATTTTTACCAGAGTCAAGAATTGAAATAGTTACTAATGGAGACGTCTTAAACAAAAATAGACTGAAAAAACTATTTGAGTCTGGGTTAACTCTAATTCATATAAGTGTTTATGATGGCCCAGATGATGCTAAAAAATTTTTGGACCTATGTAAATCTATTGGTTTAAAAGAAAAAAAACAATTTATGATTAGACATAGATATTTAGGAGCAGATCAGGACTTTGGTCTAACTTTGAGCAATAGAAGTGGCATGATGAAAAACGCTGAATTCAAAATTAAGCCACTAAAAACAAGTATAAAAAAGCCATGTTTCTATCCTAGTTATACCTTTTTTATGGATTACAATGGAGATGTTTTGATGTGTTCTCACGACTGGGGAAAAAAAAATATTTTAGGTAATCTGAATAAATCAAGTTTTCATGATATTTGGACTTCTCAGTTATCTAAAATGTCTAGAAAAAGTTTAATAAACGGTGATAGAAATTTTTCTCCTTGTAATGTTTGTGATGTACAAGGAAATCTAATAGGCAAACATCATGGAGCAGCATGGAAAAAATACTATGGTGAAAAAGAATAAAAGAGTATTAATTTTAGGAGCTAGTTCTGATATTGGAGTTGAAACCTGTAAAAAGTTTTTAGAAAATGAATGGGTACTAACTGCTCATTACAATACAAATAACAAAGCACTAAAAAATTTAAAAAAAAAATTTCCACTTAGATTAAATTTACTAAAATTTGATTTAAAGCAAGTTCTCTCATTGGAAAAATATTTAAACAAAAATAAAACAATGTTTATAAAATTTGATGCATTTGTGAATTTAGCTGGATATTTTAAACCAACAACATTTGAAAATTTCAAAACAAAAGATCTTATTGACCATATTAGCGCTAACTCGATTTCAAATTTATTATTTATGAAAATAGTTTTAAAAGGAATGAAAAAGAAAAAATGGGGTAGAGTAGTAAATACCTCAAGTATTGGTACAAAATTTGGAGGAGGGAATGAGTCTTTTTGCTATTCGTTATCAAAGTTTAATAATGAATTCTTTCCATCATTTTATAAAAATTTCTACTCGAGCAATATAATGATTAACACGTTACAAATTGGTGTGGTTAAAACAAAAATGCATAAAAAACTTCCAAATAAAAATATGAAAAAAAGAATTAATCTTATACCTATTAAAAGAATTATAGAAAAAAGTGAGGTATCTAATTACATTTATTTCTTGTGCACAGATGAAAATACTTCACTTACAGGTCAAATAGTCAATATTTCTGGTGGAGAATAAATTTAGTTTATTTTTATCCACTCATAAGTATCTTTAAATGTACATTTTTCACAAACTTTAACATCATTTACTTTTTCATTTAAATGTTTGTCTCTGACTTTTTTTAATTCATTTCCATTCCAAAGGTCTGATAAACTCTCAACCATGTGTTTTGGTTCATTAAAATTTTGTGGTTTTTTTGCATTTCTTAACAAACTAAAACCTTTAGAATTTTGATTAATCTTTTTTTCAACATCTGCAGTTAATTTACTTTGATCAAAAGCTTTTTCATCAACAAAACCAATTCCGTGTTGAGCCCCCCAGTCATGACAACACATTCCTACTCTGCCATCAAAAGTTATCATCAATCTTTGAAAAATTTGTTCACATGGTTTTCTTTTTGTTGAAATAAAAATATTGTTATCAAAATCTACTAGATGAGGAGTTTCTTTTGGTAATTTATTATATTGTAAATAATTATTAATTATTTTTTGGTGTTCTTTAGTGAGCTCTTGAAAATTTCCACCCCTTTCATTGTATTGGGTAACAGTCACCTCATCAACAATTGAATTAAATAAATTATAGAAATTATTTACTTCATTTCTACTATCTTCTGTAAGTATCATTTGAATTTTTGTAACAGGAAATTTTACTTTTAATTTTTTTTTTAATTCAGAAATTTTTTTTATATTTTCATAAACCTTTTCAAATTTATTATCAATGAACCTACCAGGCCTCATTTTTTCATATGTTTTTTTTGAACCTCCATCAAAAGAATAAATCATAACATCAAGTCCTGAATTTATAATTTCAATTGATTTTTTTTCATTCAAGGATACAGCATTAGTATTTATCATTACTTCTAAGATGCCCTTTTCTTTTGCATATGAAATCATTTTAGACATTTTGGGATTTAATAAAGGTTCACCCCTCCAGTTTAGTTTGATCGAGGGCACACCCATAGCTATGGTTTCCACTATAATTTTTTTGTATAGATCCTCATTCATAACCTTATCTGGGGTTATTATATATTCACGACTACAATGAGGACATGCTAAATCACAAACTGAAGCTGTTTCGATGTCTACAGACAGTGGCTTGTTAATATTTTTTCGTTCAATAGGATTATTCCAGTCTTTTCTATAATTTTTATAATTCTCAATATATTGATTTAAAATTTTTTTATCTAAATCATTAATTTTATTTTTTTCTAAATAATATAAATACGCTTTATTAAATTGCATATTTTTTTCAAAATATTTTATTCGATCAAACTTCTTACCTTCTAAATTAATTTTAGACGAACCAACTAATATATCCTGTTTTTCAGCCTTAAGTTTTTCTGTTGACATTTAAATATTCAATTCAGTATTTATTTCAGTTCTTTTAAACTTCGGTGTCAAAAAACTATTAATCTTTATTAATTTTTTTCTTTCATTGAGTAATTTAATAACACTTTTTAGAGTAAAATTTGCATTTTTATCCTTAAAATACTTAAACACTTTATCAAATAAAACTAAATCTTCCCTAAAATCTAATGTTAATCTCATTGAATTATCAAATTTATATCTTGATTTAATATAATTTACGTTAAAGTTTCTTGAATTTTCTAAATACCATTCAAGATATTCTGTATTTCCATTGACTTTAGATTGTTCACTTATCGTTTTAATTGTTTTAAAATTCATTACTTCTTTTGCTGTTCCATAAGGCATATTTTTAATAAATGTCACGTCTGAGTTATGCTTTAACTGACTATGAATTGCCTTTGAAATCATTAATTCGTCGCACAAAATAGCATCACCTGTCACTCTTACAATCTGATCGAGTTTAAACTTTTTAGCTGCCATATGATATCGGTTAGCAACATTATCTAAAGAGCCTCTAAAACATTTAATATTTTCAGATTTTGCTATCTTTTCCAAAATATTATCTGTTTTGTTTATAGATGTAGCCAATATTATCTGGTCTAATTCTTTTATTTTTTTTAACCTTCTTATTAAAAGTGAAATTGAAACCTCCCCATTAATTTTTTTAATAGCTTTGTTTGGAAACCTGGTAGAATTTAATCTCACAACAATTATAGCACCGATCTTTTGTTTTAAATCAAATAAACTTAATGGATGATTTTTTTTTAAACTTTTATTGATCTCTTTATTTACCAAAAAACTAGAAGATAAATTTGATTGAATTTTTACATCTTTAACAAATTTAATTTCTCTCGATTTAATTTTACTATTTTCTTTTTTATCAGAATTAATAACTGGAATTTTTTTAAACATCTTCCTATATTTATACTCTTCCTTTGAAAATTTTTTTTGATTGTTAAGAGTTGGTATAAAATTATTCAAATTAATAATAAATTTCTTTAATTGACTTTCGTCTAAGGCAGAATGATAGTCTATTCTTTTTAATTTTCTTGAGTCTGTAAAATGTTTTTCAACGAACTCAGCACCAGCACCTAGAATTGCAAATGGAAATATTTCAGACAAAGGGTCATTACCAGAAATATGGTCTGCATAAGCAATCTTAACTCCAAATCTTGAATACTTTTTTTTTAAATCAACTATTTCATTTAAATAATGAGCTTTTATTGGAGTAGGAAAAACCTGAATTCCTGGAACTAAATAAATATTACTATGAAGTATATCTTTTTTATGTAACCAACTCATGAGATCAAATAATTCCGATCTATATGTTCCTCCAGTTGAAATTAAAACTGGTTTATTCGATTTAATTACTTTGGTTATAAAATAATTATTAAAAAAATCCTCTGAATGAACTTTAAAAGCGTCCACTTTTAAATTTGAAGCTAGAATAAAACTCTTATCACCATAGACGTCAGCTACAATTTTTAATTTTAAATTTTTTGCATGATTAATTGCAACTTTCCATTCCTTATCTTTTAATTCAAGCTTACTAAAAATAGACCACTCTTTTGTTCCAGGAATAGCCCGTTCATTGACATTGAATATTTGAAATTTAATTACTTTTGCCCCACAATTTTTTGCTATATTAATTAATTTTTTTAGTATTTTTATGTTTCCATTGTGACCACATGCTGTTTCAGCAATTAACCGTTGAGAAAATATATTCATTATACTTTAAGATTATATTTCTTTTTTAAATTTAATATTAGTCTATTTTGATTTTTATTTAACTTTCTAAGGAAATCACCTTTTCCATTACATACTCCATAAATAAATTTTGGGTAGTTTACATCATCAACTATTATATCATTTTTTGATCCAAGCAAACCCTGACTGACTAATGTGTAATTCTTTTCTTTTTTAGTATTAAAATTTTTATCCATAATTTTTTCCATTTCTAAAGATTTATCTACTAACCCACTTAAAGCAGCCGTCACATCTGTCCTAAAAATTTTAATGTTTCTTCTTTGAGCTAACTCGATTGCATCATTTTGTAGTGTTCCTTTTCCCGCATCTATTATTATTGCAGTATTTTTTAATAAATTAATCATCTTTCTATTTATTGTGGGTTTACCACTTGTGGCTCCTATCAAAATATCAGTATTCTTTGTTGCTTTTTCAAAGTCATTATAGGCTATGGCTTTCTCTACAGTATTTTTTGGTTTTATCAAATTTATAGTCTTAGCGATTAATTTAGATTTATTAAAATCTCTTCTACATATTACGACTTTCGAACCTCTTTCCAATAAAATCAAAGCTAACTTTGAGCCAATATTTCCTGCTCCAATTATAGTTATTTTTTTTCCTCCTAAACCTCTAATGTCGTCATTAAAATAATAAGTTAAAAATAAATCTATAGAGTCTACTGTTAAATCATTTCCTTTATATATTAATAGTTTTGAATTTTTTATGTTTTCTCTTGCCCTTCTCTCAATATTTCCAGGAATTTCCAAACTTTTTGGTAGTATTTTCTTTTCAGCATCCACCATTATATAATCAACTTTACCATCCAACAATCGTGTTGATAATTTTGCAAATTTATCCTTGAAAACGACTATTCCAAATACTATTGAATGTTTGAATATTCTATGAGGGGTAAAATAATAATCTTCAGTATCTCTCTTGGTAGTATTGCCTATACTAAAAATAATTTTTTTTTTTGTTTTTTTTTTAATTTTATTTAATTTATTATATAAACTTAATATTTTTTCTTCAAAGTTCATGATTATTTATATATTTTCCCATTTAATTGGGTGATCTTCCTCAATATCCTGTTTTGCTGTTCTACCAATTACCATGTCAAAATATTTTGGTAATAATCCTCCTCCGGGGCCTTTAATAATGATCTTATCTTCTGTGATAATTTCATCTTTTTTAATAAAACATTTGGAATAAATACTTCTTCTTTGAGCATTTAGAGTTACATATTCATTAGGTTGTATTTTTTTTATACCATCTCCTAAAATTTTTGGCATGATTTTTGCTAATTGAACTAATTGTATCATCTCATCTGGTTCAGATGAAAGTATATGATCTGGTCCCTGCATTGATCTATCTAAAGTAAAATGTCTTTCAATTAAATTTGCGCCTAAAGTTAAGGCTGAGTGCGATATCGTTAATCCGAAAGTATGATCTGATAATCCTACAGGAACCTTGAATGTTTTTTTTAGAGTATTGATTGCATTTAAATTCATTTCTTCAGGTGCGGCAGGATATGAGGAATTACAATGTAGCAACATTAACTTGGTATTACCTGCTTCTCTTACAGTATTGACTGCTTCCTCAACTTGACCAAGTGATGACATTCCAGTTGAAATTATTATTGGTTTTTTGGATTGCGCAACTTTTTTAATTAGTCTTAAGTTTACAATGTCCATTGAAGCAATTTTGTATAGATTTACACCTAAAGTTTCCAAATACTCAAAACTTTTCTCATCAAAAGGAGTGGAAAATACCTCAATATTATTCGACCTTGCATAATTAAAAATTTCCTCGTGCTTATCTTTATCTAATCTCAAACGATTAAACATATCACCAATACTTTCCTCTAGACCTATTGTTTTGTCGGCATAATTTGCAGATTTAACCTTATTTGAAACCCTACTATCTGTTTCATACGTTTGAAATTTTACAGCATCACACCCAGCAATTACTGCATTATCAATTAATTCTTTTGCTATTTTAGTGCTATTGTTATGATTTAATCCTATTTCTGCGATTATGTATGCTGGATATTTGTCACCAACAATTCTTGAATTAATATTTATATCATTTTCCATTTTTTCAAATTTTACTTCCCTAACAACTTGTGTAGATTTGGAGTCTTCTCCACAAAAAATATCAACTATATCAAATGCTTTGTGAAATAAAACCTGGCTATCTGCATAGTTAAATTCTCCTCCTGTGCCAATTGAATATAATTGCTCAAACTGACTTACAAATGATTTGGCTTTTGAGAGCTCTTCATTATATCCTTTGGTTTGAACTGGATAAACAAAATTTTCTGTATTTATGCTACTTTCTAAAAATTTTTTATTTTTTGTTAAACCTGTTTCAAACAGTTGGTCTTTGACTAATTTTTCTAAATTTTTATCACTCATTTTATCAATTTTATCATCTTTAGAAAAAGTTATTTCTGCTGTCAGTATTGTTTCGTTGGCAGGACTCGTATTTTTTGACATTGTTTTTGTCTCAGTTACTCTATTAAAAACAACTTTTTCACTATCGTAATAAAGCCAATTTACATTATGAGGTAAAATACGATTTTCTTTAAATTTTAAATATATTGATTTAATTCCTCTAAATTTAAGATTTGTTTTATGTCCAAGTAGATTAGCTGTGATGGTAAGTGGTATTGTTGAAACACATTTATCAGAGTTTTTTAATTGTATTTTTTTTCCAGATAATGTTTTTAATGAAGTAATATTTTTTTTATCCGTTTCAAATTTGATTATTGTCTCGTTAAAAAAAATTTTTCCTCCTAAAGAGATTATCTTTTCTTTAATTCTTTCATAAATTGCTCCTGTACCATATTTTCCAACTGCACTAAATTGACCGTAGTAAAAAGGTAAATTTTTTTGCCTAATCTCAATTCTTTTTGGTGCCCACTCAGCAGTCATTACATTTGTTTCGATCCCCCATATTTTTTGTGGATATTTATTAAAAAACATTTCAAATAAAGTTTCACCAACAAGACTTAAAATATACTCTTTAAAACTTCGAGCCCTTGCAGATTTTTCTGGGCTTAAATTTTTAATCTCATCAACGATTTTACTCTTAATATTTTCTGGATACTTTGAAATGCTTTCCCAAGATAAAGGGTAATCCCATAACTCATCAAAAATATCCCCTTTAACATTTTTGCACCAATAGTTGCCTTCTTCTAGCAAATCTCCAAATTCATTTAACCAAAAATTTTTAAGGTATTTATCATTAGTATGAAATATGTGAGGACCTGTATCTAAAATATGTTTATTCCATTTCCAGCTACGGCACATTCCGCCAGGAATTGATAGCTTTTCATAAATTTCAACATCCCAATTATTTTCTAATAGTTTCCAAGCTGTAACTAAACCTGAAGGGCCTGCACCTAAAATTATTGCTTTATTTTTCATCTTTTAATTAAAATAAAATACACTTAAGAAATAAGTCATTTTTATGATTCAATTTTTAGTCTTATTATGGAATATTATATATAGATTATTTTTTTTTAGCTATATAACATTTAGTGATTATTGATGATTAAACTTTTCTTTCAGATCTACCATAATATACTTAATAAAGAAACCAGAAAAAAAAGTATTTATTTTATTATCTTAAATATTATCTATTCATTAGTAGATCTAGTTAGTATTGCAGCTATCATGCCTATAATATTTATTATTGCTGGGGGCAATTTAAATACATTAGACATAAACTTGCCAAGTTACATAACTGAAAAAATAAATTATATTTATTTCACAGAAAGTCCATTTTTTACTTCAGCACTATTCATTTTAATAATTTTTTCTGTGAAATTTGTTTTTTCTTTATATGTTAATTTTTTCAATACACGATTAAATTATTACCTTACCCAACATGTTAAAGTTAAAGTATTTAAAAAATTTACTAAAAAAAATTATGAAGAAGTATTAAGATATAATTCTTCTCAAATGATAAATTCGATGTCAACCATTCCAGACTTGGCAATTGGTATATTTTATATTTCTTTTTTAGTTTTATTTAAATCACTATTGATGATTTCTCTATTAATCTTTTTTTTATTCTTAATTAATTTTAAAATTACTTTTTTTCTTTTTTTAATATCAAGCACTGTATTGATTATTTATTATTTAATTTTTAAAAAAATGATAAAAAGTTTAGGAACAAGAAGAGTTTTTTACAGTGAATTATTATATAAATATATTCAAGAGTTTTCTAAAGGCTTTTCAATTATAAAATTGTATGGTTTAGAAAAAAAATTGAGTCATAATTTCTCTGAAAAAGCAATGAATTATGGATATGTCAAAACACTTTTTAAATACATAAATTCACTTCCAAATATTGCTTTTGAAATTTCATTATTATTAATGGTATTCTTTTTGTTATATGTGCTAAATAATCTTGGTTATTCTAAAGAATATATAGTTAGCTTTTTGGGTGCATTTTTTATTCTTGGGATGAGATTGTTACCTCAAGTTCTTCTTTGTTTCTCTATAATAAATAAGTTAAAAAATGCTCAACCAAGCAGTCATTTACTTTTAAATGAGTTTAACGAGAATGAAGAAAAAAAAATTACTCATGAGCCTATAAATTTTGAGAAAATCATTGAGTTAGAAAAAATTAATTTTAATTTTGAAAATAACGAAAAACTTTTTGATGAATTAAGTTTAAAAATTAATTACAACTCAAAAATTGGTATAATGGGTAAAAGTGGTTCAGGAAAAAGTACACTAATTAATATTATTTGTGGGTTTTTAATTCCCCAGAAAGGTAAAATTCTAATTGATCATAATTCAATGAGTGAAAATAATCTATCTTTTTGGCAGAAAAATATATCTATTGTAGATCAACAAACTTTTTTGTTTAACGATAGTATAGAAAATAATATTACTTTAGTTTCACCAGGTGAATTGATTAATCAAGATAGGCTTGATGATGCTATAAATAAGTCTCAATTAAATGAATTTATTAGTGGCCTTAAAGAAGGCGTAAAAACAATCATTAATCAAGACTCTACTAATTTGTCTGGAGGGGAAAAACAGAGGCTATCAATTGCACGTGCACTTTACCGAAATAGTAAAATTTTAATTTTAGATGAACCAACATCTGCACTAGATAAAGAAAATAGTCAAAAAGTAATCAATATTATTAAAAATTTAGAAAATATAACCATAATAATTATTACACATGATAAAGAGATATTATCAATTTGTGAAAAAAAATATTTATTAGAAAACAAAAAAATTAACGAGATTACTTCTTAATATTTTTTTTACTTAGTGTGTAAATTTTTTTCGCAAGACTTGAAATTTTTTTGTCTTGACTGTTTATATGATAAAGTATCTTAGAGGTCTTCTTAAAATCTAATTTTAAAGATAACCTTACTAAATCCATCCAATTTTTATTATTCTTTGATCTAACTTTCTCTATATTATTGATTATTTCAAGTGATTTTTTTATTTCATTATTCATTTTTTGAATTAATTTATTTGGTTTCTATGGTCGCAATTTATATTAACTTACATAAAATTTTGTAAAAGTATATAGCTTATAAAATCTAATGGCTCGTTTATTTCTAAGCAATTTTTTTTATAGAATTTATAAGTTATTAATTATTTTTGGTTTCAGGCCAACAAATAGTTTTTTATTAAGTATTAGATATAAATTTAAAAAATACGACAAAAATGTAATTTATTTTTTCCATATGCACAGATCAGCTGGCACAAGTTTAAATTATTTTTTTTCAATAATTAATAAGACAAGCAAATATAAAATTATTCGATTTGGGCATTCAATAAAGCCTAGAAATCTAAACTTTCTTAATGAAAACAAATATATTTTAAACTTAAGACATCCTATTCAATTACTGAGCTCATCATTTATTAATAATAAAATTGAGGAAATGAATAAAATGAATAAAATTAGTGATAAATTCAATTCATTAAATTTAGTATTAGAAAACCTTTCTTCGAAGAATATAAAAATTAAAAAAAAAGCTTTTAAGGCTATGAATTCTCTAAAATCATATAATTATAGGTTATCAAATCTTGTTAACATAAAATTTTTAAAAGCGAGGCCACCATTCCATATTTTTTTTTATGATGAATTAGAAGCTGATTATCAAAAATTTTGTAAAAAAATTTTATTTAAAAAAAAAAATAAAATTAGAGTAGTAAATAAAAGCCTTAAATCAAAAGATGCAAATAAGATAAAATTTTCAAAATTGGCCATGAATAACATGAAGAATTTTCTAGCTGAAGACATTAAAATTTTTAATTATATAATGAAGAATAAAAAAAAAATTAATTCTATTAAAAGATAATTAAGTGAAAAAAATTGTTAATATTGATAAGTCCGATTATATAAACGCGATAAATATGCACCTAGGTTTATACAGTCCATTGAAGGGATTTGTCACCCTTAGAGAATATGAAAATATTTTAAAAAAAAAATTAAAAAAAAAAAATTTTTTAATTCCTTTAAATTTATTTTGTGCCCAAGAAAAAGCTGAACAATATAAATTAGGTGAAAATATTTATTTTAAATACAAAGAAGAGATAGTGGGATTTATTAGTTTAAAATCAAAATTTAAAGTAAATAAAAAAAAATTACTCAAGTTTATATTTGGAACTACAAGCCAATTACACAATGGTGTTAAAATTTATAAAAAAAAACTAAATGAAAAAAAAATTTCATTAGGTGGAAAAGTTTTTATTTTTGAAAATAAAGTAAAAAAATTTTTTTATAATAATAATATATCAACTGTTAAAAAATTAAAAAAAATAAAAAATCTTAATGCATCATTCTCAACAAGAAATATTCCTCATATCGGACATAACCTTATCCAAAAAAAAATAATTGAAATAAGTCAAAATTTAACAATTTTTTTAATATTAAGTGAAAAAAATAAATATAATGAAAAAATATTATTTAATTCTTACAAAGCTCTAAAAAAAAATAAAATATTTTGTAAAATAAATATTTTTTTCATACATATTCCAACTTTCTTTGCAGGCCCGAAAGAAGCTTTTTTTCAAGCAAAAATTTTTGAAAATTTGAGATTCAAATCATTTTATGTTGGCAGAGACCATGCAGGTTATAAAAAATTTTATGGAAAATATGACTCTCAGAAAATATTTGATCAAATAAAATGTAAAATAAAAATAATTAAATTTAATGAACCTATGATGTGTGAAAAATGTAAAATTCCAGTAATAAATAGATTTAAAAATAAAAGATGTTGCCCTACCTGCAAAAGCGATAGACTTTATGAGATAAATGGTACAGATATTAAAAATCTTATTAAAACCAAAAAAATCGTAATTTTATCAAAATTATTAGATCCTTTAGTTTTTAATTTTTTAAAGAAAAAAAATTTTAGTTTACAAATTAATTGATTTGCTATAATTTTTTTTATTGAGAACTCTTGTCTCGAAGGCGAATGTGATTGCCTAGCAATTAGATTGCATCACTTTAATAAATTAAATAATTACTAGGAAAAAAATGACTAAATCCAATGATGACAATAAAGTAGTTGATAAGTTTAAATTAATTCATTGGCTAAATATAAGAAAGACAACAGTCGAAGTCCTTAATGAGCTTCTTTCAAATAAAATTAATAAAACTATTTCGATAGATGAATTTGAGAGCTTAGATATGTATACAGCAACAGAAATTGCGAATGTACTTTCAATCCCTGTTGTAAACATTTTGAATAATGCTGAAACTCCATCATTTCTTTTTAGCAATAAAAAAGATATAGAAAAAACAAAAAGACCTATTAAAAGAGATGGAATTCACTTTTATAACTATTATACATTACCGTCACCCAAAGGATATGTGGCACCCGTGTTAATTGATATTCTTTGCCCAAAAAATAAATTACCAAAACTAAACAACGGGCATTTAGAAAGTGCGATCACGTTAAGTTTAGGTCCAAATGATATATACGCAAGATTCGGTGAGAAAATAAATAGAACAAATTGGCGTAAATTTAAGGTTAATAAAGACCCTGAAACAAAATGGATAGTTGGAGATAATTATTTTGAGCCCTCTTATTGTTTACACACTTATTCTAGAGCCACAGATGGACCAGGAAGAATATTATCTTATACAACAACTTCTCATGTAGAAGATCTTTTTTCAAAAAAACTTAACGACGACTCTTTTAATAATTTTTTAAAATTATCTAGAAATAAAAATTTTAAAAGAAATCTTTTGAAACAAACACTTGAAGATAAAGGTTTTGAATTAAATTATATTTCGAAAAATACAAAAATTTCATTATCTAAATTAAATAATTATTTTAAAAATATAGAAAGTTTAACAAATAATCAATTTTTGAAGATATGTAGTTTTGCTGATTTAGATCCTAGATTATTTATTGAAATAAAACATAAAGAAGATTCGGTTGGAAAATTATATGTTTCACATAAAGAAAGTATAAAAACGATAAGAAAATTTAAATCTTATACAATAGCAAGTATCGTTTCTTCTACAAGGTTCCAAGATCTACATGGCTATTATATTAAAGTAAATAAAAAAGAGAAAAAAAAAATAAAGTTAGATTTGTTGGATTCTGCATGTTCGCATTATTTAGTTACTGGAGGAAATTTAATTTTTTTCCATAAAGAAAAAGGTAAATTAATTAAAACTATCTGTTCTGAAGGTGATGCTCTGTGGGTTGGATCTTTTATAAACCATTGTTTTTATGGTAACGGTTCTTTAGCAAAAATATCTGACGGACAAAATTTAAATTATCTAGATAAATTTGATATTGGAAATTTATACAATATCCCTTTTACTTTAAAAAGAGCAAGAAAAGATAAAGTAAATTGGGGATATGATAGTTAAAACATCGGCCCTATTTACTTTGTGGCTAATTGGACCCTCTGCATCTGGCAAATCTAGTGTTGCAAAAGAATTATACAATAAGATGCTTAAAGATGTGTCAAATTTAATTATTATTGATGGAGATAATATTCGAGAATTATTTGATAATAAATATGGATATGACCCAATATCAAGAAGCAAGGTAACTATAAGATATATAAAACTTGTAAAATGGCTTCAGAGTTTTGGAATTTCTTCGATCGTATCTGTTATAAGCCCATTTGAGAAAGATAGATTTAAGTGTAAAGAAAATCTAATTGGTTACAAACAAATTTACTTGAAGTGCTCAATGGAAACTAGATTGTTAAGGGATAAGAAAAATTTATACAAACCTGCTTTAGAGGGATTAAAAAAAAATGTAATAGACGTAGATATACCATTTGACCAGTCTCAAATTAATGATTTAGTAATAGAAACTGATAAACATGATATAGATATATCTACAAAAAAAATATTAGAAAGTATTTAAAAAATGTGTGGGATATTTGGTGGCTATAATTTAAGTTTTGAAGAAACCAAAAAAGGAATTGACCTTCTTAAACGAGGTAATGACGGTATAACGATTTCTAAACTAGATAAAAAAGTATATTTTGGAGCAAGACGTCACACAATTAAATTCTCTGGTAACGAAAAGAAACTATCTGATTATTCTGATCAACCATACTACTCTGAAGATAAAAAAATAGCTTTAATTTTTAATGGTGAATTTTATAATTTTAAGGATTACAAAGATCAACTTATTAAAAAAAATATTAAATTTAAATCCAGTGGTGATACTGAGGTCTTATTAAAACTTTATGAAACAATAGGCATAGATTTTTTAAGAGACAAAAATATTGACTCATTATTCTCTATAGCAATTTTTGATAAAGAATTTAATAAAATATATATTGCAAGAGATTGGCCAGGTAGAATCCCTTTATATTATTACCATGATAAAAATAAATTTTTATTTTCTAGTGAATTAAAAGCCTTTAGAGCAATAGAGGGGTTAAGTTTACAAAAGCCAATTGAATTAGAACCAGGTAAAATACTAGAGTACAATATTTCTAAAGATGAACTTAAAGTTGTATCTTCTTACAAATTAGTTCCGCATATTTCAAAAAATAAAAATAATATTCTTAAACTTGGTGAAGAAATGCATAAAGTATTAGATGACTCTGCGAAAAACAGAACGATGGGCGATGTCCCCATATGTACAATGCTGTCAGGAGGTATAGATAGTGTGCTTACAACATTTTATGTTTTAAAAAACATAGATTTTAATAAAGTAGAATATGAACCAACGTCTTATGTATTTAGAGTAAAAGGGTTTGACTCTATTGATGTAAAAACTGCTGAAATAGCGACAAAAGGCTTCCAAAAACTAGGTCTTAAACTCAAAATAATTGAAGCATCTAAAAACCAAATTGTAAAAGACATGCCATCGATTGTTGAGACATTTGAAATGAGACAATTAAAGGCCTTAAGTTTTTATCCATTACCAATTTATTGGTATTTAGCACCAGAAATGCACAAAGATGGTTTCAAAGTAACCATAGGTGGTCATGGGGTTGATGAGTTATTAGGTGCTTATACAGCTTGGAAAGAATTAAAAACTAGTCATGAAGCTCAAATCAAATTAAGGAGTAGAAAAGCATTTATTAACAACATTTATAATAACATGCTGAAAAGAGCATCTATAATTTTTATGAATAGAGGACCTATAGAAGCTAGGTTCCCTTTTTTAAACCACAAGGTTTGTGAATTTATGCTTGGTATAGATCCAAAATGGTTATCATTAAATAATTCGAATGCAGAAATAATGATGAAATTAATTGAAGAGTCAAAAATAGAAAATTCAATTAAGACAATCTATAATAATTTAAATTTATATTTAAAAGATGAAAAATTATTTTTTGAACAGTTATCTTCAGAAGAAATTTTTGACATCGAGAAATTATTTTGGAAATTTCCATTAATAGCCTCAAGTTATTTTGCATCAAAAGAGTCTTTTTTATCTTTTAAAGATGTATTTCGTCCAAAAATTAGAGGTCAACATGGAGCTGGGATAACTTACATAGAGCCAAAAATAGTGGAGAATTATCCTCAATATGGAAATTCTGATACTGATATTTTTAAAAACATTTCAAAGGAGATATTTATATAAAAATGAAAAATAGAAAAAAAATTGTATATGTGCCAATGGGTGCTGACATAATTCATAGTGGTCATCTTAATATTTTAAATCATGCTCAAAAGTATGGAGAAGTTATAATTGGTTTATTTACAGACTCGGCTATTGCAGAGTATAAAAGATTACCTTTAATTGGATATAAACAAAGGTACGATATAATAAAAAATATTAGAGGAGTTAGTAAGGTCGTTGCTCAAGATACTTGGGATTATTCTAAAAATTTGAATAAGATTAAACCAGATTTTGTAGTTCATGGAGATGATTGGAAAAATGGAGTACAAAAAAAAACAAGAGAAAAAGTTATTAAAACTCTCAAAAAATGGTCAGGTAAATTAATTGAACCAAAATATACGAAAAATATATCTACAAGTTCTATAAAAAAAAATATAAATGATTTTATATCCTATCCAGAAAATAGAGTATCAAGATTAAAAAGGTTAATTTACTCAAAAAATATTGTTAGAATTTTGGAGTCACATAATTCACTTACTGGTCTAATAATAGAAAACCTTAACATTACAAAAAATAAAAAAATAGTTGAGTTTGACGGAATGTGGTCATCTAGTCTAACTGATTCTGCTACTAAGGGAAAACCAGACAATTCATCTGTTGACTTCTCTTCAAGAATTACTTCTTTAAATGAAATGATGGATGTAACTTCCAAACCTTTAGTTTTTGATGCAGATAATGGAGGACAACTTGAGCATCTGCCATTTTTAGTTAGATCTTTAGAAAGAGCTGGAACATCGGCAATCATAATAGAAGATAAAATAGGTCTTAAAAAAAACTCTTTATTCAAAAATCAAAAAGGAACAAAGCAAGATAAACCAAAAATTTTTGCAAAAAAAATTAACCAAATATGCAAATCAAGACAGTCAAAAGATTTTATGGTGATAGCAAGGATTGAAAGTTTTATTTTAGAAAAAGGCTTAAAAGATGCATTAAAAAGAGCTGAAATATATTCAAATGCAGGAGCAGATGCAATATTAATTCATAGTAAAGAAAAAACACCTAATGAAATATTCTCATTTGCAAAAGAATTTAAAAAAAGTAAAAATTTCATCCCTTTAGTTTCAGTTCCATCAACTTATTCTAAGGTATATGAAAAAGATTTGATTAAGAATGGATTTAAGTTGGTAATTTATGCAAATCAATTATTAAGAGCCGCATATCCAGCAATGCAATATGCAGCAAAAAAAATATTGCAAAATGAGAGAGCCTTTGAGATTGACAAAAAGATAATCCCAATTAATGAAATTATTAATTTAATTAAAAATGATTAAAGTTGACTCTTTAATTAATTTATTAAAAAAAAATAACAGTGATTTTTATACTGGAGTTCCAGATAGTGTTTTAAAAGAGCTGTCTTGTGTTTTACAAAACAAAGGAAAAAAAAATCATATAGTAGCAACTAGTGAAGGATCAGCCATCTCTTTAGGTATCGGGCATTATCTATCATCAAAAAAAATTCCTTGCGTTTACATGCAAAACTCTGGTCTCTCAAATGCATTAAATCCATTAATTTCGATTGCACATGAAAAAGTTTATTCAATTCCCTTAATCCTTATTATTGGCTGGAGAGGCTCCCCAAAAATGAAAGATGAGCCCCAACATAATGTTAAAGGCAAAATTACCGAAGATATTTTGAAGCTTCTAAACATTAAATATACAATTATAAGATCTAACAATGATTTAAAAAAATTTGACCGACAAATTAAAATTGCAAAGAAAAGAAATACAATCGTTGCTTGTTTAATTGAACAAGGAACATTAGAGAGAAAAAAAATTTTAAATAAAAAGAAAGATTTTTACAACTTAAATAAAGAAATCTTTTTAAAAACTTTGTTACTAAGTTTAAGAAAAAACACAAAAGTCATATCAAGTACAGGATATAACTCTAGGGAATTGATGTACCTGAGGGATAAATACAAAATTAAAAATAGCAGTGATTTTTATATGGTTGGTGGAATGGGTCATACATCCTCGGTAGCTTTGGGTTTTTCTCTATTTAGTAAAAAAAAAATAATTTGTATTGATGGTGATGGATCTTTTTTAATGCACCTTGGCTCAATCAAAACAGCAGGAACTTTTGCGAATAAGAATTTCAAATATATTTTACTAAATAATAATTCTCATGACTCTGTAGGAGGTCAGAGCACACATTCAAATGATATAGATTTTAACAAATTATCTAAAAGTTTCGGATTTGGAAAATTTTATTCTATAAAAAACAAAAAAAATTTAAAAAAAAATATTCAAAATTTCTTGAAAAGTAATAATTCAAATTTTTTAGAAGTTAAAGTCTCTAATAGCAAAATTAAAAAGCTACCCAGACCAAAAAATTTAATTAAGATCAAAAAAATATTTATGAATTAAATGATAAATTCTGCTGACGATATACAAAAATTTATAAATGACCATAGTTTTAAAAAGATATTTGTATTATGTGGTAAAAAATCTTTTATCACATCTGGAGCAGAAATTTTTTTTAAAAGATTGCTGGACAATAAAGAAACTAAACTGTTTTATAAAAATTCAGAGTTACCAGTCTTAGAAGAATTAATTGACATTATACATGCGATTAAAATTTTTAAGCCTGATTTAATATTAGCTATTGGCGGTGGTGCAGTAATAGATTATGCCAAAATTGCTAATGTTGTTGATGTCAGAGATGACCTTGCTGATTTAATTGTTAACTATTCTTATCCATTTAAAAAAAAATATACAAAATTAGCAGCAATACCAACTACAGCAGGATCTGGTGCTGAGGTTACTTCTAATGCTGTGATATATGTCGACGGCATTAAGCATTCTTTTGAAAGTGAACTTTTACTACCAGATAATTTTTTTTTAATTCCGGAATTTTTATTTTCTGCACCAAATAAAATTAAAGCATCAGCTGGGTTTGATGCGATTGCACAAGCATTGGAATCTTTGGTTTCAAAAAAATCCAACAATCAAAGTGTAGAATATGCCACTAAATCTTTAAGAGTTTCTATAAAAAGTTATATTTCATTTTTAAGTGACCCTAATTTAAAAAATGCTACTGAGATGAGTATAGCCTCTAACTTGGCTGGAAAAGCTATTAGTATATCTAAAACTACTGCTCCTCATGCTGCATCGTATCCATTTACCTCTTTATTTAATATTAGTCATGGTCATGCTGTTGGGTTGTTTTTTGAGAGCTTTTTTAAATTTAATTTTGATAATTTAAATAATTCTGAAACTTCTTTTGATCTGAGGAAAAGATTTGATCTAATTTTTGATTTATTTGAGGTAAAGAATATTAATGATTTTAATTCTAAGATAACATTAATCAAAAAAAGAGCAAAATTAGAAGACAATTTGATTTCTCTAAATATAGATATTAAAAAAAATTCTGAAAAAATAATTAATGGAATAAACCTGTTAAGACTAGGTAATAACCCTGTTCAAATTAATGGTAATGATATTATCAGAATAATCTCAAAAAATTAAAAATTAGTTTTCTTAAGAATTTTTATAAACAATCAAATCAAAAAAAACCCCAACTTAAATAGTTGTGGTTGTAAAATAATAATATCAAAATTGTTCTTAAAATTATTTAAAAATTTTTTTCAGTGCATAAATCAAGCCAATTGAGCTATTAGTACTGGTCAGCTTCACGCATTACTGCGCTTCCACATCCAGCCTATCAACGTGGTGGTCTACCACGGCTCTATAGGAAGAA
>Ga0181552_10000335_pt1 | contig 34924 bp, 25 predicted proteins | sample 011ome_18_FD_130583 | JGI IMG/M metagenome (GOLD analysis project Ga0181552, IMG submission 130583) | Coastal salt marsh microbial communities from the Groves Creek Marsh, Skidaway Island, Georgia - 011501BT metaG (megahit assembly) | ecosystem: Environmental > Aquatic > Marine > Intertidal...
GAAAAAAAGTCTTACCTGGTCGTGGGTGGGAGTGGTTTTTTTATGGAGGGGTTTTTAAGACCGGTCGTAGACGGGATGGAAATTTCCCAATCTGTACGAACTCAGGTTGATGACTGGTACGAGGAAGAAGGGCTAGAAGGTTGTTTGGCCCGCTTGGAAAGCATGAATCCATCTGGGCTGGCTTTTATAGACAAAAAAAACCAAGCCAGGGTACGACGAGCACTGGAAAGGTGTATGCAGTCTGGCAAAGAGTTGATTGAAATAAAAAGAGAGTTCGATGCCTTACCCACACCGTACAGTGCATTTTACAAAAGTATGATTTGGCTAGATCGTGAGAATGACGATCTAGAATCGAGAATAAAAAAAAGAACAGAAACGATGCTTAGTGCGGGAATGATTGAGGAAACCCAAAAAGCTCTGAGCAATGGAATGGGTAAGCACCCGAGTCTTTCCAATGCAGTAGGATACCGGGAAGTTCGATTATTTTTGGAAGGGCATTTATGCCGTACTGAATTAAGTGCCGCAATCTCAGGAGCTACCAGGAAACTGGTCAGCAAGCAGAGGAAATGGTTCAGGAATCGTTTTCCGGCTGAGTCAAGGTATATTCTCAAAGCTGGGCAAATTCCGTCTCCAGAGGAATTGCAATGGATTGCCAGTACTTGACCGATTCGATAACTCGCATTACCTTTGGAAAGTGCCCATGAAGTAGTCATGAACCCTTTACGACTTGTAACCATAGTAAACAATCTTTCCAAGCCTGGGACGAAAGTTGTGGGAAAGAAATTGGAGGAAATTTGCAAAAATTCTGGTGTAGATGTGCGTTCTACTGATGAGTTTCCATGCCCAGATGGTTTTTTAGCCGGATCGGATGTGTGTTTTTCCGTGGGGGGGGATGGCACCTTACTTCATCTTCTTAACGACGCAGTAAAACACAAGGTACCCGTGGCTGGAGTTGGGCTTGGAAAGCTTGGGTTTTTAGCGACGATTTCACCTGATCAATTAGAGGAAGCGGTGCCACCCATGCTGGATGGTCAATTTCAAGTCAGAAAAAGGAGCCTGCTAGGTTATTCAGGGATGGGTGGAGAAGAGTTGCTGGCCCTTAACGATCTTGTCATTAAGAGTGGTTCGAATGGTCGGTTAGGTCGGTTTTCTATTTATGCTGGGGATGACCTTGTGGCAGAATATGCATGCGATGGGATCGTATTTTCCACTCCCACAGGATCGACGGCTTATAATTTAGCTTCCGGCGGTCCGATTGCCCATCCAGATGCAAGGGTAATGCTGATGACTCCTATAAGTGCCCATACCCTTACCAGTCGCCCAGTAGTTTTTCCTGAAGGGATGAAGATAAGAGTGGAAAGCGAGGGTAAACAACCAGAGCCCTTAGTCTTTGCGGATGGTCGAGAAGCCTTTATTTCAAAGACAAATTTCCCGATCGAGGTATCCACTGCAGATCGGGCTTTTCCGTTGCTGGAATTAAATAAGCATTCTCATTTTCGAGTGATGCGTAATAAATTGAAATGGGGATGAGGGCTCAACCTTATCTTTGCTGATTTTCTGAGCTGTGCTCTCCGAAGGTACCCGTATTGGTCCATTTAGGATTCGTAAGTGGATACATGAAGGTGGATGTGGGCAGAGCTACGAAGGGGAGCAAAGAGAGGGCAGTGAAAAAGGAAAAAGTCGATACCTTAAGCTTTTACCCCGGGAACTTTCTGAGAAAGAGGGGTTTTCGGAGTTTTTCTCTCAGGAATGTCGGGCACTTGAGCAATTACAAGGGCCAGGCATCTGGGAATTAAAAGAATTTGGAGTGATGAAGTGGAAGCATTGGCTTTCATATTCCTGGTTTCAAGGCGAAGCCCGCGAACTTCCCGTTGAAAATGAAGATAGTTCTTCTGGACATATTGATATACGGACATTGAAGGATTGGATTGAAACATCTCCTGGGTCGATTGGGCCAGGGGAGCTTCTTTCTATTATGACTGATCTGCATCGAGGTTTGGATAGAGCCCATAAGTATGGAGTGATTCATGGTAACCTGAAGCCATCTAATGTTTTAGCCCAAAAGAACGAGAATATTTACCAGGCATGGTTATCCGAGTTGGGCTTGTATAAATTATTTAATTTTAAGACTTTGGGTGAGGGAGGAACTGAAGTTGGAATGGTTTCCACTCCAAGTATGCAGGCACAAGAATCGAGAGTAGAGAGTGATCGTTTTCGCCCCAAAGAGAGCGGCAGGGATGACGAACTTGAAGAGACTTGGGATCTGCATGCTTTGGGATCTATTGTTCATTGGGTGATTGAGCACAGTACCCGACATTCTGATGAATGGATAGATTGGTTGAAGTGGGCTGGCAGATCTGTCAATTTTGGGTTTCCGACCGCGGCTCTTTCCATGGAGGCTATGCCAGGAATGGAAGATACAGCGCAATATGGGGTCAAGGTGGACCATAGAGTGGAAGATCGTGGACCTTCGGCTGAGGAAATTAAGCGCAAGCGTGAATTAGCATGGGAGAAGCAACAAATTACAGCCTCTCTAAAATTTAAGCGAGGCATGACAGGTCTGGCTGGTTTGGCGTGCCTTGCTTCCTATATTTGTTCGTCCATTTACCTTCTTTTTTTCCCGGCACCCTGGACAGAATATTCACTGGAAGGTGCTCTTGATCGCTACCAGTTTGGCCTTGGTATATGGTCTGGGCAGGCTTGGGGAATCGTGCCAGGGGCTTATGATGACGATGGTTTGGGTGGCCAGGATGTTGTAGGGGAGTGGGAGCGTGAGAATGGTATTTTTGTACTTAAATTTAGACGTTTTCGAAAATTAGATGAAGAAGAATCGGGGAAAAAGCTATGGCAATTTATAGGAAAGGGAGCCACTTCCGATGATGATTATCACTCATGGCAGGACGAATTAAGTTTTGATCCTTCCACTGATACCCTTGCCTTGCTCAAAAGAACGGATGTACATGAGGTTTATGTTCCTGGAAAGCGTGGGGATGAATCACCGAGACTATTTGCTGAAATCAGGCTGCGCAGATCTTCTGGAAAAATTGCTCCAGCTGAATTAATTTTTTCTCGGTCAGATAAGCCGGGTCCCTCGTGGTCACTCTTTTTCGCGTTAGGATTTCTTTTGGCATGGTGGTTGTACCAGCGTCAACTTTTGAGGTTAGCGAGGGAAGAAGAAACAGGTAAGTAATTGAATTTTCTCTCTCTTTATCCCAAGATATTGAGAAATGTCCTCAAATTTGTACAAATCTCTCCAACGGCACCTCTTATCTAGCTGCTTTGTCTGGGTGCTTTTATTTGTATCCTGTGGACAGCAAAATCCTTCCGGTCGTTACACTGGAAAGATGGAGGACTGGGTGCATGAAGTATTCGATGGTGTCCTCATTGCAGAGGGCAAAGAGTGTGAGATTTCTTTGGAACTTAGTCAGGCACCGAATCAATTGCGGGCAACTCTTATCTTTAGACATCCTGATCTTGCGGAGACTCGTAGGGAAGGACTATGGTCCATCGGAGACGGTGAAAGAGTGCTTCTTTTTGATGATGGGAAAAAGCCAGGCGAGTATTTTTTGATCAAACGCGGTTTGCGCTATGCATTCCAGACAAAACAAGGTTTAAGCAATGACGATGGATCGCCTGTTCTTCTTATGCGTAATGAAGGTAGATCCCGAAAATCAGCCTATCCCTTGGAAATTCTGTTTGGTTCCAAAGGGGGAGTCCATGTGAGCGGAATGGGTAGTTTGGGTAAACGTTCTGGGGAATGGAAATGGTCGGGAGAACGAATTGTCGTTCAGGTGAAATTGCCAGATGGCGAGAGCCCTTCTGGAGAAAGTATTCCTGCTGAGACTTATAAATATTTTCTCAGTTGGTCAGATACCCATCCCCAAGAATTGGAGTTGGAAAAACTCGTGGTGCTTAGGCCTTTCCTGAAAAAGGATGGAAGCAAAAGGCAAAGTTGGATGAGTTCTCTTTTATTTTCTGATACCCCGCGGCTTAAACCTAATTAAAGACTGAGGTGCTTGCCCCCTTCATTGGTTTGACGTCTTCAGTGCCGTCTTCATCATAGATACCTTTTTATTCTTTAAAACCTATGATCACTTCATTGCAGAACTTTATTTCATCTAAAGGGAAGTTTGTTTTCGTCCTTCTCTTGTTTTTGGTAGTTGTATCTTTTGTTCTCTACCTCTCTCAGGGTTCTTCTGTATTCGATCTTTTACCTGATCCTAATCGTGAAACCCAGGAATTTTATGGGCATGATTGGAAAGACCCTGACCAAAGAAGACTGTTAAACATTGCTAGCCGAGTCTCTGCTGATTTTGGATCCGTGGTTTCTCCGGGTGGGGAGATCTTACAGACAGCACAGGAAGAATACATGCAATCATTGCAAAGAAGAATGCAGGCTGCCTTTCAGGCGAATCCTGATGAGGTGGACCAAGAGGGTTTGCAGCAAATGTTTTCCTACATGCAGGCCTGGCCTAATTTTCCTGACGATATGAAGGCCCGAGAAATTGCCAGGTCAGGAAACTATGACCAATCTTTTTTACAATCAATGGTTGAGTTCAAGGTAGCCTTAGGTGGGCAGGCAAATAGTTGGGACTTTATGCCATTGAATCTTAATCATCCCGCGATCAATGCTAGATTTGCAGAGTATTTGCAAAACTTGGCTCCAGGGATGAATCAAGAAGAGAATCGCTCACATGCACTGACTTTTGTTGGGGGCAGGTATGGGGTTTCCAGTCGTGATGTAGAGTCTATACTCTACGATTCATTTCGTACCCGTCAGGTGGAAAGTATCTACCTTGATGGTGGATTCGCTTTGGAAGAGGAAGCACGATTGGATTTGCATTCTGGCCAATTTGCCTGGGATGGAGAAGTTGCTGAATTATATGCATCCGACTTAACTTTTGATCAGCCTGCATGGCGATTGATTACTTTTAAGTCTTTGCCGATGGTTCAGGATTCATTGGCACTTAAATCTGGTTCCCAAAATATTAAATTTGTTTTTGGTGAGAAGAGTCAGGATAAAAACGAAACAACCCGTCATGTTCGAATAGGCAAGAACCTTTCCCAGTTTCGCAATAATCTGATCGCTGCTTTTCAAAAGGAAGATTGTGGCTTTGACCTTAAACCCGTAGGCAAAAATGGGATAGCCCTACTTCCTCAGGCTAATCGCTTGCCAAGAAACACTCCTGAGTTATCGGTGAGATCCAAGCATATAGATATGGATACGAGCATTGATAAAAAGCTTCGAGAATTCCATAGTAAGAGGGTGGATGAGGCACCCTTTGCAGAAGCACCCCGGACTTTTGCCACTGCAACTTTATTCAGCTCCAGCAATTATTTTATCGAACCTCCGGTTCCTGATGAGGCTAGGTTACGTGCCTATTATGAACGAAATCAGTTGGATTTTATCAAATCCACCGCCTTGTCCAATGGAAATGATCAAAATGCAAGCTCCGATCAAAATGTCACCTCATACAAATCTTTTGAGGAAGTAAAAGACGAGATACTTGAGAAAGTGATAAGCCAAGATAGGGAAGATGCCCGAAAAGACTCTGACCTTCAGGCAAGAGATGCTGCTCTTTCCTTTTTGGATCAGCTCAATGGCTTGCGGGACAAAGCTCGTACTCAGTTCTCCAATTATTTAGAATTTAGAAATTCTGATGAACTTGCCGCACTGATCGAGCAGGCAGGAGCCCGACCCCAAAAAATTTCATTTTCCAACCTGGAAATGGGGACGCAGGCGATGATCCTAGGATTAGAAAGAAGGGAAAGTGAAAGACAGTCCAATCGCGAACCGCTTGAGGAGGTTGCAAGCTTAAATGAACGCATGTTCTTTACCCGTTCCGTAAGAAAGGCAAGGCAAGGATATGTCGTTTTTATCTTGGATCGTAAGACACCTCAGCAACCTGGTTCTTTTGAGCGGGCAAGTTTTGCAGATTTGTACAGAGGTTACACGGCAGAATTTGCCTCAAATTATTTTTCAGAACAAATTGAGGCTGCTTTTTCTGCAATTCAAACCGACAAATCGAAAGCGAAAAGCCTACCTTCTCTCCAATATTATGCGGTTTCAGCCAAAAGCTCAGGAATGGCTCGTTCCACTTTTGATGCCGAGGCAAGGTCGATTCGTAATCGAATTCAAGAATTGGAAGAGAAGAAGAATGCTATTTCTGTAAAAGATAGCAACTCGTCGAAGGATAAGTCGATTGTGGATGGTTTGGACAAAAGATTGTCGGGTTTACGCACGAGACTCGAAGACCACAACAAAGAAAGAACCGCAATACTACGACTGCTTGATACGGCTCACACATTACAAGTAAATGGAACTTGGCAGGAATTAGAAAGAAATGAAGATCGTGCTGTATTTGCGAAATTGTCCCAGGTTTATTCGCTCAGAGGGAAGGAAGCCAAAGCCGAAGCGGTCACCCAAAGAAGAAAGGTCCTAGAAGCGAACCGTGGTCAAGATGCCCGCGATTCAATTCTCCAAGACTTGATTGTTTCCAGCCTGGGCACAGATCGCTAATTTCATACGCTCAAAGTCTGCATTTATTTCCCTGGTTCACTTTTCTTCCAACCTAGAAAGTATTCGAGGTTTCCATCTGTCCCCTGAGGTTTTGCTTGGGACTGGGCAATTAAGTGAGAAAATCTAAGCTTATCTTTAGCGAAGGTTATAACTTCTCTAATCACTCTCTGGTGGATGGTATGATCCCTTATGATTCCCTTCCCCTTGTCTGCCTCTTCTTTTAAGCACTCAAACTGGGGCTTGACCAAAGCCGCTAATTTTCCTTCTGGAGATAAAAATTTCCAAGCCTGCTCAAGCACTTTAAGCAGAGAAATAAAGGAGAGATCCATAACAACCAAGGGGTAGTGCTTTCTGGGAAGGATTTCTGCATCCAAATCCCTTAGGTTTGTTTTTTCAAAGTTTGTTACCCTTGGGTCGGTTCTTAATTTATAATGAAGTTGTCCATGGCCCACATCGATACAGGTTGCTTCAGTTGCACCTTTTTGAAGAAGGCAGTCTGTGAATCCACCTGTGGAGGCACCTAAATCCAAAAAGGACAGGCCAGTTACATCCCAACCATTTTCTTTGATAAAATTTTCCATCTTTAAGCCGCCTCTTCCCACATAGGGCATGGGCTTTTCCACAATTAAAATAGCCTCTGATGCAATCAGTCTGCTTGATTTATCAATACGCTCTGTGCCAAGCTTAACTTTCCCGGCCATAATAAGGGCTTGTGCCCGTGTCCTGCTTTCACAGGCACCGTTTTGAACGAGCCATTCATCCGCTCTGACTTTCTTTTTCATCTTGCTTGAGAATGGGATTGAGTGGGGCAGATGGGCAACGATTGAATTAAAAAACTTCAAAATTTACTAAACTTTTACGAATTCTCCTTGACGACTGTGGGTCAAAGTGGCAAGAAATGGTATAAAGTGGAATTTATTGGATAGATGCAACTAGGTGATGGCAAACGAAGCTACAACCTTTTTTGTGGGGGAATTTACCCACGCCTTGGACAACAAGGGCAGGCTTACTATTCCTTCGAAATGGAGGATAGCGGGAGGGGACAACACCTATCTGGCCCTTCCCAATCCCGGCGGATATGTAACCGTTTACCCTCCAAAGATGGTATCGAGGTTGGAGGAAAAAGTGGCCGAGGCCAGTCTCTCCGATGTGCGGGCACAATCTCTTCTCATGGAGTTGTTTGCCAAAGCCCATTCTTTTGGTTGCGACAAGCAGGGAAGGATCAATTTAAACGACAAATTGATCGAGCATGCAGATATCCAGGGGAGAGCAGTCTTGGTGGGAAATTTTTCCGCTTTTGCGATATGGTCGGAAAGGCGTTACGCCAAAAGACCAAGCGGGGATCAAAGAAACATTTTCGATGCGATGAGGGAGTTGGGGTTATGATATGGAATCAACCGGACTGGGTGACTTTTAGGGTGGTCTCCCGATTAAGGGGAATGGTTGACCGATTTTTCCTCCTCCCTCGCGCTTCGACTTTAAATAGTAATGTCGGCTCTGGGGGGGGTAAATATGTATTGTGGGGCGGTTGAGTTTGTTTGTTCTCCTTCGGCGGTGAGGCATATACCTGTTCTCCTTGACGAATGTATGGGCAATCTAAAGCCCGATCAAGGTGGTGTGTATGCAGATTTAACTTTTGGTGGAGGGGGTCATAGCCGTGCCATTTTGGAGGCTCACTGCGAGAATCAATTAGTTGCTTTTGATTGTGACCCTGACGCTTCTTTGCGTTCCGCTGAGTTGCTTGAGGAGTTTTCTGATCGTTTTACTTTTTATGATACTTCGTTTCGAGAATTGGATAAGTTCTCGTCTGTAAATGAATTCGATGGCATTTTAATGGATTTAGGTATCTCCTCCTTTCAGTTAATGGAGCCAGAAAAAGGTTTTTCATTTAGGTTGGATGCACCGATAGATATGCGACTAAACCCTCGGGTGGGAATGAGTGCAGCCGAGTATTTGGAAACTGCCTCGGAGGAGAGTTTAATTAGAGCTGTTCGAGAGTATGGAGAAGAGAGAAGGTGGCGTAGAGTCGTGGAGGCTATTATTTCAGCGAGAGGGACGGGTCTCCTTAGCCGAACTATGAGCGCTGCAGATATAGTTTCTAAAGCGGTGGGTGGTAGGCACCCTAGGCAAAGGATTCATCCCGCAACCAAAACATTTCAGGGTATTCGAATTGCAATCAATGGCGAGCTTGAGGTACTGGCTGTTACTTTGCCTAAGGCATTAAGTGCACTGAAGGAGGGTGGCGTGCTTGCGGTAATTTCCTTTCATTCCTTGGAGGATAGAATTGTAAAGAGATTTATGAGGAAGATGGCAGGCAGGCCTGAGCATAAAAATGACAGTAGGTTGCTGCATGAAAGAAGTTCATTTGGCCGGATGCTTACATCGAAAGCAATCATGCCATCCAAAGAGGAAGTACTTTCAAATCCGAAAAGTCGTTCAGCGAGGTTAAGGGTTTTTACGAAGTTCAAAAATGAAGAGGTGCAGGAGTTATGAAAAGGGTGTGGTGGATGGTCCTTTTTGTGGGTGTATTTCTTTTTGGGTGCACATCGATATCGATTGTGTGGTTGAGGATGGAGATCTCAGATACTGCAAAAAAATGCGGTAGAATGGAGGATGAGCGTGAGATGGTGGGAAGAGAATTACGTGAGTTGCGTGGTCAACGCTCAAAAATGATGAGGCCGGCTATACTGGCTAAAATGGTTAAGGGGAGATTGACTATGCCACCTTCATCACGAACAATACATGTCTCCAGTAGGGAAATGACTGCCCGCTTGGGGAATGAAATTCCATCTCGTAGATGGCGTGAACAGCAGGGCAGAGCCTTAGTTGCAAATCGGTGAAATGAAAAATATTTTCATTTCTCGTTATCGATTTTATCTTGTTTTTTTTGCTATTCTTTTAACGTTCTGCTCCCTAGGTGGCAGGCTTTACCATTTACAGGTAGTGAGCTCTGACAAATACGAAAGTTTTGCTCAAAATGCTCGAAAAAACTTTATACCCGTATCAGCTCGAAGGGGTGATTTAGTCGACAGAAAAGGAAACTTATTAGCGACAACCAAATCTGTAGTAGTAGTTGGAATGGATCCCCAGAGTATTCAAGAAGAGGATTATGTGAAATTTTCTGAACTGAGTAAGCTACTAGATATAGACGAATCTGTGATTATAGAAGCTGCCGAAAAAAAAGTCTATTCTAGTGGCAAGGGTGATGAGAAAATTAGATTAGTTCGATGGGTCAAATTGAAAGAGGAGGTTGAGGAAAGCGATTTCAGGAAAATCAAAGATCTTCGAATAAAGGGTGTTTATGGAAATTATAAGCACTCTAGATTTTATCCAAGTCAGTCCCTGGCATCCCATGTACTAGGCTATGTCAATGACGAAGGTAAGCCATGTCTAGGAGTGGAGCTTTTGACGAATTATTATTTAAAAGGCCAAGATGGATGGAGGGAAAGTGAAAGAGACGGTCGGAGGAAGGAAATGCCTCAATATCGCTCCATCGAAGTGGATGCAGAAGATGGTTTGAATGTAGAGCTCACCCTTGATCGGATGATCCAATATATTATTGAGGATGAACTGAAGAATATAGTCGAGGAGTATTCTCCGTTGAGTGCGAGTATTATCGTAAGTTCGCCAAAGACAGGGGAGATATTGGCTCTGGGAAATGCTCCAACATTTGATCCAAACATATACGGCGATTTTCCACTCGAGAGTCAAAGAAATCGAGCACTTACAGATTTATATGAACCAGGCTCTACATTTAAGATTGTTCCTGTGGGTGCTGCATTGAATGAAGGAATAATTGGTGTTAATGATATAATTGATTGTTCATTAAAGACTTATAGTGTGGGCAGTAGAGAGCGTGCGCTGCCACGAGATCATCACCCACTTGGCAAAATACCCCTTAAAGAGGTAGTTCAAAAATCAAGTAATCGTGGGGCAGCTCAATTAGGAATAAGACTTGGGGCCAGAAGACTCTATGAGTATTCTCGGATGTTTGGATTTGGAGAGTCTACTCGAATGGGACTTACTGGGGAAAGAAAGGGAACATTGCATCATCCAGATAGGTGGGATGGTCTTACGATAACCCGTTTACCTATGGGGCATGCTGTGGCGGTAACAGCCCTGCAAGTTCATTCCGCAATGAGTTCAATTGCGAATGGAGGAATATTAATGAAGCCAAGTTTGATCAGGCGAGTTTTTGATGACGAAGGAAAAACGGTGGTATCATTCCAACCCAAGGCAATAAGAAGAGTCATAAGCGAGAGCGTAGCAGATGAAATTACTAAAATGCTTGTTACTGTAGTTAGTCCAGAAGGCACTGCTTCGCGAGCAAGGGTTTCAGGATATCAAGTAGCAGGTAAGACGGGAACGACTCAAAAGATTATTGATGGGAAATACTCTAATAGGCATCATGTAGCTTCGTTTTCAGGTTATCTGCCTGCTGAAGATCCTAAAATTGCAGTCACAATTTTAGTTGATGAGCCTACTATGAAAAAGGGCAGGTTAGGGTATGGGGGTAGCGTTGCTGGGCCTGCATTCCAGAATGTGGCCAAAAAAATTATTGGATACATGGGGATAAAACCTAATGAAGCCGAGCTTAGCTTTTATAATCAAGAAATTGGGAATCTTAATCTTTAAACTTGGTAAGTATGATAACGACGAAAACTGATTTAGAAACAATTGATAATGTTCGGGCTAGAATGTCTAGCAGTATTGATCTACGTGACTTAGTGGGCAAGGAAGCTGAATATGCTAGGAAAAATGGAGATATGAGCTTAAGTGCAATTTATTCAGACAGTAGGCGGGTGACTCCTGGATCCGCATTCTTTGCTTTGCCAGGAATGAGAACGAATGGGAATGAGCACCTACAGGAAGCAGTTCGAAGGGGGGCAAAAGTAGTTGTTACTGATTCGGATGAGATTGAAATACCAGGTGGTGCAGTCCGAGTAAAAGTCAATGATGCAAGAATAGCTTTAGCAAAATTTTCCAAGAGATATCACGGTTCGCCAGATGAAAATTTAGATGTCGTTGGAATTACTGGCACAAATGGAAAAACAACGGTTGCTACATTAACCCGTCATTTATTGGAAGCACCTGGTCGTCCAGTGGGTTTGGTGGGTACGGTTAAATATCATTTAGGTGATCGTGTGTTGCCATCATTTAGGACAACACCAGAAGCAGCGGACCTTTATGCGCTCTTAAGAAATATGTTAGTAGGTGGATGTTCAGAGGCAGTTATGGAGGTAAGTTCCCACGGGATTCACCAATCAAGGGTGGCGGGACTTAATTTAGAAGTGGCAGCATTTTTAAACCTTACCCGCGATCATCTAGATTATCATGGAAATATGGAATCTTATTTCCGCGAAAAGAGAAAGTTATTCAACGGAATGAATGGGGCACTCCCCAAATTGGTTGTCATAAATGGAGATTGTCCATACGGGAAACGATTGCTTGAAGAATTGCCCCCACAAGTAAGGGCATTAACATTTGGTTTTGATCGGGGAAATGATTTCCGGGCGACTGAATTATCTCTGGATGTTCACGGATCAAAATTTTTGTTAGAGTGCCCGACTGGTTCCATGGTGATTACGAGCCCATTGATAGGGAAATACAATGTGATGAATGTGCTCGCATCTTTTGCGATCATCCACTCGTTAGGAAGGTCGGTCTCTGATTGTGTGAGAAAACTAGCAGCATTTGGCGGGGTAGAAGGAAGAATGGAAATTATTGATCGAGGACAAGACTATCGTGTTGTTGTTGACTATGCACATACGCCAGACGCACTTCGTAATGCCCTTGGAATGTTGAAGGAATGTACGAATGGAAAAGTACACTTGGTTTTTGGTTGTGGAGGTGAAAGAGACCGGGGGAAAAGAATGGAAATGACGAGAGTCGCTTGTGCCGGAGCAGATAGTACCATTGCAACTTCAGATAACCCAAGAGGCGAAAGGCTTAAAAATATATTCGAGGATATGAAAAAGGGTGTATCAAAAGGTGCTGAGATACAGTTTGTTGAAGATCGCAGGAGAGCAATTAGTCGTGTGCTGGATCAAGCAAGTGTTGGCGACTGTGTCCTCATTGCGGGTAAGGGTCACGAAACATTTCAGGAGGTGAATTCTATGTCGATTCCCTTTGATGATCGACTCGTCACGGCTGAATTACTTGAGGCTAAGCAACTTGCTAGATAAAGCATAATGCCTTTTTTTGATGCACATAAACTAGAACCATGGGCTCATGGGAAGTGGACGAATATTCCTCGAAAAAGGATTCGTGGCTTCTCGATTGATGCTAGAAAAATTGATGATGGTGAATTGTTTGTTGCGGTAAAGGCTGTACGGGATGGCCATGATTATATCAAGCAGGCAAAAGAAGCAGGTGCAAGAGGTGCTATTGTTGATCGTTTTGTAGAGGCTGTCGAACTTCCGCAATTAATTGTTCAAGACACGGTAGAAAGTCTGCAGGAAATTGCTAAAAATCACAGAAATCAATGTAATATTCCTATTGTAGGAATTACTGGAAGTTGTGGTAAGACATCAACCAAGGAAGCTCTTTCCAAATTACTACCAGACTCATTATCTACACTTGGGAACCTTAATAATCACTTAGGAGTCCCGTTGACCTTGTTAAGGATTGATAGCTCGGTTCATCAATATGGAATTATCGAAGCTGGAATAAACAAAACTGGCGATATGGATGAATTGCAACAAATGATCCAACCAAATTGTCTCATTATAACGATGATTGGGAGTTCTCATCTTCAAGGTTTAGTTGATGAGAATGGGGTAGCTGAGGAAAAAATTAAACTTTGGACAAATGCAGAAAAGAGCCCTTGGGCATTTTTTCCTGAACATTGCCTCACGTTCAAATGTTTTCAGGAAGCAATAAAGGAAAGGCAAAACTACACGATACTTAAGGCAGGAAAACCGAATAAAAAAATCGATCAAAACGAAGCATTTTTTGAAATTTCAACTGAAACAAACGAGCTTGGAGGCTCATGTGTGCTCAGAATTTGGTGCCATGAGTCTCCTGTGCTTTCGCTTAATATTCCAGCAGTTTCAGATGGAATGGGAAGTAATCTAGCTCTAGCTGTTTTGGCGGCATTATACTTGGGTATTTCAGATAAAGATATTTTCGAACGCCTACCCCAATACCGCCCCTCGACTCTGCGTGGAAATCGACTGCAGGGTCGAGGGTGCGAATATTTTGTTGATTGTTATAATGCCAACCCAGCATCAATGGTTGACTCGATTCAATATTTTCAACGTGCCAGTGATTCTAAAAAGAAGTTGCTTGTGCTTGGAGGTATGGAGGAGTTGGGGGAAAATGGGCCAAGTTTGCATAGGCAAACCGGGGCAAGTATTAGTCTTGAAGAACAAGATAAGGTCGTTCTGATTGGTGAAAAGGCATCATGGATGGCAGACGGATTGATTGATTCAGGTGCGAGTGATCATCAAGTGCTCGTTTTGAATAAATTAGAAGACGCCAGAGCGATCGTAGAGGATTTTAACGGCAATATTCTTTTTAAAGGAAGTCGTTCAAATAGTTTGGAAAAACTTGTGCCTTTTTGGGCAACCGAATCGCATCAAGATCATCTCTTTTTAAAATGTTGAGTTATCTACAATTTTGGGAGGAATGGTTTGGACCTTTTCGTTTGTTTCAATTTATTTCAATACGCTCCGTGGGTGCTGGTATCACAGCACTTCTGATTGGCTTTTTTGTTGGTCCACGGATCATTCTTGCACTGAAAACCATTGGGGCTCGTCAAGCTTTCAGGGAAAAAGGAGAAGTTGGGAAACTGGCAGAACTTCACGGAGAAAAGAATGCCACTCCAACCATGGGAGGACTCTTAATTTTTATATCCGTTACCTTAAGTGCACTTATTTGGGCTGAGCCAAATGTTTATGTTTTGGCCGCTCTATTGACCTACTCTTTACTCACTGTGGTTGGTTTTGCTGACGACTATTTAAAAATATCCAAGCAAAACAGCAAAGGGTTACCTGGAAAGTTGAAACTACTTGGTCAACTTATGACAACCGTTTTAGTGGTGGGTCTGTTAATGAGTTCATGGGGACAAAATTTAACAGGTACTGCATCAGGGCTGATTGAGAGTAGTAGTAAAATGAAGGAATTTTGGGTTCCATTTTACAGTTATTCAGAGTTGAGTGGTCCTCCAATTTTACCACTGGCGGTTCTCGTGCCATTTTTTTTTATTACCTTATGTGGTTCAAGCAATGCTTTGAATTTAACCGACGGTCTAGATGGTCTAGCCATTGGATGTACCGTCACGGTTGCTCTGACATATGGAATTATGGCATATGCTGCCGGTAATTTTATTATTTCAGATTATCTAAAGGTTAGCTTTGTTCCTGGTAGTGGCGAACTTGCAATAGTTTGTGCATCTCTCTTGGGGGGTAGCCTTGCTTTTTTGTGGTACAATGCACATCCTGCAGAAGTTTTCATGGGCGACACTGGTTCCCTGGCAATTGGTGGACTCGTTGGAGTTATCGCATTGATGATCCATCAACCCTTAACCCTGATCATTGTTGGGGGCATATTTGTAATGGAAGCCGGATCAGTAATCATACAGGTAATCTCCTTCAAAACTAGAGGCAAGAGAGTCTTCAGGATGTCGCCAATACATCACCATTTTGAACTCAAAGGATGGAAAGAAACAAAAGTGGTGATTCGGTTTTGGATACTTTCTCTCTTATTTGCCCTTATCGGATTAGCCACTCTTAAAATCAGGTAGCATGAACGAAGTGGTGAAAAGTTTTTATGAGTTGCAACCACAACCGGTTGCAATTTTCGGCGCGGGAAAGAGCGGGCAAGGTGTAAAAAACTTGCTTGATAAGTTGGGATGGGAATACCAACTATTCGATGAACAGGAGCGGGCATTTGAAATGGCGGATGCTCGCAACTGTTCGTTCGTTGTTATAAGTCCGGGATTTCTTCCCAATCATAGTTGGATTCAAAAGGCAGAAAATCTTGGGAAAAAGATCCTTAGTGAATATGAGTTTGGCGGGTTGTTTCTGGATGAACAAAAAGTAGTAGCTGTAACAGGTACTAATGGGAAGACTAGTGTGACCAGGTTAATCGAGCATGTTGCCCAAAAGGGTCAAATTCCCGTAGTTGCCGGCGGTAATTTAGGTGTGCCGGTCACACAGCTTATCGCTAATGGAATAGACAAAAGAACAACCATTATATTGGAGACAAGTTCTTTTCAGTCTCGGGGATTGAGTTATTTTAGACCTGACGAGGTAATTTGGACAAATTTTGCACCAGATCACTTAAATTACCATGGGTCTATCAAAGAATATTTTCTTTCAAAGTTTCAACTTTTAAAAGTAAATGGGTTTCGTAATTGTATGATAGGTAGGTCTGTATTGGATTTTGCTAAAACACAAAATATTTCAATGCCGCCTTCCGTTAGAGTAATCGATTCATTATCTATGAACGATATAAAATTGCCCAAGAATCACTACCTATGTTCAGTGCCTCAACGGGAGAACATATCATTCGTAAGGGAGTGGTCTATGAATCAAGGTATGGGGTCTGGAGAGTTTTTTAAAATAGCTGAAAGTTATAGTGGAGAAAAATACCGTCTTCAAAAAGTCACTCAAAGAGAAAATGGTGTAACCTTTTGGAATGACTCCAAAGCAACAAATTTAGCTTCTGTAGTCGCTGCATGCCGTTCTTTTAGTGATAAATTATTTTGGATAGGGGGAGGCCAGGACAAGGGAGAAGAGATTGATTCATTTACCCGCTTTTTGATGCCCTATGTGGAAAAGGCATTTCTGTTTGGGGAAACTGGGTTAAGTCTGCACAGATCGTTCGCCCAAGAAGGATGTTTTTCTATCCTGTGCGAAAGTTTAAAAGATGCAGTTTTTCAAGCATTTCGGCTGTCTAATAAATCAATAAATATTTTACTTAGCCCTGGTTTTGCTAGTCATGATCTTTACAAAAGCTATGCAGAACGAGGAAAAGCATTCGAACGCATAGTTTTGGATTTGAAGAGTAACCGTGAAAAGGATACCTCAGTATATAGTCAACCATTCGCACTTCAGACAGGAAGATAAATATGAAAATAACAAAAGTCTTCAGTATCGTACTTTCCCTACATGTTGGGGTTATTCTACTGGTAATGTTCCAACCAAGTTGTCAAACTGCTGGTATCCGCAAGGACACTGTACCCAATGACGCAAATAAGTCGGTGCCAGTGCCAGAGCAAGCATTCAACCAAGGTATAATCGAGGAGAATGAAGCTGTTCTTAGAAAACCCGGTGGCATACCAGCAAATGAGTTCGCTGCACCCAGTCGCCCGGCACCGGGCGAAATTATTATGCCAGAGGATAAAAAAGCAGTTTCTCGGCCTAGTCCATCCATTTTGGTTCCAGTTGATGATCGCCCCGTTCCGATTGATTTAAAACCTCAAGATCTTGCAATTTATAAAATTCAAAAGGGAGATACACTATGGGGTATTGCCAGGAAAAATGGCATTTCTCTAGCAAGTCTTTTGAAGTCCAATCCGAATATGGATAAAAATGGAAGATTGTCGATTGGGCAAGAAGTCATGATACCAGCTGGATATGCTGCACAAAATTTAGCAAAACAAGAAGTACAACAAAATAATCCCATCATCGTACCCGATGTTACCTCAGGTGGTAGTTATATTATTCAAAGCGGTGATACTCTTTCGAGGATCGCCAAGAAACATGGCGTTAAATTATCTCAACTTCTTCAGGCAAACCAGCTGTCTCTTTCATCAATAATCCGCCCGGGTCAGGCATTAATGATCCCGGGTGAAGGAATAGAGCCGCAATCGCTTTCAACGATGCCGAAGAAAGTAGTTCCAGCTGGTGCCACCACGCATTCAGTTCAAAAAGGAGAGACACTGTCAAGGATCGCTTCGATATACGGGGTTTCCTTAGAGGATCTTTTAACATGGAATGAGATTACGAACCCGAGGCTCATTAAGGTAGGTCAAAGTTTAATTGTATCCAACAACGGTTCTATTCAGAAAAATTCTGTCAATTTGGAAAATGAATCATCCATTGAAGTTGTTCCTGCCGACAATGGGGGTAGTTTGCAGGATTTCTTTAATGAAAGTCCTACGATAGAAAGACCAATAATTGATGTTTCAGAAGGGCCTGAGTAATTTGAAAATGATTATATAATGGGAAAAATGGGTGTGAGTTTAAAAGGGTGGAAAAAGCTGCGATAGAACAGCATTATTTCCGTAGTCTAGGCCTAGTACCCACCTTTTTGGTGGGGGTTGCTTTGTGCCTAACAATGTTGGGGATGGTTATGCTGTTTAGTGCTGGTGCCGTTCGTGGTGCTCAAGACTTATTAGCCAAACAATCCGTTTGGTTGGTATTGGCATTGGTAGCTGGGGCAGTCTCCGCTTGGATAGACTTGGACTTTTTAAAAAAGAGAACGCCCTTAATTTTTGGACTTTGTATATTTGGACTGATCCTTACCCTGATTCCTGAAATCGGAGTGAGAGTGAATGGTGCTCAACGATGGATAGGGTTAGGACCTTTGCGGGTACAGCCTTCAGAGTTTGTCAAAATCGGGTTGGTTCTTGGCTGTGCATATTATTTTGCAATGAAGCAGCGTACCACTGCACAATTTCTTGATGGATTTGCAATTCCATCCGCGTGGCTTGGATTAATCTGCGGACTTATTCTGTTACAACCAGACTTTGGAACCAGTTTTTTATGTGGAGCGGTGGGGGCAACTTTGATGTTTCAAGCAGGTACAAGTTTGAAATGGTTGATGCCGGTTGGGGGCTTAGCGGTATCTGCCTTTTCTGTTCTCGTCTATTTTGACCCTGTTAGAATTCGTCGTGTTACCTCTTTTCTTGATGTGGAGGCGAATGCTAATGATAGTGCCTATCAACTATGGCAAGGAATGCTTGCTTTTGGAGTCGGAGGAATTGATGGCGTCGGTCTTGGTTTGGGCAGGCAGCAAATGCATTTCCTTCCTGAAGCTCATACTGATTTTATCTTTCCGGTGATCGGAGAAGAGCTTGGCATGATTGCAACTATGAGTGTCTTGATCGCTTTTCTCTTACTTTTTGGGCTTACTTGTTGGAAACTGCGCTGCGTTTCGCGTCTGTACGATTATTTAATCGCAATGGGAGCACTTCTCTTCATTACCCTTCAGGCAATCATTAATTTGGGTGTAGTTACCGGATCCTTGCCCACCAAGGGGATGTCTCTACCTTTTATCAGTTACGGTGGGTCAAATTTAGTCGTTGTTTTTATTATGGTTGGTTTAATCGTAAATGTTCTGCGACGAATCGATCAGCCTAGTCCTATTCAGGCAAGGGAGTTATGAAGAATTTTGTAATTGCATGTGGCGGGACTGGTGGGCATCTGACACCTGGGATAGGGTTGGCCCAAGCACTTGAAGAAAAAGGGTGTCCTTGCTGGTTATTTATTAGCAAAAAACAAGTCGATTCTCGCTTATCATCTAAATACAAAAAAATGAGTTTCGAGCCGATGCCAGGCTGTCCTTTTTCCTCTTCGATATGGGGCTTTGCTAAGTTTTGTAAGGAGCTTGTTCACTCCTTTTATTTATCCAGAAAATTTTATAAAAAAGTGGGAGCGGATGCGGTGGTCGGATTTGGCGGTTTTTCCACATTAGGTCCAGCCCTTGCAGCACGATCAGTCGGAATTCCAGTATATCTACATGAATCCAACCGAAAAGTAGGTAAGGCTGTTCGTTTCTTAGCTAAAAGAGCGGATCGTGTATACCTTCCTGATGGCGTACGAATTGAAGGGGTGTCCTATGAGAAGACTTTTCATCATGGCTTTCCTCTTCGTCAGGACTTTCGACGCCTTCCAATGGAAAGAGCCCGAAGAAAGCTTGGTATTTCAATGGCGGATAAATTGCTCGTTATTTTAGGTGGAAGCCAGGGTGCAGCTGCCCTCAATGAATGGGTAAAACAAAATCTGGAAAAATTAGCGGTCGATGGAATCTCTGTTTTTTGCGTAACTGGAATGAATAAGGAAAGCTCTGGTTCAGTTCAATTGTTAGATGCTTCTGGCGGAAAAGTGACGAGTCGCTTCGTTCCCTTTACAGACCAAATGGAGGTTCTGCTTTCTTCATCAAATTTAGTCATTAGCCGTGCAGGAGCTGGTTCTTTAGCCGAGATCGTGAAGTGTAGAGTACCTGTCATCATGGTCCCCTATCCATATGCAGCGGACGATCATCAGACTGCTAATGCAGAATTTTTGGAAAGTAAAGGAGGTGGCATAGTTTGTGCCCAGTCAAATATTACGAATCATCTTTTGGATGAGGTTAGGGAACTTATGTTTAATGAAGAATTTCGTGCACTCATTCGAAGAAATTTATATTCTTTAGATACGGGGGATGTGGGCATGCTGATGGCTCAGGATATGCTTGTGGCTTTAAAGACTCCGAAGTCTTCCTTAAAACGCAGACATTTTGGGGAGGTTTTTGCATGAGAAGACCAAGGAAAGTTTTATTGCTTGGTGCGGGAGGAATGGGAATGGCCCCTCTTGCTTTTTACCTTAAAGGAGCTGGCGTAAGAGTGGAGGCATTTGACGATCATTTTCGTGAGCCTCTCCGCTCGCAAATGGAAGAAGCGGGAATTGTTATTTTAGATGAGCCTGAACCCATAGTCCTGCCCGAATGCGTAATTCACTCAAGTGCAATTAATCAATCTAATGATAGGGTGAAAAAATGGGAAAAACTTGGAATTCCTGTTTACAGAAGAGGCTCTTTTATTGCTCAATTATTTGCCAGAAAAAAAGTGATTGCGGTGGTGGGGAGCCATGGGAAATCAAGCGTAGCTGGACGTTTGGCTTGGGCCTTAAAGAAGTTGAAATTCCCTGCTTCTTATTTGATTGGAGCCCAATTTGTTAATGGGTCAATGATGCCTGGGGAATTTCAAAAATCTCCATGGGTAGTTCTTGAAGTAGACGAGAGTGATGGAACCATTGATGAATTCTCCCCAACGATCACTGTTTCGCTGAATTGTGATTGGGATCATGTTGATCAGTATCAAAATAAAGAATCTTTTAGTGCGACATTAAATTCTTTATTTAAACGAACAAAAGAATGCATAATTTGTCCGAGTAAGGGGCCACTGTTTACCATGGCTAAGGGGGTAAGAATTGGCCAAATAATACCCTATCCTTCGGTGGGTAATGATTGCAATTTTAATCATGCTAATGCAGCTGCAGCAAAAGCTGTGATTGCTTTTCTAGAGCTGCCAGATTCTGGTTTTAGTTTTGAGGATTTCCCCGGGCTAGATCGTAGGCAAACGACTTTATTTAATGATGGAAGTAGGTGTGTGATTGAGGATTATGCTCACCATCCAACAGAGATTCATTCATTTTTAGATCTAAGGAGAAGGCTGGAGGGTTCCAATTCCATGAAAGTAGTCTTCCAACCTCACCGATATTCTCGCACTAAAAAATTAGCTCAAGGATTTGCTGAAGAACTCGCCATTGCGGATCAGCTATTTCTCCTTCCAACTTATTCTGCTTATGAAAAATTTGATGAAAGGGGAACAGTTGAAACTCTTACAGGTTACTTACCTCCTCGTTTAAGGGAAAATACTAGAATTTATGAAAATTTTAGTGATTTAAGGAGGTCTTTGAAGCGTGATGATAATCCAAGAAATCGTGATCAAGTTCTTTTTGTGGGTGCAGGAGATATTTCAGTTTGGGCTCGTGCTTTTTCCGCATGGGAGTGCAGCGGTGGGAATAAATATCTAGCGTTTGGGCAATTTCTTAACGAACGCTTGTCTAATTCTACAAGTCTTACTGATTTTCACCCATTAGGGAGTATGACCACGATTGGTGTGGGGGGAGGTGCTAGATGGTATGCTGAACCAGCTAATATCGAAGACTTAAAATCTCTCGTAGAAGCATGTAAGCTATTTGAACTACCGAGGGCAATGATGGGAAGAGGCTCAAACCTGATTATTCCCGATGATGGATTTGGTGGATTAGTTCTTCGATTACGCGGAAAATTTTGGAGTACAATAGAGATAAGAAATGAAAAATCCTTAATTGTTGGTACTGGAGCAAAGCTTAAGGATATATGTAAACTTTCATGTGAGAAAGGCTTAAAAGGCTTTGAGTTTTTAGAGGGTATACCCGGGACCCTAGGAGGAGCATTACGCATGAATGCAGGAGCCATGGGTTGGGAGATGTTCGATCTAGTTGAATGGGTTAGCTTTCTTATGCCTGATGGCAAAATCCAGAAAATACTTGGAAGCGAGCTTGAGGTTGGTTACCGGTACTGCAAAGAAGCCTATGAAGGAATTGCCCTGCGGGCGAAATTAAAGGCAGAAGGCAAAGCAAAGCATCAGGAAATACGAAATGTTATTGATAAGCTTGCTTCTGCACGTAGGAAAACCCAACCAAGGGAAGCAAGTTCAGGTTGTATTTTTCGAAATCCAAGTGAGAAGTCAGCAGGTTGGTTAATCGATCAATGTGGTCTTAAGGGAGAGAGAGTAGGGAATGCCGGCATCTCTCATCTTCATGCTAATTTTATTCTTAATCATGGGGATGCAACTGCCAGTGAGGTTATTGAACTTATTCAAAAAGTTCGCGATCGTGTAAAAAAGTCTCACGGGCTTAGCCTAGAACCTGAAGTCAATTTACTTGGTCAGTCTTGGGAGCAGTTTCTTTCATGATTTCAGCCAATAAAATTTTTATGAATACACCACCTAGAATCGTTATTTTGTGCGGAGGAACGGGGGCTGAGTCTGAGGTGTCAAAAGCTTCTGGCGAAGCCCTTTCCTTATCACTCTCAAAAAAATACCAAACCCGAATAATAAAGCTGGATGAGGATCAGTTACCCGAGGGATTGGATCCAGAGCACGAGGTTGTTTTTCCTGTTATTCATGGAACATTCGGAGAAGATGGCCAATTACAAGCCCTTTTAGATGAGAAAGGCATTGAGTATGCTGGCAGTGATCAACGATCGAGCCAACTATGTATGGATAAGTCCCAAGCTAAAAAAATTGTAGTGGAGAACGGCGTTCGCGTCTCTCCAAGTGTAAGCTTTAATGACCCCAAACAGGTGAGTGTAGCTGAGCTAATTGATAAACTGGGCAGAGAAATGGTTCTCAAGCCCCTCAATCAAGGCAGCAGCGTATCTTTGAGAATGATTTGTGGTTATCAAGACTTACAAAATTGTCTCTTGGAAATAGAACCGGGGGATTGGATGCTAGAGCGCAGAGTTATTGGACGGGAAGTTACGATCGGAATGATGGATAATCATGCGATGGGTATAGTGGAGGTGATTCCAGTTGGTGGAGTTTACGATTACGAGAGAAAATATGTACCTGGATCGACCGAGTATAAATTTCCAGCTGTGATGGATGATGAGGTCGAACGTGAGTTGAAATCTTTTGCAAGAAAAGCATACAAAGCGTGCGGGTGCCGAGACTTTGCAAGAATTGATTTTATGATTAGTGAAGATGGTAATCCGTATTTTCTTGAAGTGAATACGATCCCCGGTTTAACCACAACCAGTCTCCTTCCCAAGAGCGCTTCTTGTTCTGGGTACGATTTCGACAAACTTTGCCATCGATTAATTGAGCCCGCTGTCAATCGATTCTATGAGCGAAATCCTAACCTAAACTTTCATGCAGCTTAAGTTATGACCAAAAAAAAGTCGCCCGATTTGACCCTTTCCTCGAGCTGGAAAAACCTAGTTAATAAAAAGCCTAAAAAGCAATCTATCCGTTCTGGTCATCAAAGAAAGTGGCTATTCGGGTTAAAGTTTTTTTCCCTTGCCATTGTCTTAGCTATGGTGGGTTTAGCCGGTTATTTTGCTGATAAAAACTTGGGTGAAACTTTTCTTTCATCAGATAAAGAATTTCATGGAGTAAGCCCAAGGGTTGATCGTATAGACTTTACCAGCGACGGCCCCTTAAACCTCAAATGGTTTATGAATTGGTTTGGTCCTATGAGAAATCGTTCACTCATGGACTTAGATATAGCCGAGATTCATGAGGCACTGGTATCAGATGATCAGATTCTTACTGCCAGTGTGTCGCGCGTTTTCCCATCAACCCTGAAAGTTGTGCTTAAAGAACGCCACCCCGTACTTGTCCTTAGACTAAAGGAGGCACCACAAGAATATTCCGATTGGCTCGTTTCTGAAAATGGAGTTTTGTATAAGGGGGTAGGATATTCATCATCTAGACTCGCCCATCTTCCTTCCCTAAAAGTTTTGCCAAAACAGCTGAAGTTTAATCCAGCCAATTTAGCCTATGAGCCTCTTGAAGGCATGGTTCATGTATCTCCATTACTAGAACTTGCCCGTAGAGAGTATCCTGATATCTACAAAGACTGGCTTGTTGTTTCCTATGAGAGGCCATATGAAACGGATCCTGGTGCACATATCCTCATTCAGACGAGTAGAATTTCAAAGATAAGATTTTCTCCTACTGCTTTTGCCGATCAAATGAAAAGGCTACGGTATCTGCTCTCAGAACCTAAGTTTAGAACAAAGTCCAAAATAAGATCGATCGATTTATCCCATGAAAGGTCGGTCTTTGCCAAATTATAATTCTCCACAAAAATCAAGATTCACAGAGGTACTAGAAAATGAGCAAAATCATAGGTGCAGTAGAAATCGGTACATCCAAAACCAAGGCTGTCATAGGAGAGGTGAATGAAGGAAATTCTCTTAGTATTGTTGGCATGGCAACTCGTCCTAATGAAGGAATGAGAAAAGGGGAGATCATGGACTTTCAAAAAGTGGCTCAATCTGTACACACTGCCCTAGCTGAAGCAGAAAAAATGTCGGGAACCACAGTAGATTCGATTTATCTTGCACAGACTGGTTCACACTTGAGTGGGACTGTTTTAAGAGCTCGTGCAAATGTTTCTGCTTCCGATGGTCGTGTTTCAGCTGAGGATCTCCAACGTGCTGCGGATGAAGCAAAAAGAAGAAAGCCAGAGGAAGGTAGATCTTATGTGCATTATGTAAGAATGCCTATTTTGCTAGATGGTCGCCCGGTCGATGACCCTGTTGGAATGATCGGTAAGAATGTCGAAATTGTTTATTGGGCCATTGATGGAAATGATTCAGCTCTAAGGGCCAACCTTGATGTTGCTAGTAACTATGGTTTAGATGTAGATGATTTAATTTTATCTTCAATTGCCTCATCAACCTTGGTAGCTGGACCCGACTTAAAAAGGGCGGGTGCCCTAGTGATTGATTTAGGAGCGGGAGTTACCGACCTCGCAATTTTTCGAAGTGGTCATGTGGTCTACACAGGAGTGATTCCAGTGGGGGGAGATCATATTACCGGTGATTTAGCCATGGGGTTGCGTATTTTTGAACCTTATGCAGAAAAGCTCAAACTTTCATATGGAGTGGCTCAACCAGAATCCAATACTCAGGATGAAAAAGTATGGATAACCAATGAAAAAACAATAGGAGACCGGTCGGTTTCTAGAAATGCCATCACCCAAATTATTCATGTCCGGGTGGTTGAATTGTTTGAAATTATTGCTAAAGAAATGGAAGATTTTTTAAATTCCAAGGATCTTGGAGCAGGAGTAATCTTAACCGGTGGAGGATCAAGACTTCCAGGAATAGAAAAGGTAGCGTCCACAATATTGGGTGTTCCTGTTCGTAAAGGCACTTTTCCGGCCGAAATAGGAAAGGATCTTGCCCAGCCCGAAAATGCAACAGTTTTGGGCCTTTTACATTACGGACTTGAGGATCGTAGTTTGCCCGGCCAGCCTAAAAGTGCTGAAGGAAAAGGAATCTTAAGCAAAATAGGCGGTCTGCTTGGTATTTAAAAGTGTAGGTTTTCAATCAATCTCAATTAATGTTTAACCCCAATTACTATGCTTCAGCAAAACTTCCTTGAACCTGGAAACAATTTAAATAGCCAAGATAAGCTTGGGTTGCGCTCGTTGATTATTGGAGTAGGGGGTGCGGGTATTTCTTTGGTTGATGGTTTGCGTTTTGATAATTTTGATTTTCTCGAAAGTTTAGTCATTGATGTGGATGTTCGTACGCTTTCAGATTCTTTGGCTGGAGAAAAGCTATCATTTGGGCGTAGACACACCCGTGGGATGGGGACAGGTGGCGATATGAATTTAGCTAGGCGTGCCATTGAAGAGGAAAAAGATAAGCTTCGGGAAAAACTAGATGGTGTAGACTTGGTATTTTTACTTGCGGGCTTGGGTGGAGGTACTGGGGGTGGAGTAACCTCAGTTGTAGCACGTCTTGCTCGTGAAAGAGGTGCACTTGTTTTTGCGTTTGTGCCTCTGCCTTTTAGTTGGGAAAAGTCAAGGCATGCCCAGGCGGAAGAATGCCTTGAAGATTTAAGAAAACATGCCAACGCTGTAGTTCCACTCCCTAATGATTCCTTGCTGCAAATGGGTGGACCAGATGCTACCGCTTTGGAATGTTTTGCTGAGGCAGGAAGAAATGTCAGCAAAGGAATTTCTGCAATATGTAAACTTATTTATCAAAAAGGAATGATCGATGTAGATTTTGCCCATTTACGAAAAGCTTTTAGTGGCAGATCTGGTAGAACATTATTTGGATACGGCAAGGGTATCGGTAAAGATGGATTACGTGAGGCAATGAGAGAATTGTTAGTATGTCCAATGCTACATTTACCAGAGGTTTCTAAGGCAGCTGATATCTTATTAATTTTCATTAACGGCGGGCCAAACTTGGGTATGTCTGCTCTTAATTCAGCTTCTCAAGAAATTCGTGAGGCATTTAAAGCGGGAGAACAAGTTGTATTTGGTGCACATGTTGACGAGAATATGGGAGACGATGTTCAGATTACTGTGCTTGGTGCTACTAATTTAGGTGCGAATAAACCCAAAGCGGATGTAGCACCACCAGCGAAAGAAGTATACTCTGTGACCTCCAAACCAAAAGAGCATCACCCGTCTCGATTATCTTCGGCTAAAAAAGCGACTAAGAGTAAAGGGAAGAGGAAAACGAGTATGCCCTTAGAACAAAATACTTTTTCATTCATGGATGATAAAAACCAAAGAGGTATATTTGAAGATCTTCCTAGTCGAAACCTGTATGAAGGAGAAGACCTGGATGTACCGACCTATCTTAGAAGGGGAGTACAGATTACTCTGTAGAAAATTTGTTTGATACTGAAGGCGAGCTGGAGTACTTCTTACTTACTTCCAGGAGTGAAGGTATTCAAGGCCTATGGAAGATGCCTTGCTGTCTACATACTTAGAAAATGCTAAAGACAGGGCATTTCTACGGGTAGCTAACCAAGTTAAAGATACATCAAAAATAAAATCATTGTGAGCATCAAGGAATAGCCTGTTTACATAGCTCATGCTAGGAGTAAGGGTGATTTCGTCATTCAAATAAAGCTCTGCACCGGTTTGAACCTTCAGATGAAATTTTTCTTTGTTGGTGAAATGTATTGAGTCTTGCTTGTAAGAGGAATACTGCAGTCCTATCCCAGCAAAAGGTAATAAAAATCCACTCTCCCGCTTAATTCGATTGTAACGAAAAATCAAATCTGCATTTGCTTGGTTTAAGTGATCTGAAACATTGTCGTCGCTAAAGTCACTCCTACTGACACCTAAATTGAGGTCGAAGGAATCGGACAAAGGAATGTTGAGGGACATTTCAAAAGAAAATCCTTCCATATTCCTTTCTTGAGGTGTCCAGGTTGTTCCATTGTTATCTTTTTCCCAGTATGATCTCGAATGTTCGATACCATTAATACCAAATCCGAAGAAATAATTCCCAAGCCTTGTCTCACTGAGGGAAAATGATGTAGCCGAAAAAAAGGCACATGCTATAAAAAGAGAATATTTCACGCAAAAATTTAACTTACTAAAATTATATAAATGTTAAAGCCAAGATGTAGGCAAGCCGATTGGCTGGAATGTTTTTATAACAATCCCCTCAAATCTTCTAAAGATAAAGATACATTTGCTGCTTCGGATTCATCGAATACTTGTTCGAGCAACTTTCTTTTTTCTTTTTGTAAATCCAATACTTTTTCTTCCACAGTTCCAGAAGTAATCAGTTTATAAGTAGTCACTTGCTTGTCTTGTCCAATACGGTGAGCCCGGTCGCTTGCTTGCGCTTCTGCCGCAGGATTCCACCATGGGTCAAAATGTAGCACCACATCAGCACCCGTAAGGTTGAGTCCGGTACCTCCAGCTTTGAGAGAAATCAAGAATACAGGTATACTGTCATCATTCTGAAAGCGGTCAACTTGAGCCATGCGGTCAGTGGATGAACCATCTATATAACAGTAGGGAAGGGAAGAGGATTTAAGTTCTTCCTCCAAAAGCTTTAGAACTTTTACGAATTGCGAAAAAACCAACATTCGGTGGCTTCCCTCCAGGCAATTATAAAGCAATTCTCGAAAGGCGTTCATTTTACAGGAACGATGATTTTCTAAATCTGGATCGATCAATCTCGGGTCGCAGCAGGTTTGGCGTAGTCTAAGCAGTTGGGTTAGGGTTTTCATTCTCATGGCCCCTTCATTCAGCCCTGATGATGCCATTTGATTTAATTCCTTCTCGGCGTCCTTTCGCACATTTTCGTAGCAATCTTTTTGATCTTGGGTGAGGTCAAGGTAGAGAACTTGTTCAATTTTCTCAGGTAATTCAGGGGCTACTTCTCGTTTTGATCTTCTTAAGATGTAGGGGGCTGCTTGTTTTAATATGCGACGTTCGTGCCAAATCCTATCATCACCCCTTGTTCCTTCAGGCAGTTTTGGATTAGCCCCTGGGAGAAGAAATTCTAAAAGAGCTAAGAGATCCGAAGCACTGTTTTCAATCGGAGTTCCGGTAAGGAGCATACGTCCATCAGAGGAAAGGGCAGATGTGGCTTTTGCATTTTGTGTACGTCTGTTCTTTAAATGTTGAGCTTCATCCCCGATAACACAAAGGAAATTAAAGTCACGAAACATATCCAAATCTCTGGATAGGGTGCCATAAGAAGTAATAACTAAATCAAATTTTCCGAGGTAGGAAGGAGTGGTAGCACGACCGGGGCCATGATGAGAGTATACATCGAAAGATGGACAAAACTTTTTTGTTTCCCGTTTCCAGTTCTCTACAAGTGATGCTGGGCAAACGACCAGTGATGTTTTCGTTAATACTTTCCTCTTTTTTAAACAGGATAAAAAAGCCAAGGTTTGGAGGGTTTTGCCCAAGCCCATTTCATCTGCGAGTATACCCCCGAGTCCATGGTCAAATAAATGTAGCATCCAGGCTGTTCCTAATGCTTGGTAAGGGCGCAAGATTTCAGTTAAAGGGTCATCTGGATTTGGGGCAGGTAGGGAGGATAAATCTTGCAGGGCAAGACTTCTTTTTTTCCATTGAGAAGGAGGTTTGAAACGAGGGTCAGCATCAGTCAAAATGTCTTCAATTGTGGTGGATTGAAAGCGACTAATGGATTGAGTCGAATAGGCTAATAAGAGGCCTTCAGCATCTCCTGATGTTTGCCTCTGTACCTGTAGGGTTTTCTCTCGGAGTTCTTTGCTTAAGAGATAAGTATGTTTACCATGCTTCAGATGATTCCGGCCAGTGGCTAGAGCATGTTCAATAACTTCAATTGGAGCATTACCAGCCTCGATTCTTGATTCAACTTTTATTTGATCATTCTCTTCTGTGGCATGCACGCGAAGAACCGCATTTTGAATAGATGAAGTGAGTTCGCGAAAATTTTCAGTAAAAACTGCATCATAATCCAGCTCCAGATCTTCCTTGTGATTTGCGAGGAAATCTAAAACTTTCGATTTATCTCTAAGCCACCACCAGTGCCTATGTGAACGATCCCTTATAAAGTTCCAGTGCCTAAGTAACCGGAGTACCTCCGAGTATCCAGGATGTTCTGAACTGGGTAAGATAATCCGTAAATATTCAGTAGAGCCTTCGACTTCAATAGGAGGGCCCGAGTAATTCTCAGGCTCCGTCTCCTCTTTTGTAATTACTAGAGAGTCTTTGGCCTCTTCGATTTCTCGAACCTTGGAAGGAGTTTTTTTTCTAGCAGAGACAGTCAGGTATTCACTGACTCCATCTAGCTCACCATTACTCCAGACGATCGGAGATTCAGGACTGTTTGCGGGAAAGAAACATGGTTTGTTTTGCAAAAGCTTGAGCAATTCGAAGGTTTGCTCCATGTTCAATTGCAGGAAGGAAGACAGCTTGCCCCCACACCATTGAGAGAGGGCAAAGAGGGCAGATCGCTCGGAATCTTCCAATCCAGCAAGGTCTTCCATTTGGCATTTTTCCGGTGGCAGTCGAGCTTTGCTCTTTGATTCTAGTTCAATCTTAGCTGGGATGGCATTTCGCTGTACGCATCCGGCTAGACTAGGAGGTAGCAAGATACGCAACTTCACTCCAGAAAATTATGAGTTCAGCGAATGAGAGTTTAACGCAGCAATCAATCCTTTACCCGATGGAGCACCTCCCATAGCAAAGTCAGGTTTACCACCTCCTTTGCCTCCGAGTTTTTTAGATAACTCACTCAGGAGAGTGCCTGCTTGATATCCCTTTTCCACTGCTAATGGGGAACAAATACATACCAAAGAACACTTGTTTTCTTTTTCAGATGCGAGCAAAACTACAGATGGATCACTGCGCTTATTAATTTGAGCGGCTAAGCTACGCAGATCGTTTGGGGTAAAATTTTCCACTTTGCCCACGATTATGTTTATCCCATCTTTTTGAGTAGCAGATTTGATCAAGTCTTCAGCCATTCCTGCCTGACCTTTTTGCTCAAAGGAACGAATTCTCTTTTCTAGCTCTTTAATCTTATTCTGGGCAAATCCAATTTTTCCCTGTAATTCATGGGGCTTACAGGCAAGCTTTTTGAGGAGATCAGTAAAAATATCGATTCGTTCATTCGTCCAGTCGTAGGCAGATTGTCCTGCAACTGCTTCTAGGCGGCGTGTGCCAGCAGAAATTGCAGATTCTGAGGTTATTCGTATTAAACCAATTTCACCAGAACTACGAACATGAGTGCCTCCGCAGAGTTCTTGGCTCCAACCCCCAATATCGACAACCCTCACGATTTCTCCGTATTTATCACCAAAAAAAGCAATGATACTATCGGGTTTTTCAGCAAAAGGGATTTCGTAGCATCTTACCTCTTCGTTGAGGAGCAATTTTTCATTGGCCAGTGCTTCTATGGTTTGTAATTCCACTTTGGAAAGAGCTTCGAAATGAGAAAAGTCGAACCGTAAACGATCAGGTTGCACCAAAGAGCCTGCTTGGCGTACATGATTACCAAGGACTTTCCGGAGTGCCCAGTGCAGAATGTGAGTAGCTGTGTGATGCCTTTGAACGGCAAGTCTCCTTGGCAGGTCGACGCTTACTAGAACTTCTGTACCGAGTACATCGCTTTTAGCCAATGAGCCTCTTAGTTCGTGAAGAAAACGCCCATTCGCATCTTTGGTGACATTTAGAATTTCAAATGTTTGATGATCGATGACGGCGGAGCCAGTGTCAGCTACTTGTCCACCCATCTCAGCATAGAAAGGAGACTGGTCTAGGATAAGGTAATTTTTTTCATCTTGGCTTATCCAATCTTTGCAAGTGGCTGCAAATCCGTTTAGATTAGATAAATCGTATCCTTGAAATTGAGTTTCTTTTGCTGGCTCACCATCGTTGGAAATTACAATATCGACAGATTTATGAGCATCCCTTGCCCTTTTTCTTTGGGCCTCCATTTCTTGCAGGAAAGAATTGTGGTCTAGAGTTAAGCCACGCTCTTTTGCCATCAATTCGGTAAGATCGATCGGAAAGCCAAATGTGTCATATAATTTGAAGGCAAATTGACCAGAAATCTTGTCACCCTTTTGAAATCCAGAGGTTTCCCGCGAGAATAGTTCAATACCTCGATCAAGGGTCTTGTTAAAGGACTCTTCCTCTGATCGAATGGTTTTTTCAATTAATTCTTTCCGCATCTCAAGCTCAGGAAAGAAATCTTTCATTTGATCAATAATAACGGAAGAAAGCTTGTGGAAGAACGGCTCAGAAAAGCCAAGTATTCTTCCGTACCGTACCGCTCTCCTCAAAATTCTTCTAAGAACATAATTACGATCGCTATTTCCTGGAAGAATGCCATCTGCTATAGAAAAGGTTAGGGTTCTGGAGTGATCGGCGATTACACGAAAGGCAATATCCACTTCTTCCTGCTTATTTTCTGCACTACCGTTGGATGGGAGAGTTGACTGGTAACGGTGGCCAGACATTTCCTCTAATCTCTGAAAAAGAGGAGAAAAAACATCGGTGTCATAATTTGAGGCTGGGGTGGAAAAGTCTGTAAACTGATTGGTTGCTTGGATGACTGAAGCGACTCTTTCAAAACCCATTCCCGTATCAACATGTTTGGACTTTAGGGGTGAGAAGCGTCCTTCTTTGTCTGCATTAAATTGAATGAAGACAAGGTTCCAGATTTCAATGCAAAGGTGAGAATCTGCATTAACCAATTTTCCTTCACTGTCTCCATTGGGTGTAAGATCCAGATGCAGTTCTGAACATGGACCACATGGCCCGGTTTCTCCCATCATCCAAAAATTATCTTTTTTACCTCCCAGTACGACATGTACAGAAGGATCGAGGCCAGCATGATCAAATATTTCGGTCCAATAATCGAAAGCTTCCTGATCAAATTCAGCCGGTTCTCCGTTTCCTGGATCATAGACAGTTGCATAGAGGCGTTCTGCCGGAAACTTCCAATGGTCGACTAATAGTTCCCATGCCCACTGAATTGCCTCTTTTTTAAAATAATCACCAAATGACCAGTTTCCCAGCATTTCGAAAAATGTATGATGATAGGTGTCCAAACCAACATCATCCAAGTCATTGTGCTTACCTCCTGCCCTGATACACTTTTGGGAATCGACTGCACGGGCATAGGGTGCTTTTTGGTCTCCCAAAAAGTAAGGCACAAATTGGTTCATGCCCGCATTGGTGAAAAGAAGATTTGGTGATTCAGGAAGTAGTGAGGCCGATGTGACTACTTCGTGCTTTTTTGACTCAAAAAAATCGAGAAAGGATTTGCGAATTTCTCGTGATTTCATTTTGCAGATGAGTAAGAGGTAACTCAGGTAATTCTTGAAAGTATTGCATTGCCCATTTCCTGTGTGCCAACAGAGGAGGACCCTTGCGCAATATCTCCAGTTCGAAGCCCTGAACGAATCGTTTCTTTAACTGCATTTTCAATGGCCAGAGCAGCATCTTCGAGACCGAAACTATATCTTAGCATCAAGGCTGCACTAAGAACTTGAGCACAAGGATTGGCGAGTCCCTTCCCTGCAATGTCAGGAGCCGTTCCTCCAGCTGGTTCATACAACCCATAAGGATAATTATAGGTGTTTTTAGAGGTCCCTAAGCTTGCAGAGGCAAGCATTCCCAGCGATCCGCAAATAACTGCCAGTTCGTCCGAGAGAATATCTCCAAACATATTCTCTGTAAGCAAGACATCGAATTGATTAGGGGCTCGTACCAATTGCATGGCAGCATTATCGACATACATGTGGGACAACTGAATACTTGGGTCTAAAGATTTTACGCATTTCGCTACTGTTTCTCGCCAAAGAACGGATGTTTCTAGAACATTGGCTTTGTCAACTGAGCATATTCTCCCTTCGCGCAGAGCGGCTGCCTTTACTGCAATTTCTGTAATACGTTCGATTTCTGATGTGCGATACACCATTGTATCAATTGCTTCCTTTTGTCCATCATTCAGAGTTTTGGTATTTTTTGGCTGACCAAAATAAATACCGCCAGTCAGTTCTCGGACACAAAGAACATCAATTCCACACCCTGCAACATCCTTACGCAAAGGTGAAAGGTCGGCTAGCTCTGGAAATAAGTTACCCGGTCTTAAGTTAGCAAAAAGTTCAAATGCTTTTCTTAATGGTAGAAGGGCGGCTCGTTCGGGTTGTTCCTTTGGAGGTAGGCTTTCCCACTTCGGTCCACCGACCGACCCAAACAAAATTGCGTCGGCTGACTTACAAGCATTTAAAGTGGGTTCAGGCAATGCGGTGCCGTGGTTGTCTATGCCAATCCCACCGACATCGTGCTGAGATGTCTCAATGGTGAAATTATAGATATTACCTGTTTTTTGCAAAACTTCTAGGGCAATAGACATGACTTCAGGCCCGATTCCATCCCCGGGTAGATTAGTGAATCGTATGATATTCATTTAAACTCACAACACCATAGTCCATTACTTTCGTCGTGCAATGAGGAAAAACTGACACTTCTATTCCCTCAGTATAAGTTGACAAAAAATTGTAACTCTCTATTATATAACTTTGAAATTAACAGTCTAGTCCAAGAATGGGACGGGCACATTGCTCGTCCTTTTTTTTTCTCAAATATTAATCCACATAAATTATTTTAACCCATGAGCAGCGAAATCCTCGCAGTCCTTGAATACATGGAAAAAGAGAAGGGTATCAGTCGTCCAGACATGATAGCCACAATCGAAAACGCCATCAAAGCGGCGGCCGAAAGGGGAGGGGCGAACTCTCAACCGAGTGAGGTACGCGTAGAAATTAATTCTAAATCCGGGGCTTTACAGGCATGGACTTTGCTCACCGTAGTAGAGTCTGTTTCTGACACAGCCCGTGAAATCCATCTAGACAAAGCAAGGTTGTATGCAGAGAATCCTCAGGTTGGAGATGTGGTTGAAAGGGAAATGGATCCCGCCTACCTCGGTCGTATTGCTGCCAAGACTGCTGAGCAGGCTATTAAACAGAGACTTAGGCAATTTGAAAAAGAACATATTTATGATGAGTTTCGAGATCAAGTTGGTAACCTCGTTACTGGAACTGTTCGTCGGAAAGAACGCGGTGACCTTATTGTAGAGGTAGGAAAAGCTGAAGCCCTTTTACCTTGGCGTGAGCAAGCACCTGGGGAAGATTGGGTGCCAGGAGAACGTATTAGATGTTTGTTAGTCAAACTGGAGCAACAGGGCAGGGGACCTGAGCTTATTCTGAGTCGTTCTAGCCTGAATTTTGTAAGAAAATTATTCGAAATGGAAGTTTCGGAAATTTCGGATGGTACAGTAAGTCTTGCCTCAATGGCACGAGAACCTGGATACAGAACGAAGGTTTGTGTAAAAAGCACTGATCCTAAGGTTGATCCAGTCGGTGCTTGCGTCGGTGCTCGCGGGGGTAGAGTCAAAAGCATTGTCCGTGAGATGAACGGGGAAAAAGTTGATATTATTCGGTGGTTCGAAGATCCTGTGGAACAACTTGTGGAGGCTCTTAAGCCAGCAATTCCTCAGAATGTAAACCTAGATAGAGACAAGAGAAGAATGTATTTCGAAGTTAAAGAGGACGACCTCTCTGTGGCCATTGGTCGAAAGGGGATTAATGCACGCTTAACTTCTAGGTTGCTCGGATGGAAGTTAGACATCGGTAAA
>Ga0181552_10000349_pt1 | contig 34546 bp, 30 predicted proteins | sample 011ome_18_FD_130583 | JGI IMG/M metagenome (GOLD analysis project Ga0181552, IMG submission 130583) | Coastal salt marsh microbial communities from the Groves Creek Marsh, Skidaway Island, Georgia - 011501BT metaG (megahit assembly) | ecosystem: Environmental > Aquatic > Marine > Intertidal...
GACTGGTGTAAGGGTGATAAAATACGAAATTTTCGATACGATGGTCTTTGCTGTTGCCAAAGCTGTAAGTTTTTTGGCAACCAGTCCGTTATCGCCAAACTAGGTCCAAGAAAGAAAGGTAAGACTCGAATTTCTTCCACATCCTCTAGTTTGCCGGAGGTTAGTAAATCCTCCATCGAATTCGCTGGTTTTCCCCCTAGGTCCTCAGAATCAATTTTATGTGAATGCATGAGACCCACAGGACGGATCTTATGACCAGTGGATTGAGTAAGTTGGGACGCTATAGTACGTAAAAGTAAAACAGAACTAGGTCGCAAAGACCCATTATCGATAAGAAAATAATCCATATTTAAGCCCTTTTCCAATTGACGAACATTAAATCTCGCGCAAGAAAAATAGCAGAGTTGAGATAGTGGGTCTCAATTTTTAACAACAAAAAAGCGGGAATTATCATGAAAATTAAATCGTGGATGGCACTGGCAGCACTTTTTGCTGTCTTCATTGGCGGATGCGCCAAAAAACAATCACTCTCCCCTGAAGACACGGCTTTGCTTAAGGGAGGCAAGCGTGGAACTTTTGTCAATGGAGCAAATAACAGTGATTTAAATGAGGAACTTTCTTCCCCTGTAGGGGCAACCATTACTGGTCTCAATGGGAATGAAGATGGTCTCGCACCCCAAGACCCTTTTTGGGATTCCAACGCACTTGCGGATGGAGATCGTCCCTTTGAGCCAATTTTCTTTGGTTTTGACCAGTATAACATCGGTGCAGATGAACGATCAAAACTTCAAGATGTCGCCACCTATCTCCGTTCCAACCAAGACGCTCGTATATTAATTGAAGGTTATTGTGACTGGAAAGGCACCCCAGCCTACAATAAATCCCTTGGTGACCGAAGGGCTTCAAGTGTTAGGCAGTATCTTGTTGATTTGGGAGCTTCGCCTGATCGTATTGAAGTTCTTTCGATGGGAGATGAGTTTGCCACTCCAAACGCAGATTCAACTACATCTGCCCTGGAAAGGAAGGCTCATTTCATCGTCCTTAGTGGATCTTGATTGATGCCGAGATTTCTCGGTTTCCTTCTCGTTTCGTCATTCACCTTCTTCTTTCCATCCTGTTGGAAGAAGGTTACACCCAAGAGCGAAATTTCTCGTGGGGTTCCCAATAGGGACCCTGCGATTCCTGTTATTGAGTTCGGGGAAGAACAAAATCTTTATTCTCCTAGCGGATCTCCTCTTGCAGGTAATTTGGGCACGGCAGATTTATTGATCCCCCGCGATGCTTCTGACCAAGCCTTCTCAGATCCATCCAATACAATTCGCCCTTTTGACCCTGTCTATTTTGATTTTGATCAATATATAATGAAGCAGGAGGAAAGAAAGAAAGTCATTGGCATTGCTACATTCCTTCAGCAAAACCAAAATGCCAGACTTCTAATCGAAGGTTATTGTGATTGGAAAGGCACGCCTTCTTACAATAAAGCTCTCGGAGAAAGAAGGGCTAATTCCGTGAAAGAATATTTAATCGAGCTTGGGACGGATCCTGACAGGATAGATACCCTATCCATTGGAGATGAATTGGCCATTCCTGAAGCGTTCGCTTTTCAATCAAAAATTGACCGAAGAGCAGAATTTGTAATTTCCAAGACAAATTGATCCTAAACTAATCCCAGAAAGAATTCTTCAAAAGCATCGATTGCTTTATGCATAATTTCCAAATTGAAACTCTCATCTGGTGCATGAAGATTATCCTCATTGGTAAATAGCCCAAGCATTAGAGAATCCAACCCAACGACCTCTTTCAGGTCTCGGATAATAGGTATACTTCCCCCTTCACGAAGGTAAAGTGGGCGGGTTCCAAAAGATTGTTCGATACAATTTTCGGCCAATGAAAATGCTTTTTCTATCAGGGGTTTTGCTCCGGCACTTGCACCAGGTTTACCTGGAGGAAGGACGACATATGGATCTCCTCCCCCTTTCGTTTCCACCTCCACACGAACCGCAGAGGGGAATGCAGACTGCAAAGCATTTTGAACTTTTTCAGCAATATCCTCCGCCGATTGATCGGGCACCAGTCGGCAGGTAATCTTGGCAAAAGCTTCCGAAGGGATCACCGTTTTCGATCCCTCCCCTTGGTAACCTCCGCCAATGCCGTTAAATTCGAGGGTTGGACAAAAGCGGATCGCCTCCAGAGGAGAGTAACCGGGCGGAGGGAAGAAACCGGGAGCCCCTAAAAATTCAGCATAGGCCGATTCGGTAATCGGGAGTTTACTCAGTTCCTCACGCTCCCATGGCTGGGGAGGTTGAACTGCATCGTAAAAACCGGGTACCGTAACCTTACCCTGCTCATCGTGGAGGGAAGCACAGGCCCTAGCCAAGGCTTGCAACGGGTTTAGCAAAGCACCGCCATGCACCCCTGAATGTAAATCCTGCTTGGGTCCGTAGACTTTAGCTTCCAGGGCAACCAAACCGCGCAAACCTGTGGTCACCGCAAGTTGGTTCGCCCCAGGGCTACCCGTATCTGAAACCAGTAAAAAATCACCCTGCAGCTTATGCTTATCCTTTTCTAAAAACTGCCGAAAACTCGGACTTCCAATCTCTTCCTCTCCCTCAATCAGATAAGTAATCCGCAAAGGAAGATTGGGGTTTTTTCTGAGTGCCCGGGCAAGGGCAGCCATATGTACAATCTGTGGACCTTTATTATCGGCAGCACCCCTGCCATAGAGCCGACCATTTCTTTCCTCTGCCTCAAAAGGTTTGCTCGTCCATAAATCCAATGGATCGGGGGGCTGTACATCATAATGACCGTAGATCACGATACCCGGCCAGGATGCTTCTCCCCGGGTGGCCACAATGATCGGATGGATGGGGGTTTCAACCAGGTTCACGGAGAAACCAAGTTCCTGCAACTGGGAACATGCAAATTCTCGGGCTCCGGTCACCCCTTGGGCAAATGCAGAATCTGCGGAGACGCTGGGATAGGCCACATAATTCTTGAGGGCCTGTATTGGGTTATCCAATAAAATACTCATGGGTTGGGTCTTTCTCCTCTTGCCTGCTTGGCCTGTCGATAGAGGCTAAGAGCATGGTCCATTTTTTCATTTAAAAATTGGATCCGGTTTCCTGGATTCGGGTGGGTCGATAAAAACTGAGGCATCCGTTTCCCCTTGTTTTTGGCCTCCATTTTTTTCCAAAAGCTGACGGCTCCTCTAGGGTCATAACCCGCCATCGCGGCGTAATACAACCCGCGATGATCTGCCTCCAATTCATTTTCCCGGCTAAAAGGCAAGGCTAGACCAACCGTGGTTCCTACCCCATAGGCTGCTCGACCGAGCATACGGTCCGTAGAAGTTTGATTTCGCATGGCTACATCGAGAATAACCCCACCCACCCCAAGTCCAATCGCTTGGCTCATTCGTTTGTTGCTGTGTCGCAAAGCGACATGAGCAATTTCATGACCCATGACAGCAGCAATTTCATCTTGGTTACCCGCTGCCAAATCAATTAATCCACTATTTACCCCAACTTTACCACCAGGCATAGCAAAGGCATTCGCATCACCCTTTTGAAAAACCACGAACTCCCATTCCGTACCAGGCAAGTCCACTTGGGCAACCCCGGCGATTCGTTGTCCAATCTCCCTTATCATTTCTTGTTGAGATGAATTAGACGAAATCGTTTCCTTCTTTTTTATTTTGACGAACTCCTTTTTGGAGCGATTTGCAAGGTATTCATCCGATAGCATAGCCTGCCCACAGCCAAATAAGAAGAATGTGAAAAAAAGGAGTCCTGTAAGCCAAAGTTTTGAGAGCATTTCTAGATCAAATTACTTAACCATGGATAACGGATGTCAGATCCTAGACAAGACCTGATCAATGTCGAAAATGACGATTTCGGGTAAAGACCATGGCCAGGTTTCGTTCATTGGCAGCTGCAATCACTTCCTCATCACGCATACTTCCACCTGGTTGGATTGCGGCAGTTGCACCAGCATCAGCAGCCGCGAGTAACCCATCAGCAAATGGGAAAAAGGCATCCGATGCAACCGTGGATCCAGATAGAGATAAACCCGCTTCACCCGCTTTCCATACTGCAATTCTTGAGCTATCGACTCGAGACATTTGCCCGGCTCCCACTCCTAAAGTACATTCATCTCCGGAATAAACAATTGCATTGCTTTTCACATGCCTGACCACTCGCCATCCAAAAATCATGGAACGCCATTCCATCTCAGTTGGTTGCCTCTTGGATACAACCTCAAAGGCCTTAGGGTTTATCTTTTTCTGATCTCTATCCTGTGCAAGATATCCTCCTGGTATTGATTTTATTTCTTGTAATGTCTCCGCCCCAAATCCTGATTTGGATACCAGCAATCGCAGATTTTTTTTTCTAGAAAAAACCTCGAGTGCTTGATCGCTAAACCCAGGTGCAATAATAACTTCGCAGAAAATTTCGCTAATTTTTTGTGCAAGTTCAGCTCCAAGGGTATTGTTCACTACGATAATTCCACCAAAGGGTGCTTGACGATCAGTACAATAAGCAGATTCCCAAGCTTCTTCCAAATTATTAGCACTGGCAACTCCACAAGGGTTGGTATGTTTCAGGATGGCTACAGAAGGCTGTTCAAACTCACCAATCAGATAAGCAGCCGCAGAGATATCCAGAATATTATTATATGAAAGTTCTTTTCCCTGTAATTGATTAAAATAATCTAGGAATTCGCCGTACAAGGCTGCTTTTTGGTGAGGATTTTCGCCATATCTTAAACTTTTGGCTTTGGGTGCCTGCACATCCAGTTTAGCAGGAAATCCCGAAATAGCATCTAAATCAGGAAACTCCTCATTTTGTTTTGAGAGATAATCACTAATTGCTCGGTCATAATTGAAAGTGCGAGTAAATACTTTTTGTGCAAGGAAACGACGTAAAGGCTTGGCTTCTTGCGGGCTATGAAGAGATTCCAAAACCTGCTCATAGTCCGCAGGATCGCACACAACTGTCACCGACTCGTGATTTTTGGCAGCACTTCGCAACATGGAGGGGCCTCCGATATCAATTTGTTCAATTGCTTCCGAAAAACTTACTCCCTCGCGAGCCACCGTTTCCTCAAAAGGATAAAGATTAACCACCACAAGATCAATCAATCCAATTCCATGATCTTTGGCGGCAGTCAGATGTTCGGAATTATTCCTCATGCATAGTAGCCCCCCATGTATTGTGGGATGTAAGGTTTTTACACGGCCATCCATCATTTCTGGAAAACCAGTATGTTCACTGACATCTGTGACTGGAATCCCCTCCTCTCTGAGCAAACGGGCTGTTCCACCAGTGGAAAGCAGGGTGAATTCATGGCAATCAACTAGGGTCCGGGCAAAAGGAACAATCCCGGTTTTGTCGCTTACCGAAAGCAATGCAAATTTGGACATCCAAAACTTTACTGCAAGGTAGCTCGATTCGGGCAAGGATTTTCCGCCCATTGTGTACAACTCCTTGATCATCCAATGAAAAGAATTGGTCATAACACAGGGTACTGCTATGGTAGGAGTTTATCTTAATAGTGCAAGAAGACAGCAAGTTACTTAAAGGCCTGCAGGCCAAACTCGATAAACTCGTTCATCACAAGGAAAAATCTCATGTGCAAGGTTGTCACCTTCATGCTTTCATTTATTTCGTCACTTTAAGAAATCTAACCGACTCAAAAGTCACGCTGCTTGGAAGAAAGTGGATTCTCTCCAATGAGGATGGTACGACAACGGTTGTCGAGGGGGATAAGATAGTAGGAGAATGCCCCGTGTTGGAGCCGGGTGGGTCTTTCTCCTATAACAGCTATCATGTTACTCACCTTTCAGCAGAGGCCTATGGTTCCTTTCATGGAGTAATCGATTCTGGAGAAAAGGTACATGTATGCATGGAACCATTTCGATTGGAGGTTCCTATGGATTCTTCCACCCCTCCATCCGAGTCATGAAATTTACCGACCTCAATCCATACGGAGGAATAGGAGCGAATTGCTCCTTTCTCCAATTGGGTCCCTTTAGCTTTGCCATTGATTCTGGTCTTCATCCCAAATTTGCGGGCAATGATTCCGTTCCTAGACATGAAAAAATCGGTACAGATATCCTTGATTTCATTCTTCTGACTCATTGTCACCTCGACCATCTTGGCAGCCTCCCCTTACTTTCAAGACAGAATCCAACTGCCCCTGTTTTTTTGAGTTATCCAAGCTCCATTCTCGCGCGACGAATGCTTTCAAATTCACTTGCCGTCATGAAACGGCAGCGGAATGAACTCAACCTTCCCGAACTCCCCTTGTATGGAAGGTCTGATCTTCGATCTCTTTACGACCGAATGAAAATTATTTCTGTCGAAGAGCCTACTTTTTTTGAAAAAAATGGGGAAATAATTGAGATCAGAGCACACCATGCGGGACATGTCGCCGGTGCTATTTCCCTTGAGCTTATCTATAATTCCAAATGTATATTTTTTACGGGAGATGTGCTATTCAGTGATTTGTGCACACTTGATGGAGCCCAACTTCCTATTAACCCGGTTGATGTTTTAGTCATGGAGACAACAAGGGGGGGGGCGGATCGCCCACCCACTAAGAAAAGGGAACTGGAAATGACTCGTCTGCTCGAAGACATCCTTAGAACACTAACGGGCGGTGGTTCGGTTCTCATACCAGTTTTTGCTCTCGGAAGAATGCAAGAGATTTTAGTGGTTTTGGATGAGGCACGTAAAAACAAGAGCATTCCAACGAGTCCAGTTTTTTGCTCTGGACTTGGTATGGATTTGGTCAATCACATGCATCAAATTTCACAAAACTACAAAGGAGTCCGCTTTTCTCGAAAAGTATTGCGTAGTTTAGGGGCTCAACCTCTTCCCCGTAAAATCAACCCGGGAGACTCCCCTTCAATGCAAGGAATCTACCTAGTAAGTAGTGGGATGTTAGTAGAACATACACCCTCTTACATGTTGGCTGCCTCGATGCTAGGGGATGATCGTAACAGTATTTTATTCGTTGGTTTCTGCGATCCCTCTACTCCGGGAGGCAAATTACTTCAATCCAAACAAGGTGAATGCTTTTCTTTTGAAGCGATCAATATTCAGCAGAAAATCAATGCTACGGTTGAACAATATGATTTGAGTGGTCATGCAGATCGCGACGAATTGCTCCGCTTTGCCGAATCTGTAAGCCCCAAGACTATAATACTCCATCATGGAGATCCTGATGCTCGCTCTTGGTTTTCTCAGCAATTTCAAAAAAAAGATATCACCATCCTCGACCCAGAACCCTTAATTGAATACGATTTTTAAAATGAATGACACCAGTGACCTCGCCTCGCAACTTGATGAAATTTTTGAACGCCCTTCGGGACGTTCGCTCAATGAGATGCGCTCGGTCGAATTTAAAACAGGTATCGCTCCTCATGCCAATGGTTCTGTGCTTTGTTCCTACGGCAACACTAGGGTTATTTGCTCTGCCATGATAGAGGAAAAAGTGCCGGGTTGGATGCGGCAGCAAAAAATTCAGGGTGGGTGGCTTACCGCTGAATACAGTATGCTTCCTTATGCCACACTTACCCGGAAAGACCGACCAATTAGCCGCGGACGTCAGGATGGAAGAAATATAGAAATTCAGCGTCTTATTGGGCGATCGCTCAGAGCAGTCCTTGATCTAAAAAAATTAACCGATAAGACGTTGTGGATAGATTGCGATGTTCTTCAAGCGGATGGAGGGACGCGCACTGCATCGATAACTGGAGCATGGTTAGCAACTCGTATTGCAATAGATGGTCTTTTGGAAACCGGCAAACTAGAAAAAGACCCTATTCGCGACCATCTTGCGGCCATCAGTGTGGGGATTTACAAAGAGAAATGCATTTTAGATTTAGATTATCCGGAAGATCGAGATGCCAGTGTTGATGCAAATGTTGTTATGACTGGATCTGGAGATTTTGTGGAAGTGCAATCATCTGGTGAAGAAAGTACCTACTCTCGAGCACAATTAGATGAACTTTTAGGACTGGCGGAAAAAGGAATCGGAGAGCTTATTTCTTTTCAAAAAGAAACAATCTCTTCTTAGATTCAATTGTTATTCTGTCTCCTACTAAAATGTAGGAGCTAACCCACAGTTTTGCCTGTTATAAAAAATTTGTGATGAAAAGGTAAAGAAATTTGACCAAATTTCTGTTGCTATTTGTTTTGGCACACCTCTTGCAAGTTAAACCGTGAATGAACTTTATCATTCTCGTAAATAACTGAATATCAAAATATAATAACAATGAACCTTAAATCCCTTATGTCATTCAAAATAGGAGCAAGTTTGTGGAAGTTTTTGCTCTTGGCAATAATTCTTGCCTTTTCCAACGCCGTTCAAGTCCATGCTGACGATCATGAAGAAGCTGCTGCTGAGGAAGAAGCAGGGCCTGTAGATGATTATCTCGAGCTTCTCGAAGCTCAGGGTGATTATGCTCCAGCTTACGATTTTTTCACAACCTCCATGTTGTGGACAGTTATCGCTGCTGCTTTAGTATTTCTAATGCACTTAGGATTCGCTACACTCGAGTCTGGGCTGTGTCAGAAGAAAAACACTGTAAACATTCTCTTCAAAAATGTTTTCATTATATCTATCGGTGTTTTGACCTACGCTTTCTTTGGATTCAACACTCACTACCCAGGAGATTTTAATGGCTGGTTTAGTTGGGGAGGTATGATTGGGGATCTTAACGCCGACGGAGGAGCAACTTGGGGCTACGGTGGGCTCGGATTAGCCATGACTGGATTTGGTGATTTTATCTTTCAAGCGATGTTTGCAGCAACGGGTGCTACTATTGTATCCGGGGCAGTTGCAGAGCGTGTCAAACTTTCGGCCTTCATGGTATTTGCCGTGTTGTTTGTGGGAGTGGCCTATCCTGTTGCCGGTTCATGGCATTGGGGAGGTGGAGTTCTTGCAGAGCTTGGATTTAAAGACTTCGCCGGTTCCACTGTTGTGCATGCATTTGGTGGTTTTGGTGCTTTGGCTTGTGTAATGGTACTTGGTCCGCGTCGTGGTAAATATACCGAGAACGGAATTAAACCCATACCTGCTCACAATTTCCCACTTGCAGCAATCGGTGTATTCTTACTTATGTTTGGCTGGTACGGATTCAACGGTGGCTCGGTTCTTTCAGCCGAACCTGGAGCCCTTGGCCTAGTATTCACTACCACGACCTTAGCTGCCTGTGCGGGGGCTCTTGGTGCAATGTTTACTTCATGGTTTGCTTTAAAGAAACCCGATCTCTCAATGGCACTGAACGGTATCCTCGCTGGACTTGTCGGAATCACTGCTAATGCAGATGTTGTATCTGTAGGAAGCTCGATTTTAATTGGAGCCATCGCTGGTGTCATTGTGGTATTTGCGATCACATTTTTGGATAAATCCAAAATTGACGATCCAGTTGGAGCGATTTCTGTTCATGGAGTATGCGGTATTTGGGGTACTCTGGCCGTAGCCATCTTTGCTGATGGGTTTGACTTCATGGTTCAACTGAAAGGGGCTGTCCTCGTGAGTGTATTTGCCTTCATCTTTGCCTATGTGGTTTTCAGTATTCTCAAAGCTGTTATGGGTGTTCGCGTCAGTGAAGAAGAGGAAGATCGTGGTCTTGACATCACTGAGCATGGTCAAGAAGCCTACACTAACTAGTTGAACTCTCCTTCAGCACTCATCTATAATAAATAAAAACTTAAAATAATTATGAAATTAGTTAAAGCCGTCATCAAGCCCTTCAAGCTTGAAGAAGTAAAGGATGCCTTATCCGAAATCGGGGTCGAAGGCATGACCGTTTCCGAAGTAAAAGGGTTTGGTCGCCAAAAAGGACACACAGAAATCTACAGAGGTAGTGAATATACTGTAGATTTCCTGCCCAAGGTTAAAATTGAAATTGGGGTAGCGGATGACCTCACCGATAAGGTAGTGGATGCCATTGTAGGTGCTGCCCAAACTGGTAAAATTGGAGACGGAAAAATATTCATTCTTCCGATGGAAGAGTGCGTCCGTATTCGTACTGGGGAAAAAGGAGACGAAGCTCTTTAGATCTTCTTTCTTATCATATACTGAACAAACGAAGCCCGGTTCCCCTGTGAACCGGGCTTTTTTGTGTTATCGAAGTATCTACAGGATGAATGTTATTCATTTTAAAAATTATAATTGCTCATTCATTCTTTTTTTCTCTAGGTATTTAAAGACAAACATAATTAAGTAATCACAAACCAACCTAATTACATGATATCAAGATTCCTTTTTCTGCTGCTAGGCCTCAGTTTTGCTTCTAATCTCTTCGCTCAAGAAAATGATCCAAATACGGTTGGATCAGCAGTTTCTTCTATTGAGATAGTTGAGCAGACTGCAGATGTGACTGTACTCGACAGTGGTAATACAGCTTGGATGCTTACAGCGACTGCACTTGTTTTATTCATGACTCTACCTGGCTTGGCTTTATTTTATGCAGGTTTAGTGCAGTCTAAAAATGTACTTTCTGTCTTGATGCATTGTTTTGCGATTGCCTGCTTGGCCTCGATTATTTGGTTTGCTGTGGGTTACAGTTTATCCCTTACCTCCGGAAGTGGAAATAATTGGGTTGGGGGTAATACTGCATTCTTTCTGCAACACCTGTCTGTTGATTCTCTGAATGGAGACCATCCTGAAACAGTATGGATAATGTTCCAAATGACTTTTGCTATTATCACTCCTGCCTTGATCGTAGGTGCCTTTGTCGAGAGAATCAAATTTTCAGCAGTCCTTCTCTTTAGTGGATGTTGGCTCATTGTGGTTTATTGCCCAGTATGCTACTGGGTATGGGGCGGTGGATGGCTTGCTGAACGAGGCATTATTGACTTTGCTGGGGGAATCGTTGTCCATGCAACGGCAGGTGCTTCTGCTCTAACTATTGCCGCTATGCTTGGACGCCGACATGGCTTTCCGAAATCCTTGAAACCTCCTCATAACCCAGGAATGGTCATGACAGGTGCCGCTATGCTTTGGGTGGGTTGGTTCGGATTTAATGCCGGGAGTGCGGCTGCAGCTGATAACAGCGCTGGTATGGCCATGCTGGTTACTCACCTGTCTGCGGCCACCGCAAGCTTGGTCTGGATGTTAGTTGAGTGGCGAAGTACTGGTAAGCCAGGACTGGTTGGCATTGTGACAGGCATGGTTGCTGGTCTTGCCACCATCACTCCTGCATCTGGGAGTGTTGGTCCATTAGGAGCTATCATTATTGGTGCTTCCGCAGGTATCATTTGCTACTACGCATGTGGCTTTGTAAAAGAAAAATTGGGAATTGATGATTCGTTAGATGTTGCTGCAGTTCACGGTGTGGGCGGAATTCTTGGCACCCTCCTTGTTTCCTACCTTGGCTGGAAGGGAGAATTAGGTGGCCTTGGTATCAATTCCGAAACTTGGCAAGACCAACTTGTAGTTCAGGCTCAAGGCTGCCTAGCAGCTGTTGCTCTTTCTGTGGTAGCCACTTACATTATTATAAAATTGGTTTCCGCACTAACTGGTGGCATAAGAGTTTCAGATGACGATGAGACAAAGGGGCTTGACCAAGCTGCTCATGGAGAGAATGGTTACTCCCTCAGCTAAAGAATCTGGCTGTACTCTTTATTCTTTATGAACCATTAATTTACTACACCTATGAAACTGATCAAATCGATTATAAAACCATTTAAACTTGAAGATGTAAAAGAAGCCCTTTCCGAAATTGGAATAGAGGGAATGACTGTGATTGAGGCTAAAGGCTTTGGGCGGCAAAAGGGACATACCGAAATTTACCGAGGAAGTGAATATACCATCGATTTTCTCCCCAAGGTAGTGATCGAAGTTGCGGTTCCTGATGATATCGCCGATAAAGTCATCGATACAATCGTCAAGGCTGCTAAAACCGAAAAAATTGGTGATGGTAAAATCTTTGTCATCCCAGTCGAACAGGCGGTGCGAATCAGAACAGGAGAACAGGGTGAAGTCGCCCTTTAAAACGATACACTAAAAATTTATTTTAACTTTTAGCTTCCGAGCAAATGCTCGGGAGCTTTTTTATTGGTCAGGTTAAACTCTAAGAGTCAAAGCAATCCATCTAAAGTCCAGATTAACCAAGCTACCGTGGCATATACAGGGAAGGCCATAAACTGCTTCAATGACTCCATCCAAATTCCTGGCTTAGGTAGCTTTTGAATCCATTGAGGAAAAATGGAAAGGATAAGGTAAGGAGTAGAAAGACCGACTGCTACGAAAGTAAATACAAGCAAGGCTAAAGAAGTCGGCATAGAAAGAGCAGCACCCACCGCCACTCCTAGAAAAGGAGCCATGCATGGAGTAGCCACAACCGTTGCCAACACCCCCGAGAAAAAACTACCTACAATCCCTGGTCGAGAACTTAAAGCTGAACCTATTCCAGTAGCTGACATGCCTATTTCAAAAACTCCACTCAAACTTAGACCAAAAACAAAAAGAATCACCGCAAGAACAAAAACAAACACAGGTTCCTGCAACTGAAAGCCCCAACCTAAGTTGTGTTCTAATCCATTTCGAATGATCAATAAGATCCCCACTAATATCCAAAAGGAAAGCAGTACACCCGAAGTGAAAACCCATCCATGACGGGCTATACTCGCACGATGTTCGCCCGCTTGTTTCACAAAGCCCATAATTTTTAATCCAATCACAGGAAAGACACAGGGCATCAAATTAAGAACCAAGCCTCCTAACCAGGCAAATCCAATCAGAGTGAGGAAATTCATACTTTGCTTAGCCACCGGTTGGTGACCCTTGGACAAAGCTTCCTTAACTAATTCGGATGAGAGAATTTCTGGGAGGATGATAGCTTCACGAGATTGTTCTTTTTTAGAAGCAGGAAAAAAAACATTTAATGGTACCCCCTCCCTGCCATGTGATTGTAAACTTGATAAAATATCTGGGCTTTTCTTCGTCCAATCTGCACGCAATAAGTGGACTTTCTTTTCACGGAATATATTTTTCAATGATTCAGATTCGTAAACTCTCTTGTTTACCTGACAGGAAAGGCACCACTTGGCTGTGTAGTCGATGAAAATAGCTTCTCCATTGCTCCGTAATTCATCTTCCAATTGTTGTGACCAAGGAGCCCAACTTAGTTTTTCACCCTGGAGATTCGATTCTCGTGGGTAACCGAGCCAAATTCCGCTGCCTAGAACGAATAATGCAAAAACCTGCCAATTGAAAACTGCTACGGATGGCTGTTGTGAACGACCATATGCCCAAAATGCCATTGCGAACAACACACAGGCGAGTAACAAGCGTAGAAGGGCAAAATGATCTTTGGGAGAAGGGATTACCTTATTATCTTGTTTAAAAGAAAGATTATCTAAACGGGGCTTCTCGACATCTACAGAAAGATCAAGATTCCAGCCATTAGGATTTGATGGGTGCAAAAGCAAACCATTCAAAGTTTCTGGAATTTGAATACCTTCATCCCTTAACATCCAGGACATACTCAAAAAATTGCCCATTCGGTAAGAGGGCTTCGTTAGGTATTCCATGATAATTTGGGGTGATTTTGGAAAAAAAACAAAGTCATCTTTTTCAACTGCGGATAACGGATCTCCCTGGATTAGAATTTCACCTAATCTTCCACTAAGAGAAGCACTTGTAGCCCATTCACTTGGCAAAGAAGCAGGAAGTCTAGCTTCGGCATCCCTAAAGACTTTCTCGGTAGATGGATCTTTCAGAGATTTCTCCCCTCCTTCAATTTCGAGAGAAAATGTATATCGATATGGCAAACAGGATGAAGCATTACAAACAAGTGCATCTAAGGTTCCTGATACATTGATTGACTCACCGGATAACAAATCAGATGGAGCTGTTAGCGTGGCAAGAAGAGTAAAATTATTCTCCATGGCATACCCCGTAATTCCTTCATACTCATACAGGTAAGGTGCAGGAAAATTCAACTCGCCAATACTCCAACCATCAGGCAAGGACCATTCGATCGTTGTAGGATAACCAGAATCACCCGAATTCTCCCAATAAATATGCCAGTCTGGCTCAAGGGAAATTTGTACTGCCAATGCCACCTTACCTGCAGGTGCAACAATCTTTGATTCAAGAACTGCTCTGGTTTTTATAAGATTTTCAACTTTTTGCTCATCGCCAAAGATTTGGATGCAAATTGCAAAAGTTAAAAAAACAAAGGGTAATTTTGAAAAGCTCGTTTTCATAACGAGAGCACGAATCATTTAAGGAAAAAGGGTCATGCTCCCTCGAGAGGTCTCACAAAATTCTGCCATACTGTTTTGGAGAGAGCTAGGCCAGACTGTGGGCTCAGATAATGTTTGAAACGCGTGAATCTGGGGTATTTTATCAATACCTAATTCCAAACCAGCTAAAAAATTATCAAAAGCTTTATCCCAAGGTATTTCCTGCTGAACAGGCCCCTTAGAGTTTGCCCAGTCATCAAGACCAAGCCTAGTCATGGCTATATCCTCAATATCCTGAGAGGTCTCCGGCAAGTTTCTCTCTGACTGAAGAGCGAGTAACCAATACCCCGCAGTTTTCCTTATCAATGGTTTTAAATTTTCATGACTTTGCACATTGGACTCGCCAGTGTTCAGCCCATCCGAATCAAGACCGAGACCATTAAAATCAAGTCGGGAAACCTCATCCGGCACAAACCCTGGCATGTTCCCAACAAAGAAAAAAACAAGGTCAGGATCGTAGCTCATCGCGGTGGCAAGCCCATACCAGGGGCCAACAACTCCAGCCAATGGTTTGGCGTAGAGCAGTTCTTTGGGATAGAATTGATTTCTTCCCTCTTTTAATCCCTCCAAGTTGGTTCTTAAACTTGTAATCCAGTCTGTGGCAAATTTCTTATTTTCATCACTAGCTCGCAAAATAGTTTTCCCTAGAGCATGGGCTTCCCTAAGATTCCAACATAGCACCAAATTAAAGAAGGAGTTACTAGATAGTTTTGTCAAAGATTCCAATAAAGCCACTTTCATTCGGTCTAATCTTTCTACTGCACCATCACCATTTAGTTGATAACCACCGACATCTACTAAATAAACAACATGCTTACCTTCATAATTCTGACCTAAAAACTCTACTTCTGCGGCTAGGTCTAAAGTATCTGGCTTTAGGGGCAATTTGAGTGAATCAGACAAAACTTCTCGCATCTCTCGTTTCTCAGTAAGCAAAGGGTTGTCTGAAAGTTGTACACTTGGATCCGAGTCCTTATCGGCAAATGCATAATCATCAACTTCCTCAAGTAGACCTTGAAGACCAAGTTCATCCTGACTAATAACGAGACTCTCTGCCCCTCTCTGAGAATCATTGGTCTCGCGGGCAGTAGTAGACACACCTGAAAAAATATCGACCATTGACTCACCTTTATGGGGAGAAGCCATTTGCCAAACTGCCCATACAATCCCACCCCCAAGGTTGATCATGATACTCAGGGTTAGGAGCACACTAAAATACCAAGGAATAAATTTGACTTTTTTGGTACGGGACTTGTGTGTGCGTGAATTCCCCTGCTCGTAAATCGAGCCTCCATTTTTGAGCAAATGGTCATGCCAAGTTTGAAATTGCTCATCGGTGATACCATATTTTTTACACTGCTCTTCCTTGGGAACACCACGAATTATGGATTCCAATACTATTCTAAGCTTTTGCTCTCCAGTAAACTCAGCCGACATGGTATCCTAGTAGCAAAGCAGACCCTTTCGTGCAACCGCCAATGCACACACAGCTGCTGTTTCTATTCGAAGAACATGTGGGCCCATAGTGAAAAAAGAAAAGCCCGCCTTTTTTGCTTTTCTTTCTTCTTCCTTAGACCATCCACCTTCCGGGCCTATAAAAATTGAAAGTTGGTTGGTAACCGAGGGATGAGTAATCGAAAGATGTCTAGATTCACTCTCAAGATCCGATAAACTTGCCAACATACGAACCTCGCCTTCTTCTGGAGAAGAAATTATTTCATCAAAGACAACTGGCTTATCAAAACTGGGAAGCCATGGGTTTCCAGATTGTTTACAGGCTTCCTTTGCAAGTTTCGTCCACCTATCTGACTTATCCTTAAGCTTCTGTGAGGAAAAAGCGCCTTCAGTTCGATCAGTCAGCAAGGGAGTCATGCGACTTACTCCCAGCTCAGTCAGGGGCCGTATCATTTTTTCCCATTTATTACTCTTCCCAAGTGCTACTCCCATACGAATCAAAGGAACTGGAGGAGAATTGGTCTGCAAATTTGTGATTCGAACGATTACTCGTTCACGAGCAACCTCTATACATTCACCCTGAAATCGGCCCCCTCTGCCATCGAGTAATTCGATTCTATTTCCATTTACAATTCGTAACACACGGCATAAATGGTTGGCCTCATCGCTAGGCAAAGCCACCTCTTCCCCTACTCGATGGGGAGGTTGGTTAATAAATGCCCGAATAATTCTCGTCATGGGGTTAAAAGCTAGAAAAAATAGTCCTTGCTTGGCAACTCAACACCTTGCATGCCATAAAAAGAAATCTTAAATGAAAAAAATATATTATGCGCATAAGCGGTGGTAAAGCATGTGGGATTCCTCTTCGGGTAAGCCAAAAAAGCAGTATTCGACCTGCAATGGAAACTACCCGAGAGCGAATTTTTTCTTCGCTTCAAAATACCCTCGATGAAGCCAGAGTGCTAGACCTTTTTGCGGGATCGGGTGCCTACGGATTGGAAGCCCTGAGCCGTGGTGCCTCGGAAGCCACAATGGTCGAAAAAAACTTTAGGGTATTTGGCGATTTAAAAGTAAATCTTGCGGCAGTGCTCAAGAGTGCGGAGCTTCAGGGAACCGCTGGTATACTTATTAACCGCAATGTTTTGGACTTCCTGCAAACAAAGCCTGAATTACCCTATGACTTGATCTTTATTGACCCCCCTTATTCTGAAATCGATCGAATCTTCTCCAAGATTTTTGAGCTTGTTCGATTGAATGAATTTCTTGCCCCCAACGGACAGGTGATTTTTGAAACTCCTGGCGAATTCTTAGGGGAGCATAAGGATTGGCAACTAGACAGAATCATTGGCAAGGAAAAGCGGGGCTCACCCGTTCACCGAGTTTTTATCCCATCCCATCCGCGTTCTGGCCAGTAAGCATGGGAAAGGCAACCAACGGCGGCAACGAATGCCGTTTCCTGTCGTAATACCCGCTGCCCCATGTGGCAAAGAATAAATCCTTGCTGCCTAAGCCAATCACGCTCCTTTGCCGACCATCCCCGTTCGGGTCCAATTGCAAGCTGAACGCTCGCATTTTTTTCAAGGCTAACCGATGAAAGGCAATTTTCTGCCTCATAAATATCGAGAGCGATCTTCACTTTGCAGCTCGATTTTGAAAATTCATTACTTTTTTCTATTCCAGTTATCTTCTGACAATTTGGTAGATGACAAGAGAATGCCTGCTCTGCTCCTTTAACCAAAAGATCTTTCCATTCTCTCTCCCATAAGGAGCTTTGTGCATAGGAAGGCTCTCCTTTATCGGCATTGAAAAAAATAACTTCCTTGAGACCAAGAGACGCCGCTTGGTGCAATACCTTACGAGAAGTCTGGGGTCTTGCGAGACCCACTAAAAGAGAAATTGGCAAAAGGTCGGACTCATGTTGCGTGTTCCACTGCAAAACAATTTTAACACCTTCTCCATCTATCCACTTCACCGTTCCTTTTCCACGCGGACCATTGATGACTCCAAAGTCTAGGGAATCTCCGTCTTTGGCTTTAAGTGTTTTCCCGATGTGGACTGTTCTCTGGTCATTGCTTGGCCACAGAATTTCTTCGACCGCTTTATCGAGCAGAAAGAGGTTCAACTTGGTAACAGCCAGAGGGCTTGATAGGGACGAAGTTCTAAATTACTTTTACCCCAGTGAATTTCTCCTCCTGTAATCAAATCCCTGGCACAATCTCCCAATAACAACTTTTTAATTTGTTTCATCTCTTTAATCTTAGACGGATGAGGAAGAAAATTGTAAAGACAGACAATAGATTGATTGCCATCAATAGATGTTCTCACAAGCCCAAAAATTGAATCACCAAGATTAAGAATCTCCTGAGATGCTTCAGGATGAAAGGCAGGTGTGGACACCCTCTTTCTTAAAGTAGTCACAAACCAGTCGAACACTCTTGCACCTACATTGCTCTTTTTCTCAAGCATTGCGTTAAGTTCATTTAATTCCCATTTCTTCCGGTTCAATGTACGAGCCCTTCCGGTCGCAGCCATACCAGCAACGTCGTTAGGAGTCGCACATAGTGAATGAAAATAAATTGCAGGAATACCTTGTAAGGAAAGGGCAAGTGCCTGGGAGCAAATAAAGCGGGCCTCTCCTCGTTCTGGATATTGCTGATCTGAAAGCGCAGAGTAATAGGTAACATTTAGCTCATAGGGAGATTGAGAACCATCTGGCAGACTTCTCATAGATACTTGACCACCCTTCGATTCAATTTCCTCTGCAAGAGAAAGAACTTCTTTCTTTGGAAGAATTCCTTCAAGCGGACGAACACCGACCCCATCATGACTGGCGGTAAAATTAAGAAAATGACAGCCTTTAGGAGGAGGATTAAGGTCGGAAACCCACTCTCTTAAATGCTTGGCTGTCCCCCGTAGTAATCCATGCAAAAGTAAAGGGGGAAGAGAAAACTGATACACGGCATGAGCCTCGTCACCTTTACCAAAATATGAAATATTTTCTGAGTGTGGAACATTTGTTTCGGTAAGCAAAATAGTACCGGGTGCTACAACTTCCACGAAATTCCTAATCAACTTTATTACCTCATGCGTTTCAGGAAGATGCAGGCAATTAGTATCCAGTCTCTTCCATAAGAATGCTACCGCATCAAGCCGAAGGATTTGACACCCGATAGAGAGATAAAAAAGAATGATATCAAGAAATTCGAAAAGCAAATCAGGACATGTCCAATCCAAATCAACCTGATCGGCACTAAAGGTAGTCCATACCATCTTTTCCCCGCCCCGTGTCTGGTAAGGGGTCAAAAGAGGCGTGGGACGAGGACGCACAACGGCGGAAAGATCGGCTTCCGCATCGCCTTGCATGATATAATTCATGCCTGGTTCAACCCCTGATACAAATTCTTTAAACCACGGACTTTTCGACGAACAATGATTAAGCACCAAATCGAACATTAAGCTGAACTCCTCCGAAAACCTTTCAACATCAGTCCAGGTACCATAATCTGAATGCACCTTTCGATAATCCACGACAGAAAATCCATCATCTGATGTCCAAGGATAAAAAGGGAGCAGATGGACAGTCGAAATCGCCCCTTTTAATCGCTGCGTGCAAAATTCACGCAAAACATCGAGAGGAGCACGGTCACTAGTCTGGACCATATCTGCATAGGAAATTAAAACAACATCCTGCTGGCTGAGACTCTTGGAATTTGCCCCCGAAGAAAGGCCTACCCCAACTCCGTACCTCCCAATCATTTGGTACATACGGTCGAGTAAATGATCCGCGCGCTCTATCCCGTATAACTTCCCTAATCTGCGACGCAGAAGCTTGAGACGGGTGCTTGAAATATGCTTGATAGCAGTTTGTGTAAAATAGCTCATAATATCCCAATTAGTAGCCGGTTAGATCGGAAATAAATGCAGTGAGGTTGCTGCGAATTGTCGAATAAGAATAAAATTGGCGTGCCACCTCATAGTTATGATTAACAATTTCTTCTCTTAATTTAACATTGGTCAAAATTTGGCGAACTTCTTTGGCTATGGTCGGAGTAACAAACCCATCCATGGTTAAAAGACGAAAGCCCTTGGGTTCAATATCACGAACAAAAATTGAATAACGATTGATCAAAACTGGTTTCCGAAAATAAATGGCCTCAAGCAAGGCATTTCCAAATCCCTCATAAGTACTAGGGTAAGTAACAAAATCGGCGTGGTGATAGAGATCCCACAATGTGTATACCTTCCGGCCTTCTGAGTCCCTTTGCCTCACTTCTCCTACCCGATCAGCAACAATACGCATGTCCACGCCTTCTTCTTTTGCCAATTGCTCAAGCATACCGAGGTATTCGTACCCCTCATCGCCTGCTTCATGCGATATGATGAGTTTACAGCGAGAATCTTTTAGCAAACTGACCAGCTTGATCGCCTGCTCAATTCCTTTGCGAGGCACAACCCGAGTGGGTTGTAAAATGAAAAAATCATCATTTGTAAGACCCAATTCTTCCCTCACATCGGACGCATAATCATCCGCAGGTTCGGGCGGATTTTCAAAATCAAAGACATTGGGAATAACAAGGGATGCACTACCTTTACGGAGTGCTAATTGTTCTTGGGCTTCCTGATTAATCACCACATCACGCATGTTTCCAAGTTTCGGCGGAAAACTCATATCCAAGTATTCGGGAATACAATTCACCGAAAACCGTGTCCGCTCCCAATAAAAATCATGGTGGTGAGCAATTGCAGGCATTCTTGTTTCCGAAAGAAATTCAGTTAAGGCAATGCCCAAAGGAACATGCATCGGGATAGCCAAGCAATTTTGCGGAATCAAAATATCGATGGAAAATTTCTCCACAAAGCGATAAAGGGTACTTTTGATATAGTCTGCAAGAGCACGAATCCTTTCAGTGACAAAGCGGTCTCGCTGATCTCCCTTCCAAATTTGGCTATTTATCCACTGATTCTCGGGGAAGCCAAAGTAAGCCTCAGGCACCACATGACTGATACTTGGATCTCTATCACTCTCACCACTATACCAAAAACTGACATGCCTATCTTCCCAAAGCACCTCAGCCCATTTGGCACTCTCCAGAGAAACTCCATCTTGACCAGCAAAACGGGTCGATACAAATCCTATATTTTTGGCCATCTTTTTTGTGTCTATAAACGAATCGTAATCAAATCTTTATCTTTTGGGTGATGTAGGATGTGCACTTTTATTTCAACCCCTAAAACAAATTATTCGGTTAGGCTTTACAAAATTGCATTCCAGACCTTATTCCAATCATAGATGGAAATTGAACAAATGGATAATGATACAATTTTAAGCGAGCTTCTCCAAGGCATAGCAAAACGAACGGAAAAAATTCGGGACAAAAGAGACTCCTTGCTCACCGACGCTGTACTCCTAGGTGAAACACCCTCTCCGACCTATGGGGAGGACAAACGCATACGGGTGATCGTCGACCGTTTCAGGGAAAACGGGTTAAACTCACCTATAATTGATGAATTTGGAAACGCTTCCGCTCACCTACCAGGCTTGGAGGGTCAATCCTCTATCCTGATTATGGCTCATGCAGACAGTGTATTTTCACCTGATATAAGGCACGAAATTCAAGTAGGATCAGACCACATGACAGGTCCTGGCATTGCAGATAATGCTCTTGGACTTGCTGCCATGATTGCCTTACCCCGATTATTGAAGGAGTTGGGGATTCAATTACGGGATGACCTAATTTTAGTTGCCAACACCCGTAGTTTGGGAAGAGCCAATTTGGAGGGTGCCAAGGCTTTCCTTGAGACGATGTCATCCCCAGTTCGGGCCGGCATATGTGTAGAGGGTTCGACTCTTGGCCGGCTCAGCTATTCCGGCCTTGGTACATTAAGGGGAGAAATCACCCTGCAAGTTCCTAGCGATTATGATTGGAAAAGGTTTGGAGCATCAGGAGCCATTAGTCACTTAACCAGCCTAATCAATCAAATCCGCGAAATCGCAATTCCCAAAGAACCCAAAACACAGTTAGTTTTTGGTGGCCTCCGATGCGGTTCGAGCTTCAACACATCCCCCAGACAAGGAACTCTGCGTTTTGAAATTACCAGTGAAGGGGATGACATTATCGGTCATATGGAAGACCAGTTAAATGAGATCTGTGAGCAATTTTCTGCTGAAACTGGAACACAAGTTAATATGGAGGTCGTAGCCAAACGCAAAAATTGCAGTATTCCATTTACTCACCCTCTTGTAAAAACCACACGTTCAATCATGCAGGAATTGGGAATCACCCCTCAGGTTGATCCAAGTACGGGTGATCTGAATGCTCTTATTCTTGGCGGCCTACCCGCTGTCACTCTTGGGTTGACCACTGTTAAAAACTTGAGGGAGATCAATGAAACTGTTCAGCTTGATCCACTCTATGCCGGAATTACCCAACTTGTCTCCCTTATTCAGGCAATTGACCAAGGAATTTGCGAATCATGAGTAATACGAATGAAAACTGGCTCGAAAGGAATACCTTTCATCACGGGGCCTTTTGGGATCTTCTCAAACTAGTTGAAGAAAAAGAAAAAAAGGGGCTCAAGATATCTCTTTGTATACCTACTTTAAACGAGGAAAAAACCATCGGCAAAGAGGTTTTAATCCTGCGCTCTGAACTTATGGAGCGTTATCCATTGGTGGATGAATTTGCTGTAATTGATTCTGGTTCAGAAGATAAAACCCTGGAAGTGGCGAGTAATTATGGTGCAGATGTTTATCTAGCATCAGATATTTTGCCCGAAGTTGGACACAAACGAGGAAAAGGTGAAAATCTTTGGAAGGCTATACATCAGCTGGAAGGTGATATTATTTGTTATGTGGATGCTGATATCTCTAACATTCACCCTCGCTTCGTTTACGGGTTGGTTGCACCGTTAATTCACAGAGAAGAAATCTCTTATGTGAAAGCATTTTATGATCGCCCTCTAAACTATTCAAGCGGTTTGAGACCAAGTGGAGGTGGGCGTGTAACCGAAATACTAATTCGTCCTCTTTTTTCACTTTTTTACCCTGAACTGGCTCACATTATTCAGCCTTTATCTGGTGAGTATGCAGCACGCAGAGAAGTACTCGAGAAGATCCCATTCCCTATTGGATATGGAGTGGAAACTTCTCACCTTCTTGATCTCTTTGAAATGCATGGATTGGAGACTTTTGCTCAAACTGACTTGGATCGCCGTGTCCACCGGAATCAAACAACCAATGCCCTCGGAAAGATGAGTTTTGGCATTCTACAAACATTTTTCAACCGTTTACATGCCCAAGGAAAGTTAGATCGCATGCCTGATCTAGAGACCTTTTATCGACGTTTCGAAGTCGACGATGGTCGATACAGCCAACTTATTCAAGAAGTTGTAGAGGAAGAGCGTCCCCCAATGATCGATATTGAGGGATACCAAAAAAGATTGAGTTCCACCTGACTCACTCGAAAACCGAATGAAGGTTGCCATTGTACATTACCACCTTGAACCCGGTGGAGTTACAAGGGTAATTGAAAATACTGTACAATCATGGGAGGATTCTGATAACCAGCCTGCAGATTGGGTGATTATTAGTGGAAGGCCCTACCTTGGTGAGGTATTGAATAAAGTCAAAGTTATCGAAGGACTTGACTACGCCAGTTCTCAAGAGGCAGTAGACCCCAAACTCCTCTGCCAAAGACTCGAGGATGCCGCAATCCAGGCGCTTGGTGCCCTACCCGATATTTGGCATGTGCACAATCATTCGTTAGGGAAGAACCCATCGCTGACTTTGGCAGTTGCAGAACTTGCGAGGAAAGGTGCCCAGATGCTCTTACAACCCCATGATTTTGCAGAAGATGGAAGAGCTGAAAACTTTCTTAATCTAGGGAGAAGCTATAAATACGCATATCCAAATGGGGATCAAATACACTATGCTACCCTCAATCAACGCGATCAATCTTTTTTAAATTCAGCCTTTAAGGATTATCCAAGTGTTATTCACTTACTCCCGAATGCGGTACCCTATGCCTCTTCCAAAAACAAACTCGCTGATTTGCGATCATCTCATCACAATCTACCAGATGATCTTTTTCTTTACCCCGTACGAGCCGTAAGAAGAAAAAATCTCGGAGAACTTGCTCTGCTTTCCGCTTCTCATCACGAAAAACATTTTGCCAATAGTTTAGGCCCCACGAATCCTTCCTTTCAAAAAACTTATCAAAAATGGGGCATTTTTGGAAAATCACTTAATTTATCATTAACTTACGGACTGGGTGAAAGAACAAATGCCACCTTCCCTGAACTAGTTGAACATGCATCTTCAATTATTAATGTCAGCATTGCTGAAGGTTTTGGACTTGGATTTTTAGAACCTTGGATGTTTGGAAAAAGTCTATGTGGTAGAAATATTCCTGAAATAACCTCCGACTTTACAAAAGCGGGTGTAAACTTGGACAACCTGTATTCGAAACTATGGATTGACCTTGGATTAATCGATCAAGATTTTCTAAGAGATCAGATTGCAAAAGCCTTATCCAGCAACTACGGGAGATACCAAGTGGATATGCCCGAGGACTGCTTAAACCGGGCCTATTCTTCTATGTGTTCAGGAAACAGGATAGATTTTGGACGAATCCAAGAAGACATACAAATGGACATAATTCGAAAAGTTCACAAATCACAATACCTTCAAAGCACGATCAAGGAGCAATCCAACTTAGAAGTAGTAAAACCAAAAGTAATTTCAAAAAATCGAGACTCTATTTCGCAGAACTTTTCGCAAAATTCGTACGGCCACAGAGTCCTAAAAATTTACAGTGATGTGATAAAATCACCTAAGACCAAATGTGACTTTGCACCTGGTGCCAGACTTTTGGATAAATTTCTCTCACCTGAGAGATTAAACTTACTCAGAAGTTAAACTTCTTCTTGGCTGGCCTTGTTAGTAGGGTAAATGAAACTTTCCCCAAGAACGATGGAAAGTAGTCGAAAGGTAGTAAAAACTACTTCTTTCTCTTAGCCTCAAAAAGACGCTTTTCTTTAACTTTAGTAGCTTCCTTACCTACGCGGTCACGAAGGTAATACATTCTTGAACGCATCGTGATACTTTCACGATCAATTTCGACTTTTTCAATCAGTGGGGAATTCACAGGAAAAACACGCTCAACTCCTACACCAGATGCTATCCTACGAACAGTAAATGTTTCGTGGATACCAGACCCTTTGCGAGCAATAACGATACCGGCAAAAATTTGGATTCTTTCCTTATCACCTTCACGAACTCGAACGTGTACCTTAACGCCATCCCCGACTTTGAATGTGTCACGTCCTTCTTGCAGATACTCGCTTGTAATTTCATTCAACAATTGTTCATTCATCTTTTCTAGTTCCTAGTAGTTTGGGTGTTGGTTGAGAGATCCGGTCTGATTGTACAGGTTTTATTTAATCTTTGTTGGTGCCGCCACTGTGCAATTTCTTCGTGGTTACCAGATAGAAGTACCTCAGGTACATTCAAACCTCTAAATTCAGCAGGTCTGGTGTATTGGGGAAAACTAAGCAGATTATCTTCGAAAGACTCGTCAAGTAAGGATTCATGATCTCCAAGAACTCCAGGAATATGCCTACTGACAGCATCAATTAAAACGCCTGCCGCAAGTGATCCGTTAGTTAAAACATAGTCACCAATACTTATTTCACGGTGAACTAAATGGTCACGCACTCTTTGGTCAATTCCCTCGTAGTGACCGCTAATCAGAATTAAATGTGAAGAGGTTGCAAGTTCTTTGGCCACTTCAGAATTAAAAGGCTCACCATCAGGTGCCATGTAAATGACAGTGGATGCCGAAGTGGATATTTCTTCAACTGCATCGAAAAGGGGCTCAGGTTTAAGGACCATTCCAGCACCACCCCCAAATGGACGATCATCCGTTTCGCGATGTTTTCCTTTCGACCAATCACGAAGATCGTGAGAATTGACCTCAATAAGTCCGCGATCCGATGCTTTGCCTAAAATACTGTGACCAGCAAAAGCTTCAATGGTTCCCGGAAAAAGGGAAAGAACATCGAAACGCATGGTGTAATTCATAGGTTTGATCATCGAGACAGCAATCTGACATTGCAAAAAGGTTGGTCAAGGCGTCAAAGCGGTTAGGAATCCTTTACTTCCTCAGCAGAATTACCATCTTTTTCAGCTCCCCCTTCTGGGGATGGTGAATCTGCTTCAGATGCAGGGCTTTCTTTAGCCTCGGATTGAGGGGCAGAATTTTCGACAGCGTCCGAATTTTCCTTCTTTTCTTCAGCACTTGACTCATCGGACTTGGCTTTTTCTTCAACGGAAGTCGATTCTTCAGCTTTTACCTCTTCTTTGGGTTGCTCCGCTTCACCCTTCGACTCTTCAGCTGGTGCTTCTTCAGTCGCAGAAGGTGCTTCAGCTACTGGTGCAGGGTTTTTCTTCTTGGCTGTACGTGCACCTTTAGCTCTTGCTTTGGCTTCAGTACGTTTCAACCAATCCTCAGGGGAAAGTCTACCTTGTTTTATCAGGCTTTTAGCCGTTTCTGTCGGTTGTGCTCCGACCTGAAGCCAATGGTCTATACGATCCATCTTTAAATCAAGCTCGCGTTCGCGTGCAGAAGATTGGGGATTGTATGTGCCCAACACCTCAATGAATCGGCCATCGCGACGAGTTTGCGATGGGGTAACTACCATGCGGTAGAATGGTGAATGTCGTGCGCCATGCCTTTGCAAACGTATCTTAATCATATTCGAAGGGTGTGAATGCTTGAAAATTCGGGAAAAACTATAAAAAAAACTAAATTCAGCCCATAAAGTCAACCATTAACCCCTCATGGCTTACTCACTGGTATATTTAAAATTTGTTTGATTTGAGTTTATTCAAACAAGTGTTTAAATAGGCCCCTGTGATATCATCGCCTGTACTAACAAATTCTAAAAGATCAACCCGTAGGCGTCTCATCGACACAACTGCTCGGTTGTTTGCTCAGCATGGATATAACGGATTAACTCTCCGCTCCGTTGCGAAGGAAGCTCGGGCAAACATTGCTTCAGTAAATTATCATTTTGGTTCAAAGGATTGCCTTGTGCTTGAAATGCTTCGTGAACGAATCGAACCAATCAACTCCAGAAGGCTTGAATTATTGGAAGAAGCCAAAAACAGAAATGGAAACAATCCACCAACCGCTTATGAAATCTTCCACTCTCTCATTTATCCCATAGGAGAAGAAATTTCACGCTGCTCAAAGTCCCGATGGAGCCTTGCAGAACTGGTAGCCCGAACTTTTACCGAACCAGTTTCCTTTATCGAACGCATGCACAATCGTTTCTTCTCTAAGATCTGCAAGTTATATCACAAAGAACTGACGGCAGTTTTTCCAAATGCAAATGCCAAAGAAATTCACTGGCACCTTCATCTTGCTGTTTCTTCGATGCTTGGTGCTCTTGCCCAGCATCGTCGCTTACACGACTTCACCCAAGGTGCTTGCTATGAAGAAGAAGTGGGAGAAATGATTGAACGGTTAATTCAATTTGTCACCCACGGCTTTGTGCTCGGTATAACTGATTCATCCAACGAATGAAAATTTCTACAATCCTGCCACTCATCATTCTACTTGCCTGTAACCTCCTTTGGGTCGGGTGTGTTATTCCTGCGGCAAGTAACAAAACGGAGTCCGGGCTTTCACTGCCCAAAGAATGGGAATCCAAAATACAACATGCCGATAAAAATGCATCTCAAGGCTGGGCCAAAGAGCTTGGAGGAGAGGAGCTACGATACATAATTAAGACGGCTTGGGATACAAATCAAGATATGCGTGCCCTAAGCGAACAACTGATTGCACAGGGAGAAGAGGCAACTATACTGGGTTCTCAATTATTACCAAATGCAGGTTTTGAAGTAACTGGAAGTCGCTCAAAGCGTAATCTCATCGGTTTTAATCTTCCCAATGGAAGTACTTCATTTACAAGCAACAGCTTTACCACAGGATTAAATATTAGCTGGGAATTGGATTTGTGGGGTAAAATTGCCAATGCCCGAGATTCCGCATCATACAATTTTGAAGCTGGCACTTTAGAGTATACAAGCTCGAGGCTTTCCCTTGCCGGACAGAGTGCTAAAACTTGGTATGATTTGATCGAGGGCAGCCAACAACTAAGACTAGCGCGTAAAACCGCCCAATCTTTTTCTCAAAATCAAGTTTTCGTACAACAGAGATATGAGAAAGGGCTCGCCAACGCACTTGAAAGAAATCTCGCTGAAGCAGGTACGGCTACTGCCCATGCCCAAAGCCTTTTTCTTTCTGGCCAACTCGATATGCGTAAAAGGAAAATCAATCAGTTACTTGGTCGATACCCGAGTATCTCTCTTGATCAAAATATAAGTTTGAAACCTCAGAATATAAATTTGTCGAAGCTTTCGGTCCCTTCACCCAATCACATTCTCTCCAACAGGCCAGATATTCTGGCTGCAGAAAAAAAAGCTCTCGCGGCGGGCCTTAATCTTGAAGTGGCAAGAAAAAATTTCCTGCCCTCCATTGCTCTCACCGGAGCTCCAGGATCGCGCAGTGATGAATTTGAGAGTCTTTTAGATAAAAACTTTCAAACATGGGGGATCAACGGTTCATTAACTCAGCCAATATTTAATGGCGGTCGCTTGCGTGCAACTCACAGGCAAGCCAAAGCCCTAAGAGAATCTGCTTGGGCACAATACCGTGCCACAGCCCTTCGCGCTTTTGTGGAAGTAGAAAATCTAATGGCTGCAGAAGTACGTTTGACTGAGGAAGAAAAATATATTGAGGCTGCCGCACGATCAGCTGAACAGGCATCGCGTTTAAGTTGGGAAAGGTATCAGCGCGGCGTGGAAGGAATTTTTAATGCTTTGGAAAACCAAAGGCGGGCCTTTGATGCAAGAAGCCGGGCATTGTCCCTGCGAAAACAAAGAATACATAACCGAATTGACCTTTATTTAGCCCTGGGCATTTCTCCTTTGGCCTGATTAATCATGAGAAAATACATACTTCCTCCTCTTGTCTTGGCGTCCTTAGTGTGGGTTGCTTGGTATTTAATTCAAATGCGGCCGGAACCTAAGGCTCGAGAATTCAGAAAAGAAGCTCCATATGTAGAGGTAGTCATTGCTGAAAAAAAATCTATTCCAGCAACCTTGCTTTCCCATGGCGTGGTGCGACCTCGTACTCGAACCACTTTAATTGCTGAAGTTCCTGGTATCATTGAAGCAGTCGCTCCATTTTCTGATAAACCCCTGGCACCTTCCTTTCGGGCTGGTGGTTTTTTTCGAAACAATGATCTGCTCGTAAAAATTGAAGAAGTCGACCTACTAAGCTCAGTTGCGGAGGCAGAAGCCAATCTACGCCGTTCTCAACTTCAATTAGTTCAAGAACGCGAGCTCGCTCAACAAGCTAAGAGCGAGTGGGGAAATAGAGATTGGAACCAAGCCCCTGAACTGGTACGGCGGGTGCCCCAGATCCGAAAAGCTGAGGCCGATACTACTGCTGCCAAAGCTTTTGTAACCCAGGCCAAAAAAAACTTAGCCCGTGCCCAAGTCCTTGCTCCGTTTGATGGTCGAATTATTAGAACTATGGTTGATAGAGGCCAACGAGTGGGTGGCAGTTCATCCGCTCTTGCTGAAGTCTATGCCCTTGATTCTGCTGAAATTGACTTAGCCCTGAGCAAGAGAGAAATCGAATTCTTGGGATTCACCGACGGATCAACCGAAGGAAGTTCTAAAATTAAGGTAGAAGTCTTGGATGATAACGGTGAGGCAATCCATTCCGGTTTGATCGATCGATCACAGGGAATCGTAGATATCAGGACTAGGCTAACCAATTTTATAGCCCGCATCGACAGATGCTTCGCAAATCCATTTTCCGATACGCCAATCCAAGAACCTTTGAGTCTTGGTCAATTTGTAAGCCTTCGTCTAACTGGTCATGATACTCAAACTTTTCTTTTGCCTGACTCTGCTTTTCGTGACCTCAACACTATTCTTGTTTTGGATAAGCAAAATGGGTTACGCTCCCGTAAAGTACAGGTCATACACCGAGCAGACCGACGAGTTTGGGTGAACCAAGGACTGGAAGATGGAGATCGGGTATGCATCACGCCTATTGAAGTAATTTCTGAGGGTATGACTGTTCGGGTAGTTGAACATAATCTGAGCGACTCCCGTTTACCAGAACCCGCAAAAAACGATTCCAACGAAAGTCAATAGATGATTGCTTGGTTTGCTAAAAACGGCGTTGCCGCCAACCTCCTCATGGGGGTCATCCTTATTGCTGGGTTTTTCTCGGTCCGAGGTTTAAAAATGGAACTTTTCCCCGACTTTGATCTCGATCTTGTAACTATATCAGTAGCCTATCCGGGTGCAGCTCCATTGGAAGTTGAGGATGGGATATGTAAACAAATCGAAGAAAAGATTTGGGATCTTACTGGGATTAAAGAAATGACCTCCTACTCAAGAGAGAATTTTGGAGTTGTATCTGTACAAGTTGAACGGGGTCGAGATGCCAAATTACTTGCTGATGAAATAAAAGTTCGGGTGGATTCAATTCTTACCCTTCCCGAAGAGGCTGAAAAGCCAATGGTAGAAGTGACTGCGATTAAAAGGAGGGTACTAGCTTTGGCAATTCACGGTAATTGCGATGAAAAATCACTTCGAAAGTTAGCGGACCAAACGCTTGAAGACCTCACCAACCTTCCCGGCATCACCCAAGTTGAAATCGCAGGGATTCGTAGCCCTCAAATCGGAATTGAAGTTTCAGAATCTGCTCTGCGGGAGCATGGGTTGAGCTTCGATGAAGTGGCACATACTCTTAGGCAGACTTCTCTGGATATTCCCGGGGGAGTCGCTCGCACTTCTGCCGGGGAAACCCTTCTTCGCTCTATGGGCAAGGCAAGAAATGGAAAAGAGTTTGACGCAATTGAAATATTACCCACCGCCAATGGGTCTAGTGTATCACTTGGGGAACTTGCTGAGGTAAGGGACGGCTTTGAAGATAAAGCTCTGTACACTGTTTTTGACAATCAACCTGCAGTAACCCTGCGTGTCTTCCGAGTTGGATCCCAAAGCCCATTGGATATTTCGGAAAAAGTAAATGATTATGTGGAAGCTATTCGTCCATCTTTGCCAGAAGGTGTCGGCATGACGATTTGGCAGGACAGTTCCTACTACTTACGAGGTCGTCTCCAAATGATGATTGATAATGCTTCGCAAGGACTCATTTTAGTTTTTCTTGTTCTTTCACTTTTCCTTAGACCATCTCTAGCATTCTGGGTTGCCCTTGGCCTCCCTATTTCTTTTATGGGTGCTTTTGCCGCCATGGGAGTGATCGGTGCGTCGATTAATTTAGTCTCTCTTTTTGCATTTATAGTGGTTCTTGGAATTCTTGTGGACGATGCTATTGTAGTCGGTGAATCGGTTTACACCCAAGGCAAGCGGGGTAAAAGTCCTCTCAAGGCATCCATTGATGGGACTCACCGTGTAGCCATGCCTGTTACCTTTGCGATCATTACCAGTATGGTCGCCTTTGTGCCTCTTCTCTTTCTTCCAGGTTGGCTGGGAAAGCTTCTCAAAGATATCCCATTAGTTGTGATTCCCGCTCTTTTCTTTTCATTAATCGAATCAAAATTCATTCTCCCCTACCATCTTAGCCTTTGCCGCTTTAATCGTGCTCCAAGCAATTTCTTCTCACGCCTTCAGGACAAAATTGCTCAGGGTCTCGAGCGATTTATAGAGAAAGTTTACCAGCCTTTTCTAGAATCCTGTCTTCGGCACCGCTACTTAACACTGGCATTTTTCGGTGGATTGTTTGCTGTTACGATTGGATTAATTGCTGGAGGGCATGTACCCTCCATTCGAGGAGTTCCACCTGTTCCATCAGATTACATTTCGGTCAAGATCTCAATGCAAGAAGGAGTTCCAGCTCAAGCCACTGAACGTGCTATTGATTCAATTGAAAAGGCTCGAATCAAAGTAATCGAAAAGCTTGAAAATGCAGGAGAGCCCAACCCTTTTCGCTATGTCATGAAAACCATGGGGGCTCAGCCCTTTTCAGGGGGTCCGAAAAGTTCATCCAATATAGTATCTGGTTCCAACATGGGCGAGGTCAGTGTAGAATTAATAAAGTCTGAGATGCGCACCAAAACCGCTCCTCAAATCTCAGCTCTTTGGAGAAAAGAAATTGGTCCGATCCCCGGATTGAAGGAATTGTATTTTGGAGATGTGGCAGCAGGTGGGAGCAGAACTGCTTTGGAAGTTGAAATTTCTGGTGATGATCTGGATGAGATGAGCTTAGCAAGTCGAAAACTGGTCAAGCATTTGCAAAGCTACGAAGGGCTCTTTGACCAGCGCGATACCTTTTCCGCAGGAAAGCGGGAAGTTCAGTTAAGGCTAAACTCAGCTGGTCGCTCACTCGGATTGACCCAGGCAGACCTTGGCCGTCAAGTTAGACAAGCTTATTATGGAGAGGAAATACAACGCATACAAAGAGACCGGGATGAGATCAAAGTTATGTTAAGGTACCCCCTCTCCGATCGAAAGAGCCTTACAGCCCTTTCCAATATGAGAGTACGTGCTCCTAGCGGGGTTGAAGCACCCTTGGAGGAGGTGGCCGAACTTAAGATCGGCCTGGGGTTTTCTACAATTACCCGAACCGACCGTTCAAGAATCATAAATGTTGGCTCATCTGCCGACAAGGTTGTCGCTAATGTACCGGGTATTGAGCGCGACTTGGCCAATCAATTTCTGCCAAAGCTTAGGCAAGATCATCCCGGATTAAAGTTTTCATTTGTCGGGGAAAAAAAAGAGCAGGAAGAAAGTGACTCAGGTCTCGCCCGTGTCGGAGGAATTTGTCTGTTCCTCATTTACGCTCTTCTTGCCATTCCTTTCCGGTCCTACCTCCAGCCCTTCTTGATTATGTCGGTCATTCCCTTCGGATTGATTGGGGCAACTCTTGGACATTATCTGTTTGGACTACCCCTTAGCCAGCTCTCCCATTTTGGACTGGTCGCCCTTACTGGAGTCGTTATCAACGATAGTCTCGTACTTGTGCATTATGTAAACGAACGGGCAAAGGGATCATTTCTTTTGGATGCGGTTAAAACAGCGGGCATGGCTCGATTTCGGCCAATCTTATTAACTTCGCTAACCACATTCGTCGGTCTGATGCCTATCCTCTTTGAGAAAAGCTTACAGGCTCAGTTTCTTAAACCAATGGCAATCGCTATTGGTTTCGGGGTCATGTTTGCCACTTTTATCACCCTATTAATGGTGCCCTGTCTTTACTTGGTTTTGGAAGATTTCAAAAAAGCAGGCAGGTGGTTTTTTGGTTTTATCGGGTTCAATATTTCAAGGAATCCTGCGATCGAGTCAGCAGACTCGGCGAATCTCTAACCTTCCTATTGGGTCGTCACCTGAATTAATTCACGCAATAATTGCTCCATTTCAGGCATGGATACCTTTTTCGACAAACCTCTTCGCAAGGGCTCTCCCCAAATTGCATCAACTTCAACCGGCTTCCCTGCAAGGTAGTCAATCAAGCTTGATGGTTTATAGGGTCCCATTGGTTCAGTGAGCTCAAATTGACGATGCAAAAAACCGTCTTCTATACTCACACCATGCGATCGGGCAGAAGCCTGCACCTCACGCATTAAATCCCATGCTCGCCGCTTTAAATTTTTGTCGGCAAGAATTAAATCAGTTGTAATTCCTCCAGCTGCAATGGACAGGCCATTAAAAGGAATATTCCAACAAAGTTTACGCCAAAGAGCTTCCTCCAAAGAATCGGACTTTCGCACGCTTATTCCTGCACTTGCAAAGCCCTTGAAAATCTCTTTTCCAGCAGAAGACAATTTTCCATCAAGTTGGCCAAATTGAACATATCCTGGAAGCAAACAATCTATTACCCCAGGAGAAGTGCGGTTAATACAGGTGAAGCAAAGACCCCCAATCACCGTTCGATCGTATCCAAAAATCTTTTGCAGGTTTTCCACATTTCCCATTCCATTTTGTAAAGTCAGAAAACGAGTGGAAGGACCAACCATTGGCATAATAACTTCACCCAGTGATTGGTTGGCAGTTGCTTTTGTAGCAATAATGACCCAATCACAAAAACCAATTGAACAAGCAGATTGATAAGCCTGCAAAGGATCAACTTTGGATCGTTCAACCTGTTCGTTATGTTGAACGATAGTCAATCCTTCACGAAGAACATCCTTATAGGTTGAGCGGAATAAAAAGTGAACATCTTGCCCAGCAATGGATAACATACCTCCATAATATCCCCCAATGGCACCGGTTCCAATAATTCCAATTCTGCCCAAGCCCATAATCTGATAATCAGTTAGATCGAGGAGGGATTGTCGTATCTTTGGGCTTTGCTAACTGATCAGGATAGTCGATTGTAAAGTGTAAGCCCCTACTTTCTTTACGCTGTAGACCCGACTTAACGATCAATTCAGCCACACAAACCAAATTGCGTAACTCAAGAAGAGGAACATCTACTTTAGCATTCCAATAATATTCATTAATCTCCCTTCGCAAATTGCGCAATCTAGCGTGAGCTCGCTCTAATCTCTTTGTCGATCGGACGATCCCGACATAATCCCACATGGCCCGCTTTAATTCCTCGAGATTGTGATATAGCACCACCTTTTCATCCGAAGCAGGTACATCTCCGTCTACCCAGGAAGGCAGCTGGGTAGCTCTCTTTTTGTGCGTAGTTAAATATTTGCATACCGACTCGGCTCCTCGGTGAGCCATTACAACAGCCTCAAGTAAAGAATTACTCGCCAAACGATTA
>Ga0181552_10000354_pt1 | contig 34377 bp, 26 predicted proteins | sample 011ome_18_FD_130583 | JGI IMG/M metagenome (GOLD analysis project Ga0181552, IMG submission 130583) | Coastal salt marsh microbial communities from the Groves Creek Marsh, Skidaway Island, Georgia - 011501BT metaG (megahit assembly) | ecosystem: Environmental > Aquatic > Marine > Intertidal...
CACCGCCCACGCGCGCGGTCGTCGCGCGCGGCGTCGCGCCGATGCGCACGCGCGCGCGGCCCACGCGCGGGGCGCACCGGATTCTATCGCGTCGTCGTCGTCCACGCGCGCGCGGGCGTGGACGCGCGCGTGCGGGCGGTCGCTGGACACGAATGCGCGATTCGTGGCGAAAAAGTGCAGCGCCGACAGAGCGCGACGCACGCAGCGAATGGCGACGCCCGCGCCGGCGCCGGCGCCGACCGCGCGGCACGTTCGAGCGGACGTGCTGAAACGGTTCTGGGATCTCGCGAGCGAGCGCGAAGAGGCGCGGATCGACGCGTGCGAGGGGCTGGTGCGGGATCTTTCGAGCGATGGCGGCGGCGGCGCGGATGCGAAAGATGCGCGCGACAGCGCGCGCGCGGGCGGTCAGGACGATGGGAATGATGACGGGAATGATGGGTGTGATGATGCGGTAGCGTATGCGCTTCGACGGTTGACGCGCGGGTTGAGTTCGGGGCGTGGAGGGGCGAGGCAAGGGTTCGCGCTGGCGTTGAGCGAGCTCGCGCGAGGCGCGACGGCGAGGTTGACTCCGGGACAGGCGTTGGAGGCGTTAGATGCGAATGTGGCACCGATTACGAAGAGCACGAAAGGGAGCGAGATTAGGGATATCTTTCTCGGGCGGTTGTTTGGCGCTGGTGCGGTGGCGCGCGCGTTGCAGGGCGGCGGCGGGTCGGATGAGGAGCGCGCGCGGTGCGGAGGCGAAGTGGCGAGGCGCGCGCGCGCGGTGGCGATGGAGAAGATGCATTTGGCCGAGCCCGCGGCGGCATGTGTGATTGAATTGAAATCGTCGTTAGGGGCGGAGTTATTCGGAACGGTGGTTGAACGCGAACCGTCGATTAGGGAATGGTTGAGCGCGGATTGCTCAGAAAAGGGTGGCGCCGAGACGGTGTGGTTGGCGTGCGAACTCTACGATGCGTTGCCAAACAGCGTGCGCGAGAAGATTACGTGTGTGCCGATGACGACTAAAAAGACGTCGGGCAAGAAAACGGCTAAAGCTGGAGCCCGCGGTGACGGTGTAGATTGGAGTGAGATGTTTACGCGGACGCACTTGAAGAAAATTTCCAACGCGTTGCTCGAGGCGTCGTATACGCATCCTCGCATGCATAGCGCATGGGAAATGTTGATTCGAGAAGCTCCAGGTGCGGGAGGGACTATAACACTCTGGGAGGTGACGTGTGAGGAGGGATTGTTCGTGTCTGGCTCGCATCAGCGTCGATTTTTGGGGTTCCGCGTGTTTGACGCTCTCTTGAATTGCGCCGAAGTCAATGAAATTCCAGGACTCTTTTCTGATAATTTTGTGAAGTGCTTGCTGAACAACTTGAGTCAACCGGATAATTACTTGCATGAGTGCGCGTTAGATTGTTTAGCACGAATCATCAAGTTCGCTTCGAACAAGAAGACGAGCGCGGATAAAAAGATAGCCGTCATCGCGGCGCTTCAACGACAAGGCCCGACGCGTTTCGATCAAATCACAAAGACAAACGCCGTGCAAGACTTGGTAAAGAGCTTGGACGAGAGTGAAGTTGCGCAGTACCTTGATAGTTTGTTTGAAATTGTCACTGCGGCACCTCAGCGCGACACTGACATCGTTGGCACTGCCGAGGAGTTGGAGAGTGCTTTGGCAAACGGCGCCGGACAGCGCAGACGTCTTTGGGCGCTTGAGCAAATGGCAGGACTTACATCCATGCTCAGCAAAGATAAACAAGTACAACTTGTGCAGTTCATGATGTACCATGCGTTTTACCGCGTCAAAAGTGGATCGAAAAAGGGAAAATCGGCACTTCCCGGACACCTTCGCTCGAGTACTCTGGAAGAGCCCGCCGGGGCGGTTCGTGCGGCGTGCGCTACACGCGCACTTGCCATGCTCAACGCAAATATTCGTGCGCTTCGAGCATCGAGCAACAAAGATGCATCGACTGATGGCAAGAAAAGTGACGTGCCTGATCTCCTGGATGAAACAACGTTGTTTTGCCGAGCTTTGGAGAGCGACGCCAATATTGAAATGTGCGACGCCATCCCGAGTGAGTATGCCGAAGTTCGTTCTGATCTCTTTAATGCGTTAGACGCGTGCGAGAAGAGCAAGAGCGAAGTATCACATAAAGTCATGCCGCTCATTCGCGTGTTGGCTGTACTTCAAGTGAGTGACTGGCGTGAGTACACGCCGGCGCTTCAAGACCTTCCGCGTTGCATCAACGAGCTCATCGCTAAAAAGCTGAAGAAGAAGAAAGACGACGACGCACCCGAAGCTATTGATGTGTTGACGGATATTTTATTGAGTCTCCTGGCACAGCCCAGTGCACTCCTTCGCGATGTTGTCGAGCACACATTTAAGGCGGTGTCAGGCCAGGTGTCAAAGGAAGGCATCCAAGATATGTTACGCATTGTCGCCGGTCCTGAAGTGGGCGAAGGCGCCGAAGGTGACGATGACGACAACGAAGACGACGACGTTCTTATGGAGGCGGATGACAGTGATATGGACGACGACGACGACGAAGATGAGGATGAGGACGATGAAGACGACGAAGACGACGATGAAGATGACTTTGGCGAAGCGAATGAGGCAGAAATCGCTGCAATGCGCGCCGCTGCGAGTAAGGTCGTGGGCACCGCGGGTGATTCTGATTCCGATTCCGATTCTGACGGCGGCATGGATGACGCCGCGATGTTTCGCATCGACAAGCTCCTCGGCGAAGCATTTAAGAGTCGTCAGCAAGATTTGCGCTTGAAGAAGAATCTCAAGCGCGCGACTCGCGACTTCAAGTTCCGCGTGATTTCGCTTCTTGAACTCTACGCTAAGGCGCAACCGGGAAGTCCGTACTTACCGGGCGCTGTGGTGACGCTTTTGGATGCGACTCGTGACGCTTTGGGTAAGCAAGACCCTCAAAGTGTGCAACTCGCGCAGCGAATTTCTTCGCTCATCAACAAGCACATCTCACACGCCCGAGATTTGCCCGATTCGGGCGACGACGAAGTGACGGCTGATGACTTACAAGAAAAGTTAAAGTCTGTCATCGTCGCCACGAACAGGGGTGCAGGTGAAGGACAAGTTTTCAATAACGCCGCTGGCGCCGCAGCGGCGTATTTGTTGCGCGTTTTAGAGGCTGTCGCCATTCACGAGCAAGGCGGTAAGCCGCCCGCAGCTGGTGAGGAAGTCGCGAGCACACAGGCGACTGAGTGCTTCAGAGAAGGTTTGAAAATGTTTAAGTCCAAGGGTAGTAAGCTCAAGTCTGGATTCTTTGCGAGAATGTTTGCGCGTCATCCCGCGCTCGCCGCGGCGCTCCTTCCCGAATTGTTTGGGTTGGTTTCGTTGGACACTGAAAAATCCAACGCCCGCGCCGAGTTTTTGCGGTTGGATGCGTTAACAAAGTTGATCATCCCTGTCATCCAGTCGAGCAAAAAACGATACCCCAAGCTCGCGAAGATTTCCACAAAGTCTATGAAGCTTATTTCGTCGTCCATCGCCGCCGGCATTGGCGCTCCGTACAAGAACAAGAACACTCGCGCAGACTTTTGCAAGCAGAGCGCAGTGTTCATCGAATCTCTCGATCGTTTACTAAGTGATGTGGCCATCAAGTCCGTCCTCGATGTGGACGCCGTAGTCGATGCGTGCGCGAAGCAAATGTCCAAGGCTCCCGCGTTGCCGCCCAAGGCGACCAAAGCGATTCAACGCATCTGCTCGCTTCTCGGGCGACAGGTGCCCGTGGTAGACATCAAAATTGAGGACGACGACGATAATAACGATGATGCCGGTGACGATAGCGATGAAGAACTCGTGAAAAAGACGAGCGCCAAGGACAAGAAGGACAAGAAGGACAAGAACAAGTCCAAACGTAAATCCACCGACGGCGACGCGAAAGCATCCAAATCCAACAAAAAGTCGAAAAAGTAACACCTCATTCGTTTTAGTACACAGTTTTCAATACAAAACATTCTTCTAGTATGCTACACGCGTGTTGGCCGTCTATAATTCACATCTTTTGTTTACGCCTCACCGCTTTCTCGCTCGAGTTTTGCCTTTTTCATCGCCGCAAGCGTTCTCCGACCGCGCTCGGCGTCCTGAGCCCGTCGGTGTCTCTTCGACGATACGTGCGACGTGTAATTCGCCATGGACCCACATTTCACGCCACAGCACTCGCAGAGAAATCCACTCGCCTCGAGTGCGGCGAGTGCGGCGTCTTTGTCCGCCGAACCGTCGTCCTCGTCCTCACCCTCCACCACCGGGACCACCGCAGCCGCCGGCGGCTCGCGCTCGTTTTCCTCCTCAATCGCGTCTTCCGCCTTTCGCTTCGCGCCGACGATCGCGCGCGGTTGAAGTGCGTCGTTTTTACGCTGTAAAAACCTCGCGCGCACAGCGTTTCTCGCCGCGCGATCGCGCGAGGAGTTACACATACCCAAGCGCACGCCGCCTCGCTCCTCTGTCGCAGCGGCGCCGCGAAACCCATTCGATTTCACCGCGACATTTCGATTCAAGTCTCGCGGCGCGGACTTATTACGACCGAGGTCTCTCGATGCCTTGCTGGCGTGGCCATCTTTAGCACCAGGGGCAGGCATGTGGCGTGGCGTTGAATGAAGTTTAACAATGTGCTACAAAACGTTTGCTCTCTCTACTCAGCTGACGGCGTGACTCCGATGGCGAATAACTTATCCATAATCGTCGGCTCCGGCGGCGGCAAAGACTCACGCGCCTCGTTCAATTTGGCCAAAATCCTCTCCCGCGTATCGCTCGCCATTTGCGCGGTGGCGCCGTTCTTTTTGTAAAACGAGCTCAGTTCGCGCAACGCCTCGGTGATATCGGCGTACGACGTCGTCGCGCTCACCGACGTCGGCCCATTCCCCGTCCCATACGCAATATACGCCTTCACCGCCGCCTTCGCGGGTTCAGCAAACTTATACCTCTCCCCTGGAGATGCCCCCGCATTCGCGGCATCGTACTCCAAACTCTTCGTCAACGCGTCCACGACGTCTCGAGCCAACCTCGCGTAGTCCTTCGGCACATCCTCGAACGCCTCCGCCGCGTTCTCCAACCCAGCGCACATCGCACCCACGGCACCGATAACATTCGTCGCGAAGAACGCGCGCCGCCGCACCGCGTGCGCGCCCCTATCGTCCTCGCCGTCGTCCTCGTCGCGCGTCCCGCCCACGCCCAGGGCTTCCGCGCGCGCGAGCTCACCCGCGCACGGCACCAAGCGCACGAGTTCCGCGCGCGACCGCGCGTTCGTGCGCTGTCTCGCGCTCGTGTCCGCGCGTTCGCGCGGCGACGACGACGACGCGCGCGCGATGGCGCGCGTCGGCGGCGTGGATGTCGCGCGCGGCATGGTGTGCCGTCTAACGGTCGTGTGCGCCGCGACACACACCGACGCCGCCACCGACGCGGCGACGGCTCGTAGGACGAGACGACGACGACGACGACGATGACGACGACGATGGCGTTGACGTTGCCGACGGCGTTGACGATGCCGATGACGCGCGCGGCGACGGCGCCGTGGCGAAGCGCAAGAGCTCAACCTAGAGCGTCAACGATGGCACGCGCGGCGCGTGCCGATGGCGGCGATGACGAAGACTGCGATGACGCGTCGCGGATGAGGATGACGCGTCGCGCGAGTGCAGTCGCCGCGCTCGCGCTGGGCGTCGTCGGCGGCGTCGTCGTCAGCGGTGGCGTGGCTGAGGCATTTTCGGGAGAGGTGCAGCTGGAGAACGTTCGGTATGAAAAAATGGATGCGTGTCCGCCGAATCAGTACGTGCCGAATAAGGCGAAGACGTACTGTTTGAAATTTACGGCGACGGCGACGAATGATGTTCGTGGGCGAAAGATTGAGGCGTTGGATGTGTTTGGTTTCATCGACGACGTCGACGGGAACAGCGCGGCGACGGTGAACGGTGACGGGAATTCGAGAACGGTGCTCTCGTCGTACACGGGTGACGTGCCGCCTGGAAAGAGCGAAATTTCTTTTGTCGTGACTGTGTTTAAGGAGTCGTACGAGAAGGGACCGTTGAAGTTGCGCGCGTTCAAGGCGCTCGGGGCGGTGGCGGATATCAGCGCCAGGTTCAAGCCGTTTGACGCGTGCGAAGTCGATCCAGAGTCGTGCTTGTAGTTATATATTTACGTTGTGTTGTTGAATTTCTTATAGTACGCGAAGTTATAGTACGCGAAGTTATAGTACGCGAAGTGCTAAGTGTTACTATATGTCGCTGCGCTGTTCGTACGACACGCTCAATATAGTCCGATGACCTTCCACCACGTCATGCCGACGGTGCCATAAATTGCGAAGTTGACGAAGGACATATACAAGCCTTGCTTCCAAAGTTTCTGCAGGCTAATCTCCCCAGCGCCATAATACACTGCTGCTTGACCACTGGCGTAGTGCGTCAACCCGCCGATGTTGTTGGTGTTGAACGCCAAAGACAACGCCGCGAGAGCGGGAGGGACGCCGGCTTGAAGTAACATGGCCAAAAAGGCTGGGTACAACGCGCCGACGTGCGCCGATTGCGACGCAAAAAAGTAATGAAGGAAAAAATAGAAGACATGAAGTGCAGCAAATATACCCCACACTCCAAGATCCATGGATGTGAGACTGGTGGACACAAAACCGCTCAACCATGAGACGACGCCCATGGTGTTCAACTGGCCGCTAAAACCGACGAGGACGGCAAACCAAATGAGCGTATCCCAAGAGCCCTTCTGCCCGAGCGCTTCATCCCAAGACAACACTCCAAATATGAGCATACCACACATACCAATCATCGCCGCAACCACCGCGGTGACGCCGAGTTGCACGCCAAATACCCACAGAAACACCGTGGACCCGAGCGCGAGACACATCTTCTTCTCAATAGAGCTTAGAGGCCCCATGTTCTTGAGCTTCTTTGCCGCCTGTAAAGGCGCATCCGGAGTGTCTTTCAACTCTGGAGGATCAATCATGTAGATCACAAGCGGGGTGGCGAGAAGTGAGACGAGCGCCGGTACGCTCGCGGCGACAAACCACGCGTTGAAAGGGTTACTAAATGGGATACCGCTCGCCAAAGCAATTTGCATCGCCAAAAAGTTCTGCGCCGCACCAGAAAGTAAAAACGTCGACGTTGCACTCGTGCCTTGAATTTGCTGACCAATCAAGTACTCACGCGTGCGCGGGTCGAGACTTTTAATCACCGGGACAAAAACGCCAGCCGCGCGCGCCGTCGTCGACGGCATCGCTGGCGACAAAAGCGCCTCGGCAATTTGAAACCCATACGCCAAAGACAGCGTTGTTCGACCTGCTATAGAGACGAATAACAACGCCAGGCGATCGCCAAACCCAGTCTTGATGAACGCTCGAGCAAAGAACCCCGTGACGACGATGAGCCACACGACTTCATTCGTGATGGCGCTCAAACCTTGCGTAAACGTCAACGTTTTCGTCGCCAAAGCCACGGTAAGCGCTCCGAACGCCCAAGCCCCGATCGGCATCGGTTTTATCACCAATCCAATCACCGTCGATACGAATATACTCAATAAATTCCACGCCTGAGGATCCAACTCTGTCGGCCGAGTCACGCCAAACCGTATCCCCAACCCAATCCCAACCGCCAGCGCGAACGCCGCCACGTTCAAATCATCCGCCTCTTGCACCACCGAACGCGCTGGAACGCCAACACCTCCACCTTCCTCCCCTCCTTCGCCATCACCACCGCTCACGTCGTCACCAACCGAGCGAACGCGTCGCCGACGTCGACGTCTCGCGCGTCCGCGCTGCGCCCGCGCATCGCCTCGGCTCTCCGCACCCAATCCCCGCGCGTACGCGTGCGAATCCACCTTGCGCCCCGCGCTCGCGACGACGCACGATCGACACCCGCTCTCGCACGTCGCGCATCGCGAACCGAACGCGCATCGCGCCCGCGCGCGCGCAGACGTCGTCGCGTGCGCCGCCGCCGAGGGCTGAAACCGCGGCGGCATCAGCGTCGTCTTCGCCCCGTGCGCGCGCGCCGACGGGGCGCGTCGCGCCGCGGGCGCGCACATCATCCCCGACATCACCGCGCACGTCGAAAGCGCGGGCGACATCGCGCGGTGGCGACGTCGGGCGCGCGTAAGTGCGGATGATCACCACCGCCAGAGGGCTCGGCGGCGTGGGGCACTTTTGTGTGAAAAAGCGTCCCGCGAGAGGGCTCGGCGCGCGTACGGCGTCGTCGTCGATGGCGCGCGGGAGGCGCGCGCATGCGGACGCGTGAAATGCATGGTTTTTGATTACATGGTACAAAACGGGTGATCGAACCACGGAGGCGCACGCGTTGGCGAGTCGGGATTGAGTCGGTTTCGGCGCGCGGCCCGGAATGCGGCATTCGTTTCGGCCGCGCGCGTCACGTAATCGGTGTCATTCAATCTCGCTCTGTGTGCGTGCGCGGTCGTTCGGTCGGTTGTTTGATGCTGTGCGTTTACGCGATGCCTACTTTGGCGAGCACGTCGCGAATTTCGGGATGTGCGCCCGGGAGCGCGTCGGCAAAGGCGTACTCGACGTCGTCGCCCGCGAGCACAAACGTGCCGCCCAAACGCAATACGCCCTCAGGTACGCCTGGTTCGCCCTTACGAATCGGTGCGAGCTTAGCAACGTTGGATAAATACGACCACCAATCGCCAAACGTAAAATTTGTGGGCTTGAGTTTCGCCTGCTCCTTGCTCGGCTTGGCGTCGGTGAACTTTCCAAATCCGCACGCTTCGTACAACGCGAAATCGCGCGAGTCATCCACGTACATGACATCGCGCGGGATGTCTGGAAACACCTCCAAAAACTTGTTCAACTTTTCTTCGTCGCCGAGGGAGACCATGGTGATGGTTCCGCCGCTCGATTCAATGCGTCGTCGTTCCGCGGCTACGCTCCGGGCGTAGCTCGCGCAGAACAGTCATCCGAGATGTCTCAACACCACGAGTACGTTCTTCCCGGACGCGTCGCCGAACGTGGACCCGATGGTGACGCGCGCGCCATCAGCGTTGACGACTTGTACGTCGCGAATCGTGCGCGCGCGCACGGTGGCGCCGTTAATGACGACGGAGCGCGCGGCGACGTCTTCATCGAATGCGCACGCGATTTCACCGCAGTCCAGCGCCGCGCGCGGCGCAATGCGCGCGTTGCGTCCGCGCTGACGCGACGACGACGACGACGAGAAAGACGTCGTCGCCTTTGGCGCCACCGGGACGGCGACGAGCGCGGTTCGCATGGCGGCGCGGCGTCACGGAATGACGTGGGCTTTTTCAACGCAGTGACGTCACTGCACGCTCGCGCGCATCTTGAGCGCCTTCGCGCGCGCGCCTCGCGGCGTGGTTGCGATGGATGCGCACGCGTCGATGCCATCGCGCGGTGCAACGCTCGCGTACACCGTTCCGCGCGTGCCCATCGACGCTCTGAGCGCGAAAGAGTTTGCCGACACTTTTCTCACTCGAGGCGCACCCGTCATCTTAGTCGACGCCGAGCGTCGCGTCGTGCCGACGTGGACCGCGCGCGAGCTCGCAGCGAAATATGGCAACGTGCTCGTGCCGCTCGATGGCGGCGAACGACGCGTGTCGCTCGAGGCGTTTGTGCAAAGTTTCGCGAATGAAGACGAAGGCGGCGACGGCGCCTCGACGCGCGACGGGTACGCGAGAAATTTACACGCGAGCGAATACTTTCCCGAGGAAGCACGCGCGCTGCGGCTGCCTGATGCGTTCGGGGAGAATAAATTACGAGATCCGAGCGCGACGCCGGGCGTGAACGAGCGTTGGAGGGATTGGTTTGAGGTGTTCATTTGCGCCAGAAACGACTCTCGCGTGCGCTTTCCATTCGTGCATCGGGACACGTGTGGCGTGCACGCGGCATCGTATCAAATCGAAGGCTCGAAACAATTTACCTTATTTCCACCGAATGAGCCCGCGGAGGTGATGTACGCGCAAAGTAGCGCCGGGGGCACTGGAAATCGTTCGATGATACCGGATATCGACGCGCCCGAACTGTACGAAAAGTACCCGCGCTTTGCTCGCGCCAGGCGACTCGACATCGACGTACATCCAGGTGAAATTCTCGTCATACCTTCGAATTGGTGGCACACCGCCAAGCCGTTGCCGAGCACGTCGGGTGATGTGGACACATCGATGGCGTGTATTTCCGTCGCCGCGTCCTTTGTGGATGATTCCATATACGAGCGCTTTTTAGATTTACACGGCGAGTTTCGAGCGATGCAATCGCTCCTCGCCGTCGGCGCCGCGCGAATGACGTAACGCATGGTCCCATAGCACTTCCTACTAGCTTGTTCAAATGAACCATCGGACGTTGATAATCATTTAAGACGCGTCTCGCGACGTCACTGTGTGACTCGCCGACTACGCCCCTCGAGGCTGTGGCGTCTTAAGCGCCATGCGCGCGTGCTCGGGCGTGCTCGCCAGTACGAGCGCGTCCGTGCGGGATGCTCGCACGCCTTCGTCGCGCGTGCGAGCGCCAGGCGCGTGTCGCCGGCGCGCTGGCGGCAGATTTGAGGTGCCCCAGCCTCGCGGGTCACGGTGTCAGCTCGCATCGGCTTCAAATCGCGCGCCAGTGGCGTCGTCGCCCTCGGGCGCGAACGCAGAGGATGGAAAAGATCCAGAGCAACAAGTGCTTCTGCTCACGGCGGCGGCAGTGGGTCTAGGCGCGGGGTTGGCCGTGAGCGGGTTTAACACGGCGGAGCGGTTCTTGCACGACGTCGTCTTCGCGGCGCCCGCCGCGGCGTGGGTCGCCGACGTCGCGAGCGACTCCGCACGCGCCACGGCGCTGACTATACTTGCGCCGACCGGTGCGGGGTTTGCGGTGAGCGCATTACGGTACACCGCGGGTGGGTTTATTGGAGAGGCGAATCCACGCGAGGCGAAGACTTCGGCAGGCGACGTCGCCGAGTTTACGAGCACGGATGATTACGCGGGTTTTGACTTGAGTGATTTTGAAATCAACGCCACCGACAATGCGTTGGTGATTGAAGAGAAGCGCGAGTCAGTTTCATTCGGAGGGAAGGTTCTAGCGAAGACGGCGGCGGCGGTGATGACGCTCGGGACGGGGTGCTCGCTCGGCCCAGAAGGTCCGAGCGTGGAAATCGGAGCCGCCGTAGCCGAGCGCGTGGGCGCTGCGTTTCCAAGCGGCGCACCGAGTCGTTTAGGACTTATTGCCGCAGGCGCAGCCGCGGGACTGTCGGCGGGATTCGGCGCGCCGATTGCGGGATTATTCTTTGGATTTGAATCTATACTCGTTCCAGGTTCAAAGGATGGCAATGTAAACACGGGCGCGGCGACGACGGAAATGGTCATCTTGGCGAGCGTCTTGTCAACAGTAGTGACGACAGCTATTTTAGGAAAGCCGCCGACTGTAGAAGTGCCGCCTTTTGAACTCTTGGATCTGGTAGAGCTGCCGCTTTATTTACCGCTCGGTTTGGCGTGCGGTGCCACGGCGGTGGCGCTACGCAAATTGAACAACGCGTTTGACGACGTCGCAGAAACTTTTGTCGCGAAGTCGCGTGAGAAAGGGGGACTCGGCATCGACCGCGCGTGGCATGCACCAATCGGCGGGTTCATTCTAGGTTGCCTGGCGGTGAAATTCCCTCAAGTGACGTATCAGGGATTTGACAACGTAAACGCGTTGCTGGTGAAGAACGCCACATTGACATACACACCGCTCGTATTAGGCGAGCTCGTGTTGGTCAAGCTCATCGCGACATCGATGTGTCGCGGTGCTGGATTAGTTGGTGGTGTGTATGCACCGTCACTATTTATGGGTGCCGCGCTGGGAAGCGCGTATGGCGAAGTGCTCGCGCCGCTCGCGTCGTCATTCGTCGCTCCGCCCCAAGCATACGCGCTCGTTGGTATGGCTGGCGTTCTCGCGGGCGTGTGTCGCGTACCACTCACAGCTATTCTTCTTCTCTTCGAGCTTACGCATGACTATAGAATCATCGTACCTCTCATGGCGACGGTCTCCGTCTCGAGCTGGCTCGTGAATAATTCCGAAAGCAAAGCCATCACGCCCGAAGACATGGGTGTGGCTGCATTGGCCACGACCCTCGTTGCGCGCCCACGAGATGTCATGCGTGAAGATATTGCAACGTTAGATGATTCGGCGACTCTTGAAGATGCAGCAGAGGCGCTCTTGGCGGTGGCGGATACGGCCAATCCTCCCCCGTGCGTCTTTGTATGCGCGAAGAGCACTGGAACGTTCATCGGCGCCGTGTCTGCGTTGAGCGTTACAAACGCGCTAAAGTCGCAGGCGAGTATGAAGAGGAAAGAAACAAGTATCATGACTGCGATTGACAAACTTGACGTCGTCGATGCCGATGCTCGTCTGCAGGACTTTGTAAACGCAAGTCGCAACCGAGCATTCGCCGTCGTCCTCGATAGCTCGAGGAGACCTTTAGGCGCCCTCGAAATGACAGCAGCAATCAAGCAAAGCGAACGCGAACGTTTACGAGCAGCATTACGCTCGTTGTAATTATCTATACATTGATTTTAAACAAGCTATCCTATGCGGTTCACTGTGGCCATTTCATCAACGGCTTGACCGCTGGCATCGCGCCAACCGAGTTTCAAACGCATCGCTATGGGCTTCACCCCATGCTCCGAGTTCACCACGGTCATGCGTTGCGTCACAGGAACGTTCGGTTGAAGAGTCGATCCACTCGCCGCTTGCATGGTGAGCGTCATGGACTTGGGCACCGCGGCTTGCAGAGAGAATTGTTCAACAACTCCCGGGCCAGAGTTCACGTATTGCGCGCTGATGAGCGTTTCACTTGGATCAAGTGGATTCGGGTTCGATGTCGTAAAGATGATGGATAACGGACCATTGGTGTATACTGGTACCTGGACAGGTGGTGCTGGTGGCGAGGGGACCGACGCCGCTGGTGGAGCGGGAGCGGTCCCAGCGTCATTCATCAAATCCAACAGCGAACCCGTGGACGTGGCTTGTGGTGCGCTGGTAATAGGCGACGCACTTCCCATGAGATCCAGCAAGTCGACTTGTGCCGATGGCGCCGCAACGGCAGCTGCAGGCGAGCCCTGTATGGGCGGTGCTAAATTCATGAACGGATCGGCGCCCCCGGCGCTCGGCGAAGGCGCGACTGGTGAAGACATCAAATCACCCAAAATATCCACCGGTGCAGCAACTGTTTTCTTAGCCACTGGCGTCGTAGAAACTGCAATGTCCGCTCCACTCATAAGATCCGCGAGTGCATCGGCAGAAGATGTTCGAGGTTGGCTGCTCGCGGCTGGAACGCTGCCGCCGAGCATTTCACCAAGTAAATCGACCGCTTGTGCGGCTTTCGCGGGCGTGACGGATGCTGGCGTAGTTTCTCCACTGAGTAAGTCATTGAGTAAGTCTACACCACTCGCGTTTGCGCTCGACGGCGTTTGATCGTCGCCACCAAAATTTAACAAGTCCCCGAAACCGCCCAGAGTCGCCGTCTGTGTCTTTTTCTGAGCGAGCGTTTCCATCGTATCCGCGGCGATAAACTTTGGCGCCTCCGGAGGTGGCATATGTTCGAACACAATCTCACGTAGTTCTGGCGGCTGCATGAAAGTCGCCTTGTACTCGTGCGCGCGCTTCTGCGTTTCAACGTCCATGTCGGTCTCGTACTTTGAAAGCAAAGGCGCGATGTTCGCAGCTTCATTCGGGTCGCGTACGGCAATCTTGGCTAAAGCCGTCATAATCAACGGATTCAGCTTCTCATACTTGGAATTGTTCAAAAGCATCGTCATTAACTTCACAACGTCATTATATCGCACTTTTGTCAACACTTCGTCCTCGATTGGCGCTGCATGCACCATGGCGTCTGAATATTCGCCACATACCCACGTTGCAACGGAGCACAAAGAAACCTTGGCATCTTCTTCGCAAGCCGCGCGATAGAGCGCTCGGCCGGCGTAGCCATGTAATAGTGGCGTACGCGCAACGAGTCCCATGAAATCGTTACACTCAAACTCATCAATGTACTGTCCGGCGCGGACGAGTAGCGTTATAAACGAGTCTACGTACCATTGCTTACTTGGTGAGAATTTCAGCGCCAATGCCGAAATTTTCTTCGCTAGTTCTGGTTTGAACTCCTCGTCGCACACATCGAGGTATTCCAATAACTCACTCGCGAGTGTTGTGATGTTCTTTGCGTTCACTAAGCTATACACGAGATGCAAAGCGCTGCGTCGAATGGTGACGTCAGTGTCCTTAACACAGTCGACGATGACGGAGCGATGACGCTGAATAGCCTGCGTGTCGATCGCCACCACTTTCGCCAACGTATTCAACGCCACGTATCGTATGTTGTTATCCTTGTTCTGCAAAAATCTACCCAAGATGTTAACCGCCAACACACGCAAGCCACCGATTGATTCTATGGCGATGATGGTTTCGACAGCCTCGTACAGGATTGCGTTGCCCGCGTTCTTCGACCCGTCCGTGTTTGACGCAATTTGCGCTAATATATCACTCATAGCATCGCTCGCATCGGCATCACCGGCACCGAGTACTCGAAGTAAACGTAACAACGCCACTTGCAAGAATGGATCCGCATGTCCGGCGATGTCGTGCTCGGCGCTCTTTCCGGCGTAAATTAGTGACTTCAACACTTTACACAACATGGGCACTTGCGCGCGCATTCTGGCACAAATCTCTTCATTCATCTCGCACATATCTGTCGCCAACGTGCACGCCGCTAGAAGAACCCCATGATGTCTGTCACCCAGTAGCTTTTCCGACGCTTCTACAAAATCCTCCGCCAACTCGGGCACTTTTCGAACCACGCGCGTCGCCGTCAACGCCGCCTTCTTGCGTACGTAACTATTAGAATGCCCTAACAACTCGATCACCTCCCCGGCGACATCTCTCGCCATTTCAGCGCTACAAATGCTTCCCAACATACACAATCCAAGTCCAACGACATAGTTGTTCTTGTGCGTCAAATCATTCTTCACGCTATTCGTCACCAACATCGTCACCTCGGTGTTTTCATCCAACAGCAACATCAACCCAAGATACCCGATGCGCTTCTCTGGAAACCCCGGCGACGCGGTCAATCGCACGCATTCCATCTGTCCAAAGTGTGATGGGTACCCTAACATGTGCGCAAACATCAGTTTGGCGACGTTTCTCGGAATCAAATGCGACTCTGATGGATTGCGAAAACTCTCGCGTATCGCGCTCGACTCTCTCGCGATCACCGCGCGCTCCTCCGCCGCGGTCTTGCAGTCGCGCACCTTGCGAATTAAGTCTCGCAAACGCAGCGACATGCTTGGCGGATGATGACGTCGTGCGCGCGGCGCGGCGGCGGAAGATGACGCGTGCGCGTCACCGAGTGTGGTTTCGCGGTTGACTCGCGTCGCGCGTCAAACATGCGCACGCACGGGGTCGTCCTCGCTCTCGGCGCCGCCGATGCGGCGACGGACGCGCTATTGATAGACAACTCTTCGCGCTTCTTGCTCGAATGCGGGTTACAACCGCTGGTGTATCACGCGGTACGCGCGATCGCATCGATGAAGCGGCACGCGTGTTCTGGCATCACCGTCGTCGCTGCGGGCGATGCGCACGCGGGCGTCCTGCGCGACTGCATCGCGAGATGGCGCGCGAACGATGCGAGCGGGATATTCGCTGCGAACGTGGACATTGACGTCATGGCGGTGGATGAGGATGCGGACACGGCGCGCGCGTTGGCGGCGGCGGAGGCGTCGGTGGATGGACGAACGACGACGTTGGTCGTCGTTCACGGCGACGTCGTCACGGACGTGGCGTTGGATGATATGCTGAGTCATCACATGTGTGCGCAGGCGATGGCGACGTGCGCGTTAGCGGGGAAGAGGCTGTGGGATGTGGTGGAGACGAAGGCGGGTCGGGCACCGAAAGGGATGCGGTACGTCGGCGTCGACGCGGAGGAGCAAAAGGTGGTGCTCCTCGCTGGTGGTGAACGCGACGAGGCGATGAAACGATTGAAGCTGCATCGTTCGGCGTTGAATTCCAACGCGGAGATGGTGATTCGAACGGATTTGACGGATGCAAAAGTGTACGCGTTGGAGGCGAGAGAGACGTTTGCGTTGCTCAAAGAGAAGACGTATTTACGAAGCGTACAGTTTGATTTAATGCCGTACTTGTGCGCCGAACAGTTTCGTGCGGAGGGTGCGCGTGCGGTAGCGGCGTTCATGGTGAAATCGGAGAATTATTGCGTCGTCGTGGATTCGGCAAAGCCGGCGCTATTGGAGGCGAGCCGAGAAATCACGAGCGAATTCCATCATATGAACGATAAGCCCTTGAGCAAGTACGACAACGTCGTCGACGGGAGTACCGTTATCGGTGCCAAGTCCACGATCGGGCCCGGGTGTGCGGTTGGCGCGCAGTGCTCATTCAAGGAGAAGTGTTCGGTGAAGAAGTCTGTGATTCTTTCCGACTGTGAAGTAGGCGCCGGGGTGAAAATCAGCAACTCGCTCATCTTGCGCGGCGCGCAAATTGGCGATGGGGCGCAAATTCAGGGCTCTATTATCGGTCCGAGTGCGGTGATCGGTGCGCACGCAACAGTGAAAGATTCCATCGTCGGCGCGCAGTACGAAGTCGAAAGCGACGACGATATCACGTCAGAAACGCTCAAGCGCAAGGATTAGGCGGCGACGGCGGTTGAGTTTGCGGACGCCGACGAATTAGCCAAGGCGTCAAAACGCACTCAAACTTTAGCTCACGATACTATGGATAATAAATACAACATTCTCTAGCGTTCTAAAACACGTGGCATAAGGAAAAACATTCTTTACAGTACAGTACGGCGCTTGGCCGCTCGAGGCGACTAACACGACGAATACGAACTACATCCCTCCCGCCAGACGCACCAAGCTCGCCTCAATCGCCAAAACCTCGAACAAACACGCACGTTCATTTATTTCATCCACCATAGTCAACGCGCTCCACAACACCTTGACATCGCTCTCGTCCACGCGTAGCACGCACGTCCCGTCCTCGCCGCGCGCGCCGCACACCTCAAACGCCTTAGCCCCACCCACGGCACCGTGCGCGCGCGTCAATGCCACGCGCACCGCACCTTCCACCGTCGCCACGTCCACGCACGCGCGCATGCGCGAATCATCCCCCACGAGCGTCCTACGCGAGCCAACACACGACGCGCACAAAGTCAGTCAATGTCACGACCACGACGCAATGACGCGCGCTCACACGCGCGCGCGGGACGCTCGGCGCCGTCGCGCGCACGCACATGCGAATCTTAACGTACGCGCGCGGTCGACCGAGCTCGTACGTCTTTTGCGCCACGTCGCGCGACGCGGGTGTCGGCATCGCCGCGCGGCGCGATGTGCCGCACACGCAGTCGCCGCCGCGCAAACACATGGCGACGACGGTGCGGACGACGGCGCGCGCGCCGCCGGCGGCCGCGGCTGGACGCGGACGCGCGCACCGCGTCACGCGCCGCATCGCGCGCGCGCGCGCGAAGAGCTCGGACTTGAAGGATATCGAGCGCGACGTCGCGAACGCGGGGTCCGCATCGCTTCGCGTGGCGCGCGCGTTTACCGTCGCCGTGGAGCGGTGTCCGCGCAGCGCGCGCGAGTACGTGGCGTTACCGGCAAAGGAGTATAATTTGATCGATCCGTCGAACGTGTCGAGGACGGACGACACCGGGTTCGTCGTGAGCGCGGGGAGGCAGAAGATGTTGTTTCTGGACGTGGAGCCGCGCGGCGCGGTGCGCGTGGACGCCACGGCGGATGGGTGCGAACAACAGTTGGTGATGGCGGAGATTGTGAATATGAAACCGGAAGATTCGAGGTCGACGTCGGTGGTAAACGCGATTAACGCGTCGTTGAAGGATTTAAAGTTGGTGAACTCTGTGACGTGCGTTCAGGGCCCCGGCGGCGAGGAAAAGATTCGTGTGCAAATAACCGTCGCTGGGGATTTTACGGAGGGTATTTTCGCCCGCGCTGGTGGGAAATTGAATACGATATTAGGGTGGAGTTTAGGAGCGGTATTGCCGTGGTTTTTAACGCAATTGGCGGCGGATTACGGGCGTTGGGCGAAGGGCGAGGCACGCACGGCGACAAACGCGAGCCTGACAGAAGTCGCCGCTAAAATCATCGCTGGTTCCCGCGGGAAGCTTCCCGCGGGCGTCGAAGAAGTTGAGTGTGAAGATGTTGAGTTGTAAACCCCACGCCCCGAAGACCGAAGTACGCTACATAACAATACAAGTACAAGTACGCTACCGGTACATAACAATAAAGACGCCGCTACGCTACATGCTATCGTCCACACCTACGCCCCGCACGAGCCACTCGACGCATCGCACGTCTCATCGCCCGCATCTTCCAAGGGCTCAAACGCAGCCGCGGTGTAGTACTCGAGTCCGCGTAATACGAACCACGTATTGGCTTCATATTCACCCGCGAGCACGAATCCGCCATCCGTCGTCACCGTCAATTCGCGCTCCGCACCCTTCAACGTCACCTTCCACATCTCATCCTTTGCCGGTCTTATTTCCTTCGGTAACGGCGTCGACAACACATTTTTCCCCGCCTCCACCGCCGTCGTGAGCTGAAACCATCCTCGAAACCGCGCCCGTCCCGCGTCGGCGTCGTACGCGTACGCCAGCGTCTCGTACGACGGCGGCGTCGTCGCCACCGCGCCATCGACGTCAAACCTCACCCAAGGCGACGCACGCGCGCGCATGGAATCCTCATCCACCGCGCCCGCGCGCATCGATACCGTCCTTTCCCCCCGCGCCCCGCGCACGGTCATCATCATCATCATCATCATCATCATCATCATCATCATAATCGCCCCAAAATCACCCCATCGCGCGCGCGCCCCCGCACGCCCCGCCCCCGCCTTCGCGCGCACGCATCCACCACATCGCACAGCACGTCTGTCGCCCATCCCCGTCGTCCGCCGCGCCGTCGTCGTCGCGCAATACCGCGGAGCTCGCGCCCCGCGCCCCATGCGCCACGGCGCACATCCATACTGTTTACCCATACGCATCACGCGCGATTTTTCACTCCACCCACATCGTCCCAGTCGTCAGCGCGCGCGATCGCCACTCCAACGCCCGCGAACGCCATGCACGCCGTCGCCGCCGCTTCCACGATCACGTGCGTCGCCACCCCGGTGGTGCGTTCGACCAAGCGCCACAGGTACGACCGATGCGGATGCGCCGTGACGCGCAGTGACGCGGTGCTCGACGACGCGGCTGCGGATGCGGATGTGGATGTGGATGTGGGTGCGAGCGCGGTCGCGGTCGCGCGGGCGCGCGCGCGACGGGGATGGACGCGCGCGCGACGTCGCGATGGGCGCGGATGCGCGCGAAAGGGGTGGTGGGATTTATGCCTGCGCGCGTGAGTCGATGGGCGCGCGCGGTACGCGGGCGTAGGGTGCGCACGGGGCGCGAATGATGGTGAAGCCCTATCTCGAGTGGATAGAGTGGTTTGAAGCGCGCGCGACGGTCGCGAGAGGCGCGCGCGTTCGCGGATGCGGGATGCGCGTATGTGGGGCGTGGAATGCGTCATGCGTGCGCGTGGGTGTCTGTGCATGTGTGTGTGTGTGACTGACGGTGGTGTGTTTCGTATGCGTAGCGCCGCGCGCCTTTCGGCGTCCAAGGCTGTCGTCGCCGCTCCGGTGATCAGGTGCGAAGGCGCGCGAGCGCGCGTTGATTTGTTTTCGTCGTCGTCGTCGTCGTCGCGTGCGTGGTGTACTATGCGTGTCTCGTGGTTGCGTACTGACGGTGTGTGTGATTTTTTGTTTTGTTTCCGTGTGCAGCTCGCGCAAGGTTTCCGCCAAGGCTGTTCGCGGCGGCGCCGTCAAGGTGAACGCCTCGATGGTTGAAGTCGCGCAAATCGCCAACCAAGGTGCGGAGATTGCGTCCATTGCCACCACGTGCTTTGCGATCACCCTCGTTGGTCTCGCCATTGGCTTCGTTCTCCTTCGCGTCGAGAGCTCCGTGAACGGCGAATAAACGGCGTAAACAAGGGACGATATTATTTCAGCTGGGCGCGCGACTTTGACTTTGGTAGAATGGTCGCCGACGAAGCGGGAGCACGAGCGCCGTGCGTCGATAGCGATTCGTCGGTACATTAGAACAACAACACACGCATATAATACTATTTTATATACGCAATACAACGCATGACACTCTCCACGTGCGTGTCCCGCCGTCCCGGTCAGTTGGTTTCGGATAAACTGTTACGCCCGCGCGCGAGTCTCCTCACTCTCGACCACATGACAGAGGCTGTGTTCTGCCACGATTGCCGCTCCGTGGTCGACGTCGACCCGGGGGCGTTCGCGCGCGCGCCCGCCATCGCGCCGGCGTGCCCGCGATGCGCGGGCGTGTTTCTCGAAGTCTTTGATGCGGGCCAAGACGTCGGCCAGGAGCCTTGGCGCTCGCTCGCTCGCACGATACACGCGCTCTTAGACCCATCGATGCACGCCGGGCAATGGTTGTTCGGACAAGACATCGATTTCACGCAGCTTGACACGCGCAATTTCGATGCGCCCGCGGCGGAAGGGACGTTGGAGGCGCTTCCAGAGTGCGAGTGCGCGCGCGACGGAGACGCGACGTGCTCGGTGTGTTTGACCGACTTTGCGCGCGGGGACAAAGCCAAGGTGCTTCAGTGTGAGCACATGTTTCACGCGCCGTGTTTAGGTGAATGGTTGAAATTGGTACGTGTTGTGTGGTGACATTTTCGTGCGCGTTTGTCGTCTGACTGTGGAATGTTTTCGCGTCGCGCGCAGAGAGACACGTGCCCGGTGTGCCGAGAGCGCGTCGCGGCGCCAGACGCCGAATGATGTGTCTGGACGATTCGTAGCGCGGCGCCACGAGGCGTCCACATAGATACACAATTCGTTTCACTAGTAGTTTGTAGTTTTCACATAGTCGCTCGCTTTGAGTATCGTTCCTCGCGTCGCGCTCGGTGTGCATAAACGCCAATCGCGTTTGATTACAATCTTAGACTCGATTCGGTCGAGTCAAACACTAATTAGGTCCACCTCTCTATACTCGCTCTTATGCCTTCGTGGCTTGGAGCTTGAGAACACGCTTCACAATCTTTTGCTCTTCCACCAAGAACGCGCGGACGATGCGTTCGCGCACGGCGCCGGCGCTCAAAACCCCACCGTACGCCCGAGACACGGACTTCTTGTTCTTGGACATGTGCTTTCTGCTATACTTTTGCGTCGCAACACGCGGAACCTAATGTGGATAAAATAATCATCGTCAGTATCGAATCATGCATCGAGTCTCGCATCGCGTCGCACACATGTGCTTGAAGATGCGACACATGTCGAGCATCGCATCAAAGCCCTAATGACACGTACCCCGTTGATGCGTCCAGCGTCGCCGGACGGAGTTTGCGGCCCCTTCGTGGTCTTCTTGACGTACTGGATGCCAAGACCACCACCCGGGAGTCGCAACTTGCGGATCTTGTTCGATCGCGTCGCGTAGGCGTGTCTGTATCGAGAAAGAAACGCGGGATCGCGGTCAGTCGAGCGCCGTGGCGTCGCGGATCACATGGGGCGCGGAATCGGCGTAGACGAGGCGATGCGACGTCGCGCGCGCATAGAATGCGTTACGAACGATATGTGCCATTGACGTACCGTCGCTTGTAGGTGATTCTAGGAGCCATGATCGCGCTTTGCGTCACTGAAAGACGGATCCCGTGCGATGTGAGGGCGAGGTCAGCGTTGGTAGGGTATAGGGAGGCGCAAGCGTCGCGGCGTCCCGATACGGTCGTACTCTCAATGCCACGACGGTGGATGGCCGCGATGCGATGCGATTAGAATATATAGTGTGTGAATACAATGCGTGAATCGACTAATCGCTATACTCGTGCTCGTTTCTGACGTATCGCGCCGAGCTTTCTGGCCTGAGCCAGAGCTTGACGTCGCACAGCGCCGCGGTGAGGATGCCTTCTTTTGTAAACGCAACTGCGGAGACTGGGTTGTCGTGTAGTTTGTGCGTCATGAGTGGGACTACTCGTGGGACTTCATCTCGGTGCGCGGCTTGGCAGACCATGGCGTCAGGACCAGAAAAGCGCGTCTTGGTCGTCGTCGTCGTCGTCGTCGATTCGGCGGGCGCCACGAAATTGTGCATCAAGTCGTCGTGTTCCGGGTGTGCGATGTCGTCGTCGCCTGGAATGACGACATCCCATATTGCAATTCTGCAATCTTCACCGACAGAGACAAAACGCAACGCTCGACCGTCACCTTGTGCGTTCTGGACGTCGTCGACGCCGATGTCGCAAATCCAACTTCGATGTCCGCCGCACGCCCACGCGATGACTTCACGTTCGTACCATCCCCATATTTCAATCATGTCGCTTTCGCCACCAGCAATGACGTACCGTCCACACAAACTCCACTTTACGGCGTTGAATCCGGCGTAATAAGATTTGAATCCCGCCACGACGGTTGGTCGACAGCCGGCAACGTCTATGATTCGACACATTCCGTCGCCGTTCACGATGGCTAATAGATCACAATCCGGAGCAAACGCCGCAGCGGTGAGCTGCGAACGTCCAAAGTGCCAACGCTCGATTGGATTTGAGTTTGCATTCGTCGCCTGTACCACGCTCAACGCAGAAGGATCGGCAAGCGGGGGAAACGCGCCCTCTGGCGCTCCGTCCCGTCGCGAATCGTATGTAAACAAACTTCCATCCGCGTGAAGGGCAATCCAATCAAACGAGAAATCATCCTCGCGCGCGGTCATCGCCGCCAAATCATCATCCCCCGCGCGATCGTACACATTCCTCACATTCGCTCGATCGCGCCACACGACCGCAGTCACGCGCGACTTCGTGAACTCGCCCTTCGCGTTCCAACGCTCGACGCTCGTCGCCTTCTTATTCTTATCACTCAAATTCGTCCCCAAATCAATCGCATGCACCTCACCATTCGCCAACCCAACGAGTAAATCATATCTATCCCCAAGTCTCTTCGCTCGCCACGCGAACGTCGTCACCGCGATGCCATTGAATGAAATCTTCTTCACCGCCTTGTCCTTCGCGCTCGCCTTGTAGCTCACGCACACCACGCAATCGCCCACGTTCACCAACACATACGGCACCCTATCCACAACCGCGAGCGCCAGTCGACGGCGATGACGCGCGTCGTACTCTGCGCGTCGAGTGACGCCGATCGACCCAGACGTGCTCATGTACGACGTCGACGCGGTGCGCCACGTCTTGCCCAAATTATACCGACCTTCGGGCGTCTTGAAGCAGTCGCGCAGCCTCGACGCGGCGGCGGACGACGGCGTCGGCGTCGGCGTCGACACCGCGATGTCGTCGCGTTCGTCGTCATCGAGCACGAGCACGTCGTCGAGCGATCGACGACGGGGCGACGGCGACGAGGGCATGCGTGGGGCGTTGTGGCGCAGCAGTGCGCGACGCTCGAGCGTCGTCGTCGGCGCGAGGTGTGCGTCGCGCGCGAGTGCGCGCGGGATGGGAACGACGCGCGTGACGCGTGGTACGGTGGCGGCGGCGACGGCGGCGGCGGCGGTGCGCGCGACGGCGAAGCGCAGGCGCGGTGGCGTCGGCGTTGAGAGCGAAACTGTTGCGACGATGAGGCGTGAAGATGACGACGATGACGACGATGAGAACCCGTCGAATAGTACACAGAGCGACGACGATGATGACATCGTCGACGATGATGCGGCGACGGATTCGGGCGCGGCGCCGTCATCGTCGACGTCTGCGCGCGGCCGGCGCGAGAGAGCGGAGACTTCAAAGCATAAGCCATTCGGCGGGAAACGCGCCACGCGTCTCCCTGACGCCGACGACATCGCGTTCGCCTATGCGAGTTTTGATGTGAAAACGCGTGGATTCTTTAGCGCGCGGGATATCCGTCGCGTCGCGGATGCGAATGGGTTCGCAGATTGGACCGACGACGACGTGAGGCGGATGTCGGCGGCGTTCAAGCCGAAGCGCGTGCGCGACGCCATGAGCGCTGACGATCCCACAATGTTCAAGTTAACTCGGGATGAATTTAGCGATGTCGTTCGTCGAAGCGGCGCGCGCGTAGGTGATTGATTAGGATGTAGAATTGTTGTAAATGTGCCGTAGCCGAGGCGTCAACGAAAAGAGGATAGACTGCTCCCCGCGCGATTCCGATCCCCACACTCACGCGCGCGCGATGTCGTACGCGCGTTCGCGCGTTATGAAGCTCGCGAACGGGCCTTTGGGTGCGTTCGCCGCGTTGGCGTTGATTGTGGCGTGCGCGACGGGCGTGAGCGCGGCGCGTTCGGGCGGCATGCTCGATCGCCCTGGTTCGGCGCACGGCGGCGTGGGCGTCGATGGCGTGCCCGATGGCGATGGTGGCTTCAACGATGGGTTCATGGCATCTCTTGGAATGGTGCTCGTGTCCGAACTCGGGGATGAAACGTTCATTATTGCGGCTATCATGGCGATGCGCAACTCGCGCACCACGGTGCTCGCCGGCGGTTTAAGCGCGTTGACCATCATGACGGTTTTATCCGTCATGCTCGGCTTAGTGGTGCCGCAGTTGATCAGTAAAGAAACTGTGAGCAAGGCGGCGTTCGTTCTTTACACGTTTTTCGGCTGTCGATTGATGTACTTGGCGTACAAGAGCGAGGGTTCGAGCGAAATGACGAGCGAGTTGGAGGAGGTTGAGGAGAAATTAAAAGATAAGGGCGCGTCCGTGGCGTCTCGCACTCGTTTGACGCGCATATTGGCGCGCGTATCATCGCCTGTGTTTATTGAGGCTTTTGTTTTGATCTTTTTGGCGGAGTGGGGTGACAGAAGTCAAATCACGACGATTGCGTTGGCGACGCACAAGAACCCATACGGCGTCGCCATCGGAGGTATCTTGGGCCATACCTTTTGCACGTCGCTCGCGGTACTCGGTGGTAGAATTTTGGCGTTGAAGATTTCACCAAAGTGGGTGTCTTTTGTCGGTGGGATTTTGTTCTTTTGCTTTGCTTTGCACGCCTTGTTTTACGGGGCGTACGGCACGGATGCGTTGTGAGTAAGGTAGCTCTAATGAAGACTGTTGTGGATAGAATATTATCAATTCGCTAAAATTAACTCAACATAATATTGCGGGCGTGTGGGGGTTTTCTGTGCGTGTGTGTTCGACTTAAGCTCGATCGCGCTCATCCTTGTTCTTCGTCATCTCTTCGATCATCTTCGTCATCGCCGCAACCATCTCGAGGTTGATTTGATACTCCTCCTTTAACTCATCCGATGCGTCGGGCTTTTCATACTCCTCCTTCAAGATGGAAACCATGTACTCATACTCTTCCATCGTAAACAAAATCGCCGCCTCGGCGACCGCGGCGGTGGCCAATAAGCTTTGTCGCTTCAACGCCGGCGGCAAGTTGTGAAACTTATTGTACGCGTTCGCCACTCGGCTCCAGTCCCCATCAATCATACACTCCGCGAGCATTCTCAAGTGCACATCAATAATAGTACTGCACGTCGTCAAATCTCCTTCGTACACTTGCGTGTACACCTCCACTACGCTTAATTCGTTCACCGCTTCGTACGTCGTCGACGCGCCCAAGAGCGCGACGGCTTTGAAGCGCGCGTTCACCGACTCATCCCCGATGTTCGACGCACACGCCGCGATCAACTTCGTCTCCAACGCAGTCCAGCCCTGCACGTCATCGTGTTCGATGATCGGCGCCGGCGCGTCGGGGAATTGGCGCAGCGCCGCGGGCGGCGCTTTCGTTTGCGCGCTCTCGCCCGTGGCGCTCGCGCGAGGGACCACCGCGGCGCTGCGGCGCATCGCGGGCGACGCCGCGCGCGCGGGCGCGATGCGCGCGCGAGATGACGGCGAGGACGACGTGAATGCGAACGCGTTCGCGTGCGCGGCGGCGGAGGACATGCGTTCGGTGCGACGCGGGCGAGGCGTCGACGAATACCGCGCGAAGTGGATAGGAGTCGTGACGTCACTGGAGGACAGGCGACGCGGCGCCGCGCGACCGAAAGGGGCGAGACGATTCGCACGCGATGGCGATGGCGGTCGGTAGTGGAAGCGCACGGCGCGTGCGATGGTGGCGATGATGTGTCGCGCGCCGCGCGCGCGTTCCGGGACGATGTGTGCGTAGAATGGCTAGAATTACAAGCGCGAATGCGAGGCGGGCGCGGCTCATTTGGGATCAAATTTCGGCTGCCAAACATTCTTAAACCAATCCATGGTTTTCACCCAGGCTTCGTCTTGAGTGTACACTGGCTCGTAGCCGAGATCTTTGCGCGCTGCTTCGATGTTGAAGTAGCGATTGATCAAGAGCATGCGAACGCTGAATGGCGTGAGCTTGAACTTTTTCCCGAGCACGTAGCCGACGCCGTCGCAGACGTACGCCAAAGGCATCATAAACGACCATCCGGGCAAACTGAACTTTTTCTTCAGCGACGGATACCCGAGATCGACGAATGCGCGATCGATCATGTCCCATAACTTCACCGGCTCGCCATCGGTGCAGATGTAAAAGTTTCCGAGCGCCGGCGAATCCTTGTACAACGCGCGCTCGCCCAAAATCAACCCGTGGCAATAGTTATCCACGTAACAAATGCTACATTTGTTTTGCCCGTCGCCAAAAATGCGCAATTTCTTACGCGCCATTAAGAAGTTATGCAAGAATAACATATCTCTAGGTCCGTACACTTGATGCGGAGCGACGGCGACGGTGAAAAACGTCTCGTTGTCGCACGCCGCCATCATCGCCTTCTCCCCTTTCGCCTTACTCTCCGCATACTCTTGCAAGAACACCTTGGGGAAATCAAGTTCGCTCTCACGTTTACCGTTGATGTCATTCCCGTCGAATCTCGTCGACGGCGAGCTCGACATGACGCACTTGGCGATGCCGTGCATCTTGCACGCGTTGATCACGTTCAACGTCCCGATGTGGTTCACCGCGTCGTACATTTCGCGCTTGTGATACGGTCCGACGAGCGCAGCAATGTGCCACACGCAGTCCGCACCCTTACACGCCTCGTTGACGTCGTCTTGGGAGGTCAAATCGCCTTGGAACCACACGATGCGCGAGTCATCTGTCGCGTCTTCTGGCTTCGGAGCGATGTCGAACGCCACCACGCGCTCGGCACCGCGCTCGACGAGCATCTCGACGAGTCTACGGCCGACGAAGCCCATGCCACCGGTGACAACGCATGTTTTGGGTACGGGCGGGAATGTTTTGGGCGCCATTGTGTGGAGGAGCTTGCTCGCGCCGCGTTCTCTTGGAGCGACGTTCTCGAGCCGCGAACGCGAGAGCTCAAGTGACGCGTCTATAATGTGCTAAACTAGTGTATATGTAATAAACGCTAATGAATGATTCTATCCCGAGCTACGTGGGGAGTTCTACGACGTCGCATCCGAGCCGACGCCGTAGTCGACGACGGAGCGCGTATCCGCGCGAGCCTCCGCTCGCGCCATCCTCAACCGACTCTTCAATTCAAGAGCGAATACGCTTTTGAGATCCTGATCGCGTGTATTTAAGATGTATTCGTCCAAACCTCCCGCCTTATCTATGCATCGTAACGCGTGCGTCGTCACGCGCATCGGGATCATCTCGTCCAACAACTCGCTATACACGCGCTTCTTTTGTGCGTTGGGTAACCATTTACGGCGCGTCCTACGCGATTCAAAGATAAACGAGACACATGGTCAGTGCGCGCACACTGTGATATATCGATTTCGGGTGCGCGATGTTCGACGGCTTCGATGAGACGATGAGATGAACGTACTTGTTTCCACCGTCTTCGCTCACGTTGTTTCCAAACTTGATGTGTTTCCCAGCGAAAAGACCGCGTCTAGCCTTGCCTTGGACAACTTTGCGCAGCGCACGCGATACGGCGGGTGTGTATGGGATCGACATGACGTTTTGGCGCGACGCTCGTCGAGTGCGTGCGTCGGCGTTGAGCGTCTAGCAGTGAGGCCTAGCACGCGAGCGGGGGAATGGGTTTTTGCTTGCGAGCCTTACAAATTTACATTCGTCAATGAATGGCACGCGTGTGTGTGCGTGCGCGTGTGTACTACGGGACTATGAACACTACGTGGTCGATATGATGCTTTCAGTCTATTCTGAATGCACGTCCGACATCTCGTGGCGAAATGGGCACTGGAGGCCGGCGCTGCAATAGCCGGTGTTGAAATCGACGCATATTGCTGAAGATTTCTTAACAGGTCGTGGACTTGTTCGCGCCGTTCCCTGCAACGAGCCATGCGCATCCGGCGGTCGTGGACGTTTGTTTGTCGAAAGCGGCGGCGGCAGCGCACTGCGTACATCGCTCATTCTACGAGCTGATGAATCGTGTCTGTATGGGCACAGCGGCCAGTTGTTGCATTTACCGGACTGAAAGAAGGTACATGGGTGGTTCGCTTTCGCCGCCGCGAGCGACGCAGATACATCGTGTCTAAATTGACATTTTGGTCCACTTTTGCATTTACCCGACTGGAAGAAAACGCAGACAGCTTGCGATGATTTGATCTTTTCACGCTTCGAAGTCGAACGCGAGGTGGTTTTTTTGGCGCGCGGCGGCGTAACGTTTGCTGCCGCGGGGAGTTCCAACCGAGCCAGCACGTTACTTTGAGCGCTCGGCGACGGAGTAGACGCCGTAGTATGCTTACCCAGACGAGGCGCAAATTGCGGAGACGTCACGCCTGGAATCTTGAGATCGACTGTTGGAAAGAGCGAGGTGGATGAACTGCTTTCACCGTACACTGGAGGAGGCGGAACGCTTTGCAAATGGATCGATCCGTTCGATTTAGTCCCCATAGATGAGGACATAGGTGGCGGCGGGACCTCTGACATGAAGAACTCACCTTCCTCTAATTGACGAACCGGTTCTTTCTTTTCAACTTTCACTTTCTCCGTCGCCTTCGATGTGCTCTGCTTTGTCTTCATTTCTTCCAGCGCTTTCATGTGTACGGTGGATTGCAAATGCATTTTCTGAGCGTTCGCTTTGTTCGCCTTATCCCCACTACCCCCAACTACCCAGCGGATCTCGCCGCCACACTTTTTGCACTTCATTGAGTCCATAGGGCGGCCCGCTTTGCTCGCTGGAGCCGCTGGTGCTGGTGGCACGGCGCTGAACTGCCGAGGCTCGCGTTCTAGACGAGTCTCAATGCTCTCTTTTCCCCTTGCAGCCGGCTTTTGTGTCCCGACTCTATTAACCATTGCAGCGCCTTGCAACATTGCATGGGCTTCACGCTGAGATATATCGCGGTGGAAAGGTAAGTTGAGACGGACTAATGCGGACACTTGTTCACCGGTCGCGCGTTGCAGAGGATCGATCGCGTACGCCTCCTCTCCAGCCTTGATCAACGTCGCTCCCACCAATTTGAGTAAATGCGTGTTGTCACTCATCACGCTTGACATCTCCCTTTCAAGTGTGTTACGAACGAGCCGAATAGTGTTTTCGTCACGTGCTGCGTATGCCTCAATCACGACAAACGGCATAAATTGTACGCGTCTCAGCGTCGTATCTGGTCCGCTCGGGAAGTGAGACATTCGATTGTCATAAACTGTGCGCGACTTCTTTTGAAGAGCTGTCGGTATACATCGCCGGAACAGCGAATCAATAGAACAGTATTCTGCTAAAATATTCGCAAATCCTTGAATCGCTGACCATAGATATTGCGCATCAGATGTTGTGTTATCGTGCGACATGGTTGTCAGCTCGTTCGCGACGTGACGACGCAAATCACTCATGGGACCAACAATATGTTTACTATGCATCATAACCTTTGTATCATTTTCCTGAAGCTTGATAAACGCTTCGACAAGTCGTCGACACTTGAACGCCTTATCCTCCAAAGTGCTATCGCTACCACCCGCGGACGCCGCCGTGCCTCGCGCGCGGTCGAGCGTCTGCGTGAGCGCTCTCAACGAAGTAATGGCATTTAACCCATCAAAGTCTCGCATAGCATCCGGTATCTTTGCAGAAATAGCAACAGTTATTGCATCAATATCGCGAACCAAGCTTTGAGGAATATTCTTTGCCATTTCCGATCGCTCATCCAACCTCCGAGCCAAGTTTCTCGCGTGCGCCGTGAGCTTACCATACAGTGTTTCTTCGGGCATCCTCAGCCACGAGGGACAAAGCTCGTGCGCGGAATCCACACTATCTACCGCCGCCTGCAATCGCTCTTCATCACGATTCGCTTGCCCACATTCTCGAAACGCGCGAACGACACAATCGAGCAACGATTGCAACCGATGCTGCGACTCTCCGTCGCCGACGCGGCGCGCCTGATGTTCTCGCATCGCTGCCGCGCCCTCATCATGCTGCAGCCCGCGCGCGAGTAGATATGAAAAGTTCGCAGTGTCAACGGCGACGGGTTTATCTTCACCCGCGCCGGCGTCGTTCACCACAGCCACCGTCGCCGTGTTCCCAGGCGCATTCGCGTCGGCATCTGCGTTGACCACCACATCGTCGTCATCATCGCTCTCATACGGCATCGCGGCGCGCGACGATCACCCTTCGTCGAAGTTCGCGTCGAACGCGATCGTTTGTGCGCGTCGTCGTCGTCGTCGATCGTCGTCGTCGTCGACGACAGACGACGACGCGCGCGCGCGCGCGCGCGTGGGACGCGCATCGATGCGAAAAAACACACACACAAAACAATACACATAGACATCGCATACCCACACTACGGCCCACCACGCCACACACGCGCGTCATATCCCACTCCACACATTCACACGACCCACACATACCGCACACACATAGGTTCATACGATAATACGGTCCGAATATCTACGCGATAAATACCACTGAATACTGGAACAGCGCTTTTCTACGCGATAAATACCACTGAATACTGGAACAGCGCTTTTCGCGCACGGATCTCGGCGAAAAGCGCTTTTTCCGCGAAAGACCTTTTCCCTACGGGACGACGACGACGACGACGCAGTCCACGGCGCGACGCGCCTCGGCTGACGACCGTGCCGCCGATCGACGCGTCGCGTGTCCTTTCGTGCGTCGTCTTTTGCCGTCCTTCGCCGCCGCCGCCCGATCGAACCATGCACGAGCTCACGCCGCCCCCGGCGCACGACGTCCTCGTGGGATTCCGCACGACCGCGGGTGCCGACGACGCGTCAGCGCCGCGCCGCGCGACCGCGACGCACGACGACGACGCGCGCGGCGCGAACGCGGGCATGGATAAACGCCTCACGCGACAATCGTCCGATAGCTCGCAATCGAGCTTCGTGTGCGATGATGTACGCGTCGTCGATCGCCCCGACGACGCGGTTTCAGTGGACCAGCCGCGCGGCGGCACCATCGCGAGCGCAGGGTCGCTCGGGTCGGTGCTCGGCGCGAGCGCCGAGCGACGTCAACGCGGGCTCACCGCCGCGCTCATGGAAGGCAACGCACGCGACGGGAGGTTGTCGTCGCAGCATTCGAGCGATAGCGACCAGGACGCGTTCGGCACCGGCGATCACGCGCGCGCGAAAAGCGCGGTGCATGGCGCGTTCGAACCCCCAGTCATGGTGCGCGCCAATCGCGCGTCGGTGATGACGGCGCGCGACGTGAACGATGCGCGGTGGACGATCGAACGCGAGGAAAGAGATTTTGATCAGCGCGTGGATGAGTTGTTTCACGGCGATGCGTTGCTCGAGGCGCGGTCGTGCCCGATCGACATTCCATGCGCCAAGCGCGCGCATTGGAAAACGTACGTCGTCGTCGTCGTCGAGCGCGTGTTGCCCCGTAGTGTGCGCGAATGTGCGCGATGTGCGTGTGTTTATCGTCGCGAGTGGTCCGTGTTTGATCCATTGGGAGTGATCACGTACTTTACGTGGACGAGAGACACCCGGGGTGTGTTGCGATCGGTCGGTCGGTCGTATGAGTAAACAGTATATGTTGACTGACGCTGTGTTTGTTCTTTCTCCTCCAGGACGCCGACGCACCGCGTCCACGCTCGACGTTGAGCTAAATATCTGATGTTTTTGTATGTTCGCGGGATGCCGTCGGTAGGTGCGCGTGGTGGTTTGTGTACGTATAATAACGTACACACGATCACGAACGCGCGGACACCATCAATTTTACCCACCGACAGTGGCACCCGCGGATGATGTATATTTTGAACATTGAACAACCGTATTAACCACGAGACGAGCGACGTTCGGCTGTTTCTTACGCGAAGCGCGCGTGTTGTACCCAATTATTCAACGCGTTTCGCGACGGCTGACGACGTGGCGTCTCAATGTACACAATGCCTCTTATTCATTCTTTCACGCGCGTCTGTGTTGTATCACCTCCAGACATTGCTTGTTCCATGTGTAATTTCCATTCCTTTTCTCTGGTTAAATTTACAAACAAAGCGCGGTGCGCACTCTAGTTCGTCATCGCTGTTGTCGGACATCTAAGGCGTTGGTATAGCGAGGAGTATCGGTCCTACGCGTTCGGTGAATAAATCGCACAATGAATTGGAGAGCTCGCACGACGAGCCTTCACAGCGTATGAGTTCGGTGAATAGTGAGTACACAGCGGGTAAGTGCGTTTTGAAGTCATCTTGCGAAAGCGCGCGCACGGCGTCGAGCGCGTCGACGCAAACCTGCGCGCGCACGCGAGCATCTTCGCGAAGATCCGCGCCTGTTTGTATTTTGAACAATGTCAAGTAATTGTTCATCGCCGCTTGGGACACGCGAATGAGCTGAGGCGTGCGTTCGGACGTATCTTCTTGTAGACGCGCGAGCGCGCGCAACGCGATGGACGCCGAGCCTACTTCAAGCGCCAACGCAAACGGCTTGGCTTCTCGCACGATTTGCGGGATATCGCTCGTACTGATATCGCGCATCGTAAATGGCGACTCGGCAACGCGCGCGTACACGCTCTCGAGTGTGTCGAGTAAGATGTACAGCGTGTCGGCGTTGAAGTGCTCTCTCGCTGAAGCATGCTCGGTGGATAAATCTCTCGCCGCGGACACCAGCAAAAGTTGTGTCTTTATGCGTATCAAACACGCATTCGCCGCAGTTTGGTCTTCGCCGATGTTCCCATCGAATACGCTAAAATCTGGCGATGTGGCCTCAAATGCACCCTTCAGGGCATCCATGCACAACGCCCACTCTTTCGCTCGCATCGCCACGGCTCCGTGCACGAGCAAGCGCTTAAACGCGATAACTCCACATGCCGCGAGTTGTTCATGCGCTCGAGACGTCAAACCGCGAAGCAAACCCAACAGCTCAGGCATTACGCCCGCTTCGACGATTGGCTCGTGGAATTGAACGGCAAGATCGACGACAAGCTCAAGACAGCGTGTGCACGTGCCGTAGAGCCAGTCGTCGATGTCCGCCACAGCGGGCGCGTCGTTCTCGTCGCCACCCGTACGACGCTCTGGCGCTATGTCCGCGCGGACGTGATCGAAGATCGGGAACAAAATTCGGTCATACACTCGCTTCCAGAACCCGGACGCAAATGAGCCACCATGGAACTTCAAGGTATCGAAGAGCACTTCAAGCGCTGACGTACGAATTTCCGACCTCGGATCAAATGTGAGTTCAGATAACCCCGCAAGTAATGGAAACCAGAAGTACGTATGCGCGTCAGCATCGGTGAAACACGTCGTCGCTACCGTAGTTTTTGTCGGTGTGGACTCTACGACGCCATCCGTGGCGAGTTGCTTTTCTGTCGCTGCGGTTTCCTCCAAATCCCCGAGCGCGCCTTCCGCGAGTTTGAGCGCGCAAAAACGCAAAAACGCCAACGCATTGAGACACACCTCGGATCCAGCTTCGGAGTTTGTAAATGCCACTAGGCAGTTCACGCAATCCGTAAAGGCCACGGTATCGGTCTCGATGATGTAATGGAAGTGCTCACGAATGATTCTCTCTATAGTCTGAAATGCGAGCACAACTATTTGACTCTTTTCATCCGCCGCCGCCGTGGTGAACACCATAAACATTGACTTCCATCCAGACTTGATGTGCTCGACTCGAGCTTGGACCATTTGAGACACGCACCGTATAATGAGTTCGCGAATTTCAACGTCAGGAGACTGGCGCATGACCACTACAAATGGTCGCAAGAACTCATTCTGAAATGAATAATTTGACAATTCCGTTCGGCTCAAAAACTTCATCGCCAATTGGCGAAGAGAGTCTACCACTGTCATGGAAATGTGCAAGTTTGGTGAGCAACCAACGGTGACGAAGAAATCACTCAACACCTGCCATACACGCGCCCATATGAAACGAATGCGGTCCATGTTGAACGACGCTACTTCGACAATCTTGCCGAGAGCGTATACACGCGGATGCTTTGACGAGGTTTCGTCGATGGCGAGTTCGCACAAGCTTCGTACAAAATCAACAATCGCATCGCCATTCAAGTTCACACTCGCGTGAAAGATGTGGCCAATCTCATCTGGAGTAAGCTGTTGTAAAAGTGCGCGGTCCGGGGGTATCAACTCTTCA
>Ga0181552_10000360_pt1 | contig 34263 bp, 34 predicted proteins | sample 011ome_18_FD_130583 | JGI IMG/M metagenome (GOLD analysis project Ga0181552, IMG submission 130583) | Coastal salt marsh microbial communities from the Groves Creek Marsh, Skidaway Island, Georgia - 011501BT metaG (megahit assembly) | ecosystem: Environmental > Aquatic > Marine > Intertidal...
CGCGCTCCATGGCATAAGCTTCTATATCCACCACCTTGGCTTCATAGCCGCCGATGTCCAGTGCCGCTACGCGGGCATCCACGTTTTCCTTCTTGCAGGCGGCCAACAGCACCTCGACCCTGTCTTCATTCTTTTTCGACATGCCCTGGCGCTCAAAATCGATGGCCACCTCATCAAGAGGATATGGAATGTACTGGTCAGCCTCCACCACGATCTGATTTTCCATTTCGGCATCACTCATGGCGGCGTTCATTTCGATGGTCTTGGTAATCACGGCCGATCCGGAGACGGCAACAGCGGCTTTGTCTGTTCCCGTTTTAGTGAGAGTAGCCAGTTTCAGCATTTCCTCGCCGACGGCATCCAGGTTGACAATATTTTTTTCCACGACAGCGCCATCCGGCAGGGGTCTGGTGGCGTAGTTTTCCACCTTGTACTTGGAGCCTGATTTACTCAGTTCTAGCAACTTGATGGAGCTGGAACTGATATCAATACCAAGCAAGGCATTGTTCTTCTTAGAAAATAAACTGAGCAACTTGTCACCCTAACATTACTCAAATCGTGTTGTGGTCCCGGCGCACCCCGCAGAATCGCGGGCACGGAGTTGCGGCAGCTTAACGATTACTACCCACTTTAGATCGGCACGTTGTTTAATTAAACCATTGATTTCAATGAATTATTGTTTTTTTTACAAATTACATTAATTTTCTAGCTGGATCACAAATGCAACAAAGACTGGATCACATTTCCTAAAAGGCAGGGGAAAGGCATATTACACGGGTTTACATGGAAGAAAAGAGCGCCAATTCAAGGAATTTCCCCAAGATGCTGAAATCTGAAACGGCGTCACAGCACTCGGGGTAGCCGGGTGAAGCGGCAAGTTAAAAAGGTTTACAATGCTCTTTTTCGAGAGCTTTCCGGCAGTTTTGATGCCTTATCCCCAGCAATGAGCAAATTCAGGTATATCGGCTTCTTTATCTTCTGGTGCGGATTTACCGGCGCCCTGGGCATTGTCATGGTGGCTGCCAGTCTGTACCTGTACATTTCCCCGAAACTCCCGGATCGCGAGACCTATAGCAATCTGCGCCTGGAAAACCCCCTGCGCATCTATTCCGCAGACAACAAGCTTATCGCAGAATTCGGCAGTCGCCGCAGCACCCCCATCAAGTACGAAGACATTCCGCCGCTGGTCACCAATGCCCTGATCTCGACGGAGGACAAGCGTTTCTACCAGCACCGCGGTGTTGATCCGCTTGGCCTGGTGCGCTCGGTCGTCGGCATCTTCCTCGGCCGCGACTGGGGTGGCGGCAGTACCATCACCATGCAGGTGGCCAAGAACTTCTTTTTTGAAGGTGAAGCAGCGGAGACCCGCAAATTCAAGGAGATCCTGCTTGCCCTGAAGATGGAACGGGAGCTGACCAAGGAGGAAATCCTTGAGCTGTATATGAACAAGACTTTCTTTGGCATATCGGCCTATGGCATTGCCGCGGCGGCAGACCAGTACTATGACAAGGAAGTCAGTGAACTGACGCTGGCAGAAGCCGCCAGCATGATTGGCCTGCTGCCCCGTCCCAATGCCTATAATCCGCTGTCCTCGCGCAAGGAAGCACTTACTGTCCGCCGTCGGGTCCTGTCCCGCATGCTGGATCAGGGCATGATTTCCCGCAGTGACTATGACGTCGCCATCGAGGCACCGATAACCGCTTTCCGCCATGGCCGCCAGACCGAACTGAATGCGCCTTACATCGCCGAAATGGTGCGCCAGGAAATGGTCGACCGCTACGGCGACATGGCGCTCACTGATGGCTTTGAGGTGTATACCACGATAGACAGCCGCATGCAGGCGCTGGCGGTGCAGGCATTCCGCAATGGCCTGGAAAGCTATGATCGCCGCCATGGTTATCGCGGCCGCGAGAATCACCTGCGCCCGGCTGACGATGGCAGCACCGATCACTGGCTGAACGCCCTCCAGCGCACGCCCGTGATTGCCGGGCAGGAGCCGGCCTTCGTGGTGGCGGTCGGCGAACGTGACATCACCGCACTGCTGCGATCGGGAGAATCGGTTACTATCGACTGGGAAGGTATCCGCTGGGCCAAGCGTTTCATTACCACCAGAACCTGGGGCTCATCACCGCGTTCTGCCGGCGAAGTGGTCGAGCCGGGTGACCTGATCCGAGTCAGGAAATATGCCCAGGGCAACTGGATGCTGGGCCAGATTCCCGCTGTCAACGGCGGCCTGGTGGCGCTGGATCCCAACACGGGAGCCATCATGTCCCTGGTCGGCGGCTACGCCTTCAATGACAGAACCAACAACGGCCAGTTCAACCGCGTCACCCTGGCAGAGCGCCAGCCCGGTTCGAACTTCAAACCCTTCCTGTACTCGGCCGCCCTGGAAAACGGCTACACAGCAGCATCCCTGATCAATGATGCGCCCCTGGCCCGCAGCGATTACCGCCCGGAGAACTTCAGCCGCGAGTTCATGGGCCCGATCAGGCTGTCCTATGCCCTGACCAACTCCAAGAACTTGGTTTCACTGCGGCTCTACGATGCCCTGGGCTCCGACAAGGTCCTGTCCTATGTCTCCCGTTTCGGTTTCAAGACCGATGAGTTCCCACAGAATGACCTGACGGTTGCCATTGGCTCCCATGCTGTGCATCCCCTGGAAGTGGCCACCGGTTACGCGGTTTTTGCCAATGGCGGCTACAAGGTTGAGCCCTACCTGATTTCCCGGATCGACAACTTCAATGACGGCGAGATGTTCCGTGCCGAACCCTATACCGTCTGTGAAGCCTGCCAGGACATGAGTGGCATCGACTCCCTAATCGACAGCAACCAGGTTCCTGAAGTGCCTGCTGTAACGCCTGCGCCCCGGGTCATCGGTGAACGGGCGGCCTACATCATGAACAGCATTCTGCGCTCGGTCATTACCAGCGGCAGCGGCCGGCCGGCCAACCGTGCCATGCCGGACCGGGAGGACATCCACGGCAAGACCGGCACCACCAATGACTCCAAGGACCTGTGGTTTTCCGGCTTTAACGGCAATCTAGTGACCACCGTCTATGTGGGCTATGACCAGCCGCAATCCCTGGGTGACAACACCGAACAGGCCGCCACCGTCGCCCTGCCGATCTGGATTGATTACATGAAGCCGGTACTGGAAGGCACGCCGCTGGCCAGCATGAAGCAGCCGGACGGTCTTGAATTCGTGCGCATCAACCGTGACACCGGCCTGCGCGCCCGCCCCAATGATCCTGACTCGTTTTTTGAAGTGTTCAGGACCGAGGATATTCCGGATTTTGGTCCCGAACAGGGTGCCGAATCAGCTACACGGCAGGAACGTCCCGTCTCCCCTTTCTGATTACTGGCCACCACTGTGGTCAGGTCATGGCAGATTAACGCCCACAAAAAAGGGCCGCCATGGCGACCCTTTTCGTGACGTTACTGTGAAAACGCTTACAGCTTGCGAGCGCCACCGAAACGGCGTTTGAAGCGGTCAACACGACCGCCGGAATCGACGATCTTCTGCTTGCCGGTGTAAAACGGATGACACTGAGAACATACGTCAACACGAATGTCCTCTTTCAGCGTGGAACGGGTCTGTATCGCGTTACCACAACCGCAGGTCACGGTAATGTCCTGATAATTGGGATGGATATCTGATTTCATTTCAATCTCTCCGAATATCGCTATCGGCCACTTTGTACTTTCTGTCTGTAGTTACTGAACTTTCTCTTACTTGATCAAGCCTGTCTTGCCTGCCTATCAGACGCTGGCCGACACCATACTCTGTCATTGATTACTGGGTATTGGGTGTCATGTTTTCCCGTTTTTCCCTGCCATATCAGGAATTCCGCGGAAAAAAGAGGGCGCATTCTATCAGAAAACCCGATCAGCACAAGGGATTCCGGACCAGCAGCCAGGCCGGGCAAGCGGGGTTGGCCGGGGCTATTTCAGGTAGGAGCGGTGATTTTTCACCACTTCGTTGAAAATGGTCTGGAACAGGTCCAGGATGAATTCACTGTTCAGGTTTCTGGCTTCAGACAGGTTGCGCAGGCGATGGAGCTTCTGCTGCTCACGGGTCGGGTCCACGGATTCCAGTTTGCTTCGGGCCTTGAGTTCACCCACCTTGGCGGTGACGCCAAAACGCTGTGCCAGCAGATCCAGTATCTCTTCGTCGATACGGTCAATCTCGGTTCGCAGTGCGAGCAGTTCATCGGGCACTTGTTGGCTTGGCATGGTGTTACTCAACTCCACAGGCAATTCAAAACCCAGGAAGTATAAACCAAGCATCAGGCAATCGCCTCTTCCGCAAGGCCGCCGCCTCGAACCTAAATGGCACACGATCATTTTGCTATAGTCGGCTTTTGCTATAGTCTGCCTGCCCGAACCCCCGGTACCCCATACATGCCTGTCGCCTACATGCCTGCCTCCTGATGAACGTTGCACTGAATCTTTTACTGCCGCTACTGGCAACCCGCGGTACGTGCCGGTTCACGCTGGTAACCGTCGCGCACCGTGTCAGGGGCATTCGGTGAGCGCCATTCAATATATACAGGTGGCGGTGCCATCTCCCTTGCGCCAGACCTTTGACTACACCCTGCCAAAAGGGTGTGACGCCAGCATGGTGCAACCCGGCACCCGCGTCCGCGTCCCCTTCGGCAATCGTCATCTCACCGGCATTGTGGTCGGGCTGAGCGCAACAACCGATTTCCCCCGGCAGCGGATCAAGGCCGCCAGTGCCATACTGGACCCGGCGCCCCTGCTGGCCAGCGACCTGGTCGATCTGTACCGCTGGTCAGCCGACTATTACCAGTACCCCCTGGGGCAGGTCCTGCAAACCTCGCTGCCCGCCCACATTCGCAAGGGCCAGCCAGCCGAGGAAAAACAGTCCCGCGCCTACCGACTGACAGCGGCCGGCAGGGATCTGGGTCTGGCTACGCTGAGTCGCGCGCCACGACAGCGCGAAGTGATCGAATTACTGCTGGCGAGCACGACACTGACTGCCACGCAACTCAATGCCGCTTTTGACAATCCGGTGTCCGCCATCGTGAAAACCCTGCTCGACAAGGGGTACATCGAAACCTGTCAGCCCGAGGCAGAGACACCGGCAACAAACGCCCCGCTCTATGGTGAGGATGGCCCGCTAGCACTCAATAGCGAACAGGATACTGCACTGGCCAGCATTCGTGCAGGACAGGACAGGTTTGCGGCATACCTGTTGGAAGGCGTCACCGGCAGCGGCAAAACGGAAATTTACCTGCAGGCCATAGCCGACATGCTGGCACAGGACCGGCAGGTGCTGGTAATGGTCCCCGAAATCAGCCTGACCCCGCAGACCGTGCGCCGGTTTGCCCGACGCTTCAATCGCGAGATTGCCGTGTTTCATTCCGGACTGGGCGACAGTGAGCGCCTTACCGCCTGGCTGCGGGCCCGCAATGGCAAGGCTGACATCATTATCGGCACCCGATCTGCCATCTTCACACCGCTGGCCCGCCCCGGTCTCATCATCGTCGACGAGGAACACGATCCCTCCTACAAGCAACAGGACGGTTTTCGTTATTCCGGCAGGGACCTGGCCATCTACCGCGCCAGGCAACTGGACATTCCGGTTGTGCTGGGCTCGGCCACTCCGAGTCTGGAAAGTCTCAACAATGCCCTGGTCGGGCGATACAACTACCTGCAGCTCACCCAGCGCGCGGGCGCTGCCAACCAACCGACCTTCCGGCTGCTGGATTTGAAAGGCCAGACCCTGACCGACGGTTTTGCCGACGCGCTGATACAGATCATCCGCTCACATCTGCAGCAGCAGAACCAGGTCCTGGTATTCCTTAATCGCCGCGGCTTTGCCCCTATCCAGCTGTGCCGGGCCTGTGGCTGGATCGCCACCTGTAAACGCTGCGACACCAGCTATACCCTGCACCGCCAGCCGCCGGCGCTGATCTGCCACCATTGCGAGTCATCGCGGCCGGTGCCCACGCACTGTCCTGAATGCCAGGGCCAGGAACTGGCCGTTATGGGTATGGGGACGGAAAAAACCGAAGAGACCCTGCAGGAGCAGTTCCCGGATTTCCCGGTGTACCGGATCGATCGTGATTCCACCCGCAGCCGGGAACGCATGCAAACAGTCTTCGACAAGGTCGACAGCGGCGCCCCCTGCCTGCTGGTAGGTACCCAGATGCTGGCCAAGGGACACCACTTTCCCAACGTCACCCTGGTGGCAGTCATAGATGCCGATGCCGGGTTGTTCAGTGCCGACTTCCGGGGCCAGGAACACATGGGGCAACTGCTGACCCAGGTCGCCGGACGCGCCGGACGCGGGGACAAAGCCGGCGAGGTCGTCATCCAGACCTTCAACAGCACACACCCTACCCTGCAGGCACTGGTCACGGCAGGCTACAGTCCCTTTGCCCGTCAACTGCTGGATGAACGCCGCCTGGGCAAACTGCCCCCTTTTACCCATATGGCCCTGGTGCGTGCAGAAGCTGCCACGCGGACACTTCCGGCAGAGTTTCTGGCCGAGATCCGGCGGATCGCAGAAGCAAGCCCCGCCGGCGCCAGGCTGCTGGGACCGATGCCATCTCCCATGGAAAAGCGTGGCGGCCTGTTTCGCCTGCAGCTCCTGGTCGAGGCCGACAAGCGCGCCGTCGTCCAGCACTGTGTCGCCACCCTGATCAAAACTATGGAAGTCCATCCGCATGCCCGCAAGGTACGCTGGTCGGTAGACATCGACCCGGTGGATTTCACCTGACAACATCCCGGACCCGTGCTTTTGCCGATTGCTGAATTCAGCGATAATGACCGGCACCACGCTGTCTCAACCGCACGATTGCTAGAAGGCTCGATAACAACCCCATGGCCCAGGATTTCGCCAAATCGCGCAGCAAAGTCAAACCCGCCCGGAAACAGCCGGCGCGCGCGGCAACCCGCCACGAATCTCAGAGCAGCAGTCACTGGAGCTGGTTTTTCTCCGGCCTGTTCAGCGGCCTGCTTTTATGCGTGGTTGGCTATTTCGGTCTCCAGCAGACGAACACCGGCACGCCGCTGGTCAGTGAACCAGTCAGCCCTAACACCGAAGCGGCTGGCAATGACAGTCCGGACCTGCAGTTTTACGAGTACCTGCCCCGGGCCGAAGTGGCTGTAAACGTGGTGCCCGTGGAAGTAGCCAACCCGACCCTGGAAGAGAGCAACCCCGCCTCCTACCTGCTGCAGGCAGCATCCTTTCAGGACCCCAACGATGCCGAAGCCCTGCGCGCCAAGCTGATTCTGCTCAACCTGCAGACACGCATTGTGCCGACCCCCATCTCCGGGCGCACCTGGTACCGGGTTCAGGCCGGTCCGTTCACCGGCCGTGCCGCTGTCCAGGCTGCCGAAAACACCCTGATCGAAAACAATATCGACCCGATTCGCCTGCGGGTCGCCGAGCAGTAACCCCGGCGCTTGATTTTCTGGACCGCGCCCCCATTTACGCCCATTAGCTACGCACACTCACCAACATTTCCCAGGAGCCCCCATGGACCAGTACAGAGGCACCACGATACTTTCCGTGCGTCGCGGCAACCAGGTAGTTGTCGGCGGTGATGGCCAGGTCAGCCAGGGCAATACTGTCATGAAGGGCAATGCCCGCAAGGTCCGGCGCCTCTACAACAACCAGGTGCTGGCCGGCTTCGCCGGGGGCACAGCAGATGCCTTTACCCTGTTCGAGCGCTTTGAGGAGCAGCTGGAAAAACACTCCGGCAAGCTGACCCGCGCCGCGGTGGAACTGGCCAAGCTCTGGCGTACCGAGCGCGCGCTGCGCCGGCTGGAAGCCCTGCTAGTGGTGGCCGACAGGGAGAATTCCCTTATCATCACCGGTAATGGCGATGTCATCGAACCCGAAGACAGCCTCATGGCCATCGGCTCCGGTGGCGCCTTTGCCCAGTCGGCCGCCCGTGCCCTGCTGGACAACACCGAGATGGACGCGCGCAGCATTGTCGAAAAAAGTCTGAACATTGCCGCCAGCATCTGCGTATACACCAACCACAATCTCACCATCGAAACCCTCGACATCTGATCCCGACCTTTCTCTATGACTGAATTCACGCCTAAAGAAATCGCGGCCGAACTGGACAAGCACATCATCGGCCAGCATGACGCCAAACGCGCAGTGGCTATTGCCCTGCGCAACCGCTGGCGTCGCATGCAGCTGTCGGAAGCGCTGCGCCAGGAAGTCTCCCCAAAGAACATCCTTATGATCGGCCCGACGGGGGTCGGTAAAACCGAGATTGCCCGCCGGCTGGCGAAACTGGCCGGCTCACCCTTCATCAAGGTTGAAGCCACCAAGTTCACCGAAGTGGGTTACGTCGGCCGTGATGTGGAATCCATCATTCGCGACCTAGTCGACGCTGCGGTGAAAATGCTGCGCGAAGAGCAGTTGCAGAAAGTGGCTAATCAGGCCGCCAATGGCGCTGAAGACCAGGTACTGGATATACTCCTGCCGGGCTCCTCCAATGAAGATGACGACTCGGGTTCACGTCAGGTCTTTCGCAAGAAACTGCGAGAAGGCGATCTCGATGACAAGGAAATCGACATCAAGGTCTCCGACAAGGTCGGTGTGGAGATCATGGCCCCACCCGGCATGGAAGACATGAGCAGCCAGCTCTCGAGCATGTTTTCCAACCTCGGTGGCGGTCGCAAGAAAACGCGCCGCGTCACGGTCAAATCGGCCCTGAAACTGCTGCAGGATGAAGAAGCCGCCAAGCTGGTCAACGAGGACGAGTTGAAATCCCGTGCCATCGACATCACAGAACAAACCGCCATTGTCTTCATCGACGAGATCGACAAGGTCGCCACCAAGAATGAACACCAGGGTGGCAGCGTGTCGCGCGAAGGTGTGCAGCGTGATCTGTTGCCACTGATCGAAGGCTCCACGGTCACCACGAAGTACGGATCGGTGAAAACCGATCACATCCTGTTCATTGCTTCTGGAGCATTCCATCTGTCCAAACCTTCCGACCTCATACCGGAACTGCAGGGTCGCCTGCCCATCCGGGTTGAACTCGACGCCCTGTCGGCGGGCGACTTCGAGCGCATCCTCCTCGAACCCGATGCCTCGCTGTGCAAGCAGTATGTTGCCCTGATGAAAACCGAGGGCATCGACCTGGATTTCACGGAAGACGGCATCAAGCGTATTTCGGAAATTGCCTGGGAAGTCAACGAACGCACCGAGAATATCGGTGCCCGCCGTTTGCACACGGTGATGGAGCGCCTGCTGGAAGAAACGTCTTTTAATGCCCGTGATCTGGCCGAGAGTGGACATGGCAAGGTGGTCATCGATGCCGCTTTTGTTGAGGCCAACCTCGGCGATCTGGCTACCAACGAAGACCTGAGCCGATTCATACTTTGATGACTGCCTGAATGACTCCGACCGATATCAAACTGCATCGCAAATCCGGCATCCTGGAACTGAAATATGCAGATGGCGGCATCTATTCCCTGCCAGCAGAATTCCTGCGCGTCTATTCACCGTCCGCTGAAGTGCGCGGGCACGGTCCCGGTCAGGAAGTGCTGCAGACCGGCAAGATCGATGTGAAGATCGACAATATCGAAGCCGTCGGCAACTATGCTGTGCGCCTGCATTTCAGCGACGACCACAATACCGGCATTTTCAGCTGGGAGTACCTGCGCGAACTCTGTATCAACCAGGCCAGCCTGTGGGACGACTACCTGCTGCGGCTGAAAAAAGCCGGTGCCCGCCGCGAACGGCTGCAGAAGGGCGTACAGATCGTCAACATCATGCCCCTGAACGATTCCTGATCGCAACCCTGCGAAGACGTAGGCTGGCATGGGACCAAGGGTCCGTTTGCCGGCGAACGGTTGCATCATGCCCGGTTTATATCGGCAAACGGCGCAAAGCGCCTATGTCGACCTACAACACTAACCTGCACCAGCGAACATTACCCAACCAAGGTTGTCGTGCAGTACAATTACGGCCCTATGACAGATTCAGCCAACGACAAAACCACCCATTTCGGCTACCGCGAAGTCCCTGTCGAGGACAAGGCCAGCCTGGTCGGCCAGGTATTTCATTCGGTCGCCGGCAAGTACGACCTGATGAATGACGTCATGTCGCTGGGCACCCATCGCCTGATCAAGCGTTTCACCGTGGAACTCAGCGCCCTGCGTCCCGGCATGTCCGTGCTCGATCTGGCCGGTGGCACAGGCGACTTCAGCCTGCTGTTCTCACCGCTGGTCGGCAAGGATGGCCACGTGGTGCTGGCGGACATCAACGAATCCATGGTGCGGGTGGGCCGCGACCGCATCATCGACAAGGGCCGGACCGGCAATATCAGTTATGCCCTGGCCAATGCCGAATGCCTGCCATTCAATGACAACAGTTTTGACTGCATCTGTATTGCCTATGGTCTGCGCAATGTCACCAACAAGGAAGCCGCGCTGGCCTCCATGTTCGCCAAGACCCGTCCCGGAGGCCGCTTACTCATTCTCGAATTTTCCAAACCGGTCAATCCGCTGCTGGGCAAGGCCTATGACACCTATTCCGTCCTGTGGCCCAAAGCCGGCCAGCTGATTACCGGTGACGGGGACAGCTACCAGTACCTCGTGGAATCCATCCGAATGCATCCAGACCAGGACACCCTCAAGCAAATGATGATTGATGCCGGTTTCAGCAATTGTGAATACCGCAATGTCATGGGGGGCATCTGCGCGATTCATATTGGCCACAAGGCCACCGCCTGAAGCGATGAGTGCCAGCCTGCTTCAGACCGCGATTCTGTCCGGCCTTGAGGGCTTCCTCAACCAGGTCATCACCCTAGACCCGGCGGCAGCCAGCAAACTGGCGCCGCTGACCGGCAGGATTCTGTGCGTGCGTTGCGAATTGCCGGCAATAACCATGAATGTGCTGGTCGATGCTGACCGCCTGGTCCTGATGGGTGGCGACAACCTCGATGCGGATGCCACCGTTAGTGGCAAGGGCATAGCGTTGGCGCGCCTGTTGTTGTCCGGCGATACCGCCAACCTGCGCGATGCCGGTGTCAGCATTACCGGCGATACCGCTTTCCTGTCTGCCCTGCAGGGCATCCTAAAACAGCTCGATGTCGACTGGAAATACCCACTGAGCAAAGTGCTTGGCGATATCCCGACCCAGGCTGTCAGCGATGCGGCAGCCGGCACCCGTCATTTTATGCGTCAAGGTTCAGCCAACCTGCGAGACGATATCGACGCCTGGCTGCACGAAGAGAAAAAACTGCTTCCCGACAGCGTCGAGCTTGACGCGTTTTACCAGGCCATTGATACCCTGCGCCTGCGGGCTGACCGCCTAGAGGCACGGATCAATCGCTGCACCATGCAACCCCGCTGACCTGAAAAGGTAAATCGCTAACATGACGTTTGGCCTACTCCCGGGCACCCTGTTTCGGTGTCTGCTGCCTGCCGGCTTACTGTGCTTGCTGTCTGCACCGGCGTTCAGCTACGAAAACGATGCCGTGACCGTGATGTCGGCGCGCCTGAATCACAATTTCAGTAATGACACCTTCGCCAGCGTCACACTGAATTCGCGCTGGATGGATCTGCTGTCCGAAACCGAGCGCTTCATCGGCGAAATCCGGGTTGGTAAAAATATCGGCAGCCACCAGTTATCAGCCGCCTACAACCAGCACTTCCAACGCCGCTTTCTCAATGGCCGGGAGCACCGCCTGTGGCAGCAGTACCGTTACCAGCGTCCGCTGGCGACCTCGAACCTGGATTTCAGGGCACGGGTGGAAGAACGCTACTTCACGGCATCGAACAAAGCCGGTGCCCGCACCCGCCTGGTGATGTACTGGAACCGGCCGCTCGCCAATGGCGATTTGTTCCGGCTGGGCAATGAGCTGGTGGTGAATTTCAACAATTACGGCAACCTGGTCAGGCGCGGCTTCAGCCAGGATCGCCTGCTCGCCGGATACCGGCATGCCTTTGCCAACGGCAACCGCATGGATATCAATTACCAGTATCGCTACATCCATCGCCCGGCACTGGAAAATATCATCCAGCACCAGCTGCAGATGCTGCTGACATTCAACCTGTAATCCAGCTGGCGGGCATTATTCCAGGCTGCGATAAATCCGCTGCTCGAATCCTTGCAGCACCTCAACGGCAGTAGCGTCATAAAACGGCAAGTACTGCATCATCAACACAGCGCCGATGCCATTGACAGGGTCGATCCAGAATTCGGTGTTGTAAATTCCGGCCCAGGCCATGCTGCCGGGCGCGCGCATAGACGGTAACTGCTGGCCGGTTACCTGGAAGCCGAGGCCGAAGGTGTCCACCCCTGCTCCCAATGGAAACGGTTCGCTGATCAGTCTGCTGGTGGTCGGCATGAGACGCACGCGAACATCGCCCATATGGGTATCACTGCCCATGTCAGAAACAGTGGCTGCAGACACCAGCCGTTCATCCTGGGCCGTCATACCCGCATTGAGAAACAGGCGGATGAATTTGCTGTAGTCATCTGCCGTGGAGGCCAGCCCGCCATCGCCGTGGTGGGGTGAGCTGATCACCCCTGCCCGATTGGGCTGCTCGATGAGCGCCGTGCCATCAGTCCTGTGCACAGTCACTGTTCGGGCATTTTTGCTGGCCGGAATATCGTAGTCCGTATCATGCATACCCAGCGGATTCAGGATACGTGACTGCATGAAGGCAAACAGTGCCTGCCCCGTTACCGCTTCCACCAGGTGACCCAGCACACGGGTGCTTTGCCCGTAGGTCCACTGTGCGCCCGGGTCATGCAACAGCGGCAGGTCGGTCGCTGTCTGCTGTGGGTCTAGACCCAGGGCTTTTGCCAGCTCGGGGCTGTCGAAGGTATAGCCCAGGCCGGACGTATGGGTGAGCAGGTGGCGTAGCGTTATGCTGCGCGCCGCCGGCCGCGAGGCATATTCGCCAGTCTCGACATCGAAACGGGTAAACACCTCTCGATCGGCAAGGTCCGGCAGCTAGGTCTCGATGGGCGCATCCAGATCCACCAGCCCTTCCTCCACCAGCATCATCACCGCCAGTGAGGTCACCGGCTTAGTCATGGAAGCAATCCGGAAAATGGCATCCCGGGTCATGGCCTTGGCGTTGGCGCTGTCCATCAGGCCAAAGGCACTGTGATAGATCACTCCGTCGGCATTGGTGACCAGGGCAACGACTCCCGGAATACGGGTATCACTGACCGCGGCACTGAGAAATTGATCCAGTTCGTAACGGCCTGACTTGGACAGTGTTTGCGCCGAAACGCAGTTGGCAGCCAACAGCAGCAGGACCGGTAAAAAACGCAGTTTCATGGTAATCCCCCCCGGGAAATCATTTCCGGCAAGGCCGTTACCGGTTGCAAAAATCATGGTGCACAACCATTCAAAATGCACGAAGCTCATTGATTTTACTGATATTCTGATTAGTGCTATTGTGGCCGCCCCTGCCGAACCACGAGCACGTTTTCGTTGAACAGACTCATGCGACTTCTGAAAATCTACCGGGTAGCGAACCGCTATCGCCTGGGAGATCTGTTTGGCCATTTTCACCAGGCCCGGTTGCTGTCACTCGTGCTTTCGATGCCACTGCCACCGGCTGACAACCTGTCATCCCTGAACCGTGGCCAGCGGTTACGCCTGGTACTGGAAGAGCTCGGTCCCATTTTCATCAAGTTCGGCCAGCTCCTTTCAACACGTCGCGACATGGTGCCTGAAGACATCGCTGATGAACTGGCCTCACTGCAGGACAACGTCCCTCCCTTTGGTGAAGAAGCTGCCAGGACGCTGATTGAAAACGCCCTTGGCGACAGCATAGACAACCTTTTTGCTACCTTCAGCATGACGCCCCTGGCATCGGCTTCCGTGGCCCAGGTCCACACGGCCACCCTGCCGGGCGGTGAGGAAGTCGTGGTCAAGGTGGTGCGCCCCGGCATCGAAAAAATCATTGCCCAGGACATTGCCCTGCTCAAGGGTGTCGCCGAATTCGTTGAACACAATATCGACCTGGGCAAGCGCCTGCGCGCGGTGGAAGTTGTACAGGACTATGAGTACATCATTCATGATGAACTCAACCTCATGTCAGAGGGGGCAAACGCTACCCAACTGGCGCGCAACTTTGAAAACTCGGAACTGCTGTATGTGCCGAAAGTGTACTGGGACTATACCCGCAACAACGTCCTGGTCATGGAGCGCATCTATGGCATTCCGGTCAGCCGTGTAGCGGAGTTGCAGGCGGCGGGTATCGACCTGAAAATCCTGGCCGAACGTGGTGTCGAGATTTTCTTTACCCAGGTATTCCATCACAGCTTTTTCCACGCCGACATGCATCCCGGCAATGTCTATGTGTCCTCGGAGCATCCGGAGCGCCCGCAATACATTGCCCTGGACTGCGCCATCATCGGCACGCTGAGTCGCGATGACCAGTACTACCTGGCAAAAAACCTGCTGGCCATTTTCAAGCGCGATTATCGCCGTGTAGCCGAACTCCACGTGGAATGCGGCTGGGTACCGCCGGATACGCCGGTGAATGCCTTCGAAGCCACCATGCGCAGTGTGTGCGAACCGATTTTTGAAAAACCGCTGAAGGACATCTCCTTCGGCATGTTGCTGCTGCAACTGTTCCAGACCGCCAGCCGCTTCAACATGGAAGTCCAGCCTTCGCTGGTCCTCTTACAGAAAACCCTCCTCAATATCGAAGGCCTGGGCAAGCAGCTCTACCCGGAACTCGATCTGTGGGACAACGCCCTGCCATTCCTGGAACGCTGGCAACGGGAGCGCCTGTCACCGATAGCCAACCTGAAGAAAATCGGCGAGAAAGTGCCTGAGTGGCTGGAACAGCTGCCGGAGATTCCGGAACTGCTGTATGACGCCATGCAGGAAATCAAGAATGCGCGCCGCTATCGCGAGCACCAGCAGCAGGAACAGGCTGCCAGCATGGCCAAAAGGCGCCGCGCCAGGTCTCGCCGTTTGACCCTGTTTGGCATTGCCGCCCTTGCTGTATCCGCCCTGGCCATGTTGCCAAGCATGGCCGATACCATGGCCACCATACCGCCTGCCGCCCTGATTCTGGCCACCGCCGGTCTGGCCCTGCTGGCGCTGCGCCGCTGAGCACCAAATGCCACGGTTGCACTGCACCAGTGTCATGGTATTTGCACAGGTTGAATTCTGACCCCTCACCCCAAAATAGAGTATTCTTGGCCTTCAAAAGCCGATAAAGACAGACAGCAGGTGACAACAGCAGTCATGAGCAGCGACTGGCTCGATCAGATCAAGTGGAACAGTGACGGCCTGGTCCCTGCTATCGCGCAGGACTGGCAAAGCGGACGTGTGCTGATGCAGGCCTGGGTCAATCGTGACGCCCTGGCACTGACCGTCAGCGAGAATCGCGCCGTGTACTGGTCTCGGTCACGACAGAAGTTGTGGCGCAAGGGTGAGGACTCCGGCCACGTGCAAGTATTGCATGGCGTCTATCTCGACTGTGACAAGGACTGCCTGATTTACCAGGTGGAACAACTGGGGGGCATTGCCTGCCACACTGGCCGCGAAAGCTGCTATTACCTGAAACTGGAAGATGACCAATGGGTGGAAAACGAACCGGTCCTGAAAAGCCCGGATGACATTTACGGTTAACGTTAACCGCCACTTCATATTACAGACAAACATGAACAATACACTGCAGAAACTGGCCGCGATCATCGAGTCGCGCAAGTCCGCCGACCCCGAGTCTTCCTATGTGGCGCAGTTACACCACAAGGGCCTGGAAAAAATCCTCGCCAAGGTGGCGGAAGAGGCGGAAGAGACCATCGAGGCCGCCAGAGAAGCCGAGGCCGGACAAGGCACGGAGCACCTGGTGTATGAAACGGCTGACCTGTGGTTTCACACCCTGGTCATGCTGTCCAGCCAGGGGATCGGACCAGATGCCGTGCTGGATGAACTGGCCCGCCGCTTTGGCGTCAGCGGCCTAGCAGAAAAGGCCTCAAGGGGCAGCAAGATTTAATGAAAGGACACAAAACGCAAGCACTGGCGGGCTGATTTAATTGCTCCCCCGGCAACTGACAACACTGATACAATGGCCACCCTGTCAGAAGGCAGCGTGGCGAAAGCGCAGCGAAGCGTCTTACCCTCTGCATCAGGCAACTCACAGTTTATAGGAGGTTATCATGGGACTTGGCGGTATTAGCATGTGGCAACTGCTCATCATCCTGTTGATCGTAGTGATGGTGTTCGGCACCAAGAAACTGAAGAACATCGGTTCGGACCTGGGCGGCGCCCTCAAGGGTTTTAAAAACGCCATAAAGGAAGAAGACGACAAGGCGGACAAGGACCAGGCCCGAATCGAAGACGACAACGACACCTTTGACGTAAAAGCGGAAAAGGTCGATGAATCTGCTGAAGAAAAACAGGCCTGATTAGGGCTGACCGGACTGATGACAGTCGGGCCCCGCTGACAGCGGCATATCAATGTTTGACCCCAGTTTTTTTGAACTCATCGTCATCTGCGTGGTAGCGCTAGTCGTGCTCGGCCCGGACAAACTGCCTGGCGCCATCAAGACCCTCGGCCTGTGGATCGGTCGCCTGCGTCGCAGCTTCAACAACATCAAGCGCGAGATCGAACAGGAAGTCGGTGCTGATGAAATTCGTCGCCAGTTGCGCAACGAAGCCATCATGGAAAAATTCAACAGCACCAAGAACCAGGTGACCCAGTCGATTGAGTCCGTGAAAAAAGAAGCGGAATCGGTCAAAAATGATCTCAACCTAAAAAAACAGCTTTCCGAATTCGGCACTGACGGTTCGGTGCAGGCCGATGCCGGTGACAAATCCACAACCAGCGCTGATGAATCAGATGTTTTCGATCCGGTGGAGAAGCTGGCAACAAACGACCCTGCCGCGCGAGTCATTCCAGACATCAACGACTCTGCCCATGATGCCGGCGCTGATAGCAGCACTGCCAGCAAGGCGAGTCCAGGCGAAAACGCTGCAGTCACTGATACGCCAAAAGACAAGTCGGGCAGCTGAGTGCGCGACAACACCACACTGACGCAGTAATGGCCGATACCAATCAACAGGAACAGGATACAGAGGCAACGGAACAACCGTTGATCTCCCATCTCGTAGAACTGCGCGACCGCCTGTTGCGCTGTCTGCTGGTGGTACTGGTGCTGTTCCTGTGTATTTTTCCCTTCGGCAATGACCTCTATATCATCATTTCGCAGCCGCTGCTGAATGTGATGCCGGAAGGCTCCAACATGATCGCGACCTCACCGACCTCGCCGTTCATGATCCCGTTCAAGACCTCCATGTATGCTGCGCTGTTTCTAGGCGTACCCTTTATCCTTCATCAGGCCTGGGCTTTCATTTCCCCTGGCCTATACAAGAATGAAATCAAGGTCACCCTGCCGATTCTCGTCTCCAGCGTCGTGCTGTTCTACGCCGGTATCGCCTTTGCCTATTTTCTGGTGTTCAACTTTGTCTTTGCCTTCTTCGTAAACAGCGCACCGGAAACCGTGGCCGTCATGACGGACATTACCCAGTACCTGGATTTTGTCCTGGCCCTGTTTCTCGTGTTCGGCCTGGTTTTCGAGATACCCATTGCCACTTTGCTGCTGATTTTTTCCGGTGTTACGACGCCAAAAAAACTCAGCGAAAAGCGGCCCTACATCATCATCGGCTGTTTCGTAGCGGGCATGTTCCTGACGCCCCAGGATCCGCTGTCACAATCCTTCGTCGCCATCCCCATGTGGCTGCTGTTTGAACTCGGTGTATTTGCCGGGCGTTACCTGCACGATTCAGAAAACGACGACACGGACGCAGAAACAGAATCTGCAGAGACGTAAGACTGGAAACCGGCATAGACAGCAGGCCGGGATAGCCCACAACGCCATGATCTGACCGTAAACCAGCCAATCCATCAGCCGGGCTGTTCGCCCTTTCCTCCTTTCCTCCTTTCCTCCCTTTCTCCTTTTATCGTCCCTGACCCCACCTTCATCGTTCTAACTTTTTAACAAAAAAGTCACCGGCCCATCATTGGTCAGGCTGACCTGCATGTCTGCCGCAAATTCTCCGGTTCCTACCTTTTCATGTGATGCCCTTGCCTGCCGAACAAAATAGTCATACAGCTGTTGGGCTTCTGCGGGTGGTTTGGCGCTGGAGAAACTGGGGCGCAGGCCGCGGCCGGTTTCGGCGGCAAGGGTGAACTGGGAAACGACGAGCAGGCCACCGTTGATGTCCGTGAGACTCAGGTTCATTTTGTCATTGGCATCGCCAAAGACGCGATAGGCCAGCACTTTCTGGAGGAGTTTGTCGGCTTGAGCTTCGGTATCGTCTTTTTCCACGCCGAGCAGCACTAGCAGGCCCTGGCCAATTTCGCCGGCTACACGGCCTTCGATCTCGACTCTGGCTGATGTCACACGTTGGATTAAGGCAAGCATGATTGGTGCAATTCTCCCTTGGATGGAAAAATTTGTAGGCTGGAAACGGCCCAACGGGCCGTCATGCGGCTTTTATCTGACAGCCCAAAAAGTATCTGACCCTATGCCGGATGACGGGCTTTGCCCTCTTCCGGCCTACACCATACCAGGACTGCTTATCAGGCCCCGCGCAGTTCACTGCCGCGGCTGCGGCGCTTGCGCTCGTTTTCGGTCAGGTACTGTTTACGCAGGCGAATATGATGCGGGGTGATTTCGACCAGCTCATCACTTTCGATGAATTCCATGGCCTGCTCAAGGCTGTGTTTGATGGGCGGGGTCAGCAGGATATTTTCATCACTGCCTGAAGCGCGCACGTTGGTCAGCTGCTTGGCCTTGGTCGGGTTCACGACAAGGTCATTTTCACGGCTGTGCAGTCCGACGATCATGCCTTCATACACTTCGCTGTTGGGATCGATGAACAGACGACCGCGATCCTGCAGGTTGTACAGCGCATAGCCGAGGGACTTGCCCTTGACCATGGAGACCAGCACACCATTGTTGCGACTGGCAATATCCCCTTTCTTCACCGGACCGAAATGGTCGAACACGTGAGTGATGATGCCTGACCCTGACGTCAGCCCCATGAACAGGGTACGAAAGCCGATCAAGCCTCTGGTCGGAATGATGAAGGTGATACGCACCCGGCCACGACCATCAGAGCTCATGTCCTGCATTTCTGCTTTGCGCAGACCCAGCTCCTCGATCACGGAGCCCTGGTGCTCTTCTTCCACATCGACCACCAGGTGTTCAAATGGCTCGTGCAGTTCACCATCGACCATCTTGGTAACCACTTCGGGACGCGAGACCGCCAGTTCGAAGCCTTCACGACGCATGGTTTCAATAAGCACCGACAGGTGCAGTTCACCGCGTCCGGAAACCCGGAATTTCTCGGCGCTCTCGCCCGGCTCGACACGCAGCGCCACGTTATGGATCAGCTCACGTTCGAGACGATCCTTCAGGTTGCGGCTGGTGATGTACTTGCCATCCTGGCCGGCAAACGGCGAGTCGTTGACCTGGAAGGTCATGGTCACGGTTGGCTCATCCACGCTGAGGGCCGGCAGGGCTTCGGGATGATCGGGATCACAAATGGTGTCGCTGATGTTGAGTTCTTCAATACCGGTGACACAGATGATGTCGCCGGCTTCTGCTGATTCGGCATCGACCTGGTGCAGGCCCATGTAGGTTTTAACCTGCCCGATTTTGGCCTTGCGCTTGTCGCCGTCCTTGTCGATGACGACCACGGGCATGTTGGTCTTGATCTTGCCCCGGGTGACACGGCCGACACCGATGACACCCACATAGGAGTTGTAATCCAGGGCGCTGATCTGCAGCTGCAGCGGGCCATCCAGATCCACCTGCGGCGACGGCACCTTGTCTACGATCAGGCGGAACAGGCTTTCCATGTTGTCTTCCAGCTGGTCCGCCTCCATGCCCGCCTTGCCTTCCAGGGCGGAAGCATAAATCACCGGAAAGTCGAGCTGCTCTTCGGTGGCGCCCAGGCGATCAAACAGGTCAAACACTTCGTTAAGCACCCAGTCCGGTCGCGCACCGTCACGATCAATCTTGTTGATCACCACAATGGGATGCAGACCACGGGCAAAGGCCTTCTGGGTCACGAAACGGGTTTGCGGCATGGGGCCTTCCACGGCATCGACCAGCAGCAGTACGCTGTCGACCATGGACAGCACCCGCTCCACCTCACCGCCGAAATCGGCATGGCCCGGCGTGTCCACGATATTGATGCGGAAGTCCTGCCAGCTGACGGCGGTGTTCTTGGCCAGGATGGTAATACCACGCTCCTTTTCCTGGTCGTTGGAGTCCATCACGCGCTTGATTTCCTTGCCGCGGGTCTCCAGGGTACCGGACTGCTGCAGCAACTTGTCCACGAGGGTGGTTTTGCCGTGGTCGACGTGTGCGATGATGGCGATGTTTCTGATGTTATCGATCAAGGGGAAGTGTCCGGGAGCTGGTTGAAAAAACGCGCGATTATACAGTTTTTCTTGTGGGATAGTGATAAGAACCTGCGCAAGCAGATCTGGCCTTTTTTTGGATTAATGATTGTTTTTGTCACCTGCCGGTGGGGCGACTTGCAGCATCATGCGTTTGAGCACCACGCCCATCTGCGAGTTGTCGACCTTGTCCAGGATTTCCCCGACTACCTCTTCAAACGGCACGGCCACGAACCGCACGGGATGGGTGGAGCCAAAGCGCATCCACAAATAAAGCGCCACCTCCTTCACCGCGATTTCATGCGCCCTGCCCCCAAATTAAAAAAGCAGAAGTGGGTCATCAGGCCCCGGCGAATCCTCAGGTAGCTGGACACGGCAGAATCGAAGCCGCCGGAAATCAGGGACAGCACGCCTTCCTGGCAACCCAGCGGAAAAACGTTCAGGCCCGGCAACGAGGCTTCGACGACAAAAAGCGCCTGCTGTCGGACTTCCAGCTTGACCAGGATGTCAGGCTTGTTAAGGCTGACACCTGCCGTATCGGTATTCTGGTTCAGGCCGCCATCAACATATTTCTCCACGTCCATCGAGTTAAAGGCATGTTTGCCGATACGCCGGCAGCGCGCGCAAAAGGTTTTGCCGGTCAGGCACTCACGGGAGACAGGCAAGGTTTTTTCCAGGACATCATCAAGGGTGGCAAAGGTGTGATGACGAACGCGCTCGAAAAAACAGATTCCCGGCGTCGAAGCCAGCACCTGCTCAACAGGCCCTGCAGGTCAGCCAGGGCGGAAGGTACGTCTTACGTCACAAAATCCCAGTTGCCCTTGACCTCGATCTGGTCCGAAAAGCGGTCCAGCAGCAGTTCAGGCTTCGTTTTAACTGGTGGGCAAAACGGTTTCTGACTGAATTACTCTTGATGGTCATTTCCGGCGAGTACTTGACCAGGTATTTTATTGGAACAGGGGCTGCAGCGCTTTCAGGACACAGGTTTCAAAAGCCGGGCTTTATATAGAAATGCCCTCGTGCCGTCCCCGAAGCCAGATGAACAGGCCGCCTTGTTTTGGGGCGCCGGGGTGATCTGTTCTGGACAGAATGCACTATTATAGTGCATTATAGGCCTTGCATTTTTAATTTTTCCTTTAAAATCAGATAGCTGTAACTTGGTTCAGTATTTGCTAACGACTACATGCTGAAAGGTTTTTACAGCAGGATAAAAGCCTGGACTCATGAGATACAAGCCTGATGAATGCCCGACTGCCCGCTCACCGGTTTGGACAGCACTTGAACACAGAAAGCCTTAATACCAGCCTGCTGGACAATCTGACTACAGCAGTCATCGTGCTGGATAAAGACCTGCGCCTGTTATATATGAACCCGGCGGCAGAAGCGCTGTTGGAAACCAGTGCCAACCATATCAACAACGTCTATATCGGCGATGTCCTGCTCAAGTCACGCCAACTCATCAAGTCCCTGAAAAACGTCAAGGATAACGGTGTCACATTCATTGCCCGCAAGGTGGAACTGATCAAAAGTAACACCAACCTGATGACCGTCGATTACTCGGCCAGCCGCCTGATTTACCAGAATGAAACCTACATCATGTTGGAACTGCAGGAGCTTGACCGTTCCTACAATATTTCGCGCAAGGAAATGCTCATTTCCAACCATGAAACCACGCTGGGCCTGGTCCGGGGCCTGGGGCACGAAATCAAGAATCCGCTCGGCGGCATCCGTGGTGCAGCACAGCTGCTGGCCTCGGAACTGCATGAAAATGAGCTAAAAGATTACACCAACGTGATTATCGAGGAGGCCGATCGTCTGGTCGGCCTGATTGACCGCCTGACCGGCCAGTACAAGAAACCGGCCCTGCAAGAAGTGAATATCCATGAAGTGCTCGAACGGGTCTACAACTTGGTGATTGCCGAAACACGTGGTTCGATCCGACTGGTGCGGGATTATGATCCCAGCATACCGGAACTGGTGGGCGATCTGGGCCAGCTGATCCAGGCGGTGCTCAATATCGTGCGCAATGCCATGCAGTCGATCATGGAATCCGATCAGAAGATCATGGATCCGAAAATCATCCTGCGCACCCGCACCATGAATCACGTCACCATCGGCTCCTCCATGCACAAGCTGGCGGCCAAGGTCGAAATCATTGATAACGGCCCGGGCATCAAAAAGGACATTATCGAAACCATTTTCTACCCCTTGATAAGCGGAAGAGCCCAGGGAACCGGTCTTGGCTTGTCACTCTCACAAAACATACTAAAAAATCATAACGGCCTGATCGAGTGCGACAGCGAGAACGGCCTAACCTGTTTCAGGTTGTTCCTTCCTGTATCAGGTGAACTCGAGGAAGAATAGTAATGCCTAGCAAGAATCTAATCTGGATCGTTGATGACGATCGCTCAATACGCTGGGTGCTGGAAAAGTCTCTGGATAAGGCAGGCTTTGACAGCGAAAGCTTCGATAACGGTGATACCCTGCTCGATCGCCTGAAGTCCGAGCAGCCTGACGCCATCATCAGCGATATTCGCATGCCGGGTATTGATGGCCTGGAAATGCTGCAGGAAGTCCAGGACGCCTACCCGCAGATTCCGGTCATCATCATGACCGCCCATTCCGATCTGAGCAGCGCGGTGAAATCCTACAAGCGCGGCGCTTTTGAATACCTGCCCAAGCCGTTTGACGTTAACGATGCCGTGGCGGTTACCGAGCGGGCCGTGAAGCATGCCAGCGAGAACAGGAGCACCAGTAGCGCCATACCTGCCGTGGAAGCCAAGGAAATCATCGGTGAAGCCCCGGCAATGCAGGAGGTGTTTCGCGCTATTGGCCGCCTGTCCCACTCGAATATCACGGTCCTGATCAAGGGCGAATCCGGCACAGGTAAGGAACTGGTTGCCCAGGCCCTGCACAAGCACAGCCCCCGTGCCGAAAAGCCTTACATCCCCCTTAACGTGGCGGCGATTCCGAAAGACCTGATTGAGTCCGAACTGTTCGGTCATGAAAAAGGCGCCTTCACCGGTGCCACACAGTTGCGTGTCGGCCGCTTTGAGCAGGCCGACGGCGGTACCCTGTTTCTCGATGAAATCGGCGACATGCCAATGGAAACCCAGACCCGCCTGTTGCGCGTTCTGTCAGATGGCGAGTTTTACCGTGTCGGCGGTCTCACCCCGATCAAGGCCGATGTCCGCGTCATCGCGGCGACCCACCAGAACCTGGAAGAGCGCGTCAAGGAACACCTGTTTCGCGAAGACCTCTATCACCGCCTGAATGTCATTCCGATACACCTGCCACGCCTGGCCGATCGCCGCGAAGACATTCCGACCCTGATGGACCATTTCCTTGGCCGGGCCGCTCGGCAAATGGGCGTGGAAAAGAAGGTGCTGCGCACGGAAACCAGCCAGTACCTGACCAGCCTGCCCTGGCCCGGTAACGTACGTCAGCTGGAGAACTTCTGCAGCTGGATTACCGTCATGGCATCCGGCCGCGAAATCTTCATCAACGACCTGCCCGAAGAATTCCTCAATCCGACGGACCAGAAAACGGTTTCCGGCAACTGGGCACAGAGCCTGAAGAGCTGGGCCGACCAGGAACTGAGCCTGGGTCACTCCGGCATCCTGCAGCAAGCAACACCGATCTTCGAGAAGTGCATGATTGAGGTAGCCCTGAAGCATTCCGGCGGCCGCAAGCGTGATGCCTCTGAACTGCTGGGCTGGGGACGCAACACCCTGACTCGCAAGATCAAGGAACTGGGCATCGATAACGGCAACAGCCCCGACCCGGACTAGCTGGCAGGCCAGACCTCATGCTAGAGCTAGCGTTTTCGTTTGAGCTGCCAGTCTTCCATGCATCCCGTCAAGATACTGCTTTTCGTTAATGTTTAATGTCGTTTTTTTCGAGCCGGAAATACCGCCGAACACCGGTAATGCCATTCGCTTGTGCAGCAACACAGGCTGTACTCTGCACCTGGTTGAACCGCTTAGCTTCACCCTTGATGACAAACGCCTGCGCCGGGCCGGGCTCGACTACCGGGAATACAGCGAACTGGTGCTCCATAGGGACTGGAACAGCTTTCTCACCGCCCGGCCTGCAGGGCGCCTCTTTGCGGTCAGCACCAAGGGCACAGCCGATTATGCCGACATCGCCTACCAGCCTGGTGACACGCTCGTGTTCGGCCCCGAAACCCGTGGCTTGCCGGATACGATCCTGAGGTCAGCCGACATCGATGCCGTTCTGCGTATCCCCATGCTGCCGCACAGCCGCAGCCTCAACCTGTCCAATGCGGCAGCTGTGCTCGTCTTCGAAGCATGGCGCCAGCAGGGCTTCAGGCAGGCATAAAAAAACCGCCGAGAAGGCGGTTTTTCGTCAATCACGGTCACAACAGTCAATCAGTGCGCCTCACCACCGGTGGCAGTAGGATCAGCCGGCGGCACATCGGCGGCAGGTGCAGCCTGGCCACCCTGTTGCTGTTTGGCCTGCATGTAGATGCCTTCGAAGTTGATCGGCGCCAGCAAGAGGGCCGGAAAACTGCCTCGCGTCACGAGCGCATCAATGGCTTCGCGGCCATAGGGAAAGAGCACATTGGGACAAGCTATAGTGAGTACTTGCTCAAGCTGCTGATCTTCAAAACCTTGAATTTCAAAGATGCCGGCCTGGTGCACTTCGACCAGGAATATGGTCTTGTCTTCCTGCTTGACGTCGGCCGTCAGGCGCAGGACCACTTCATAGACACCCTCGTCTATTTTGCTACTTTTATTATTGATGGAAAAATTGACCTGCGGGCTGTATTGCTGGCGAAACACAGCCGGCGTATCCGGTGCCTCAAAGGAGGAGTCCTTGATGTACACACGCTGGACCCCGAAGCGCTGGCCTGAGGGATTGGCCTGGGGTTGTGCCGCTGGGTTCTGTGGAGCGTCGTTCTCTGCCATGGTTTGTCCTTTCTGTTCGGTAATATTTGGGAATGAATTCGTTTGTTAATCGCAATGGCACAAAGCCGCCTGCACAGGCTTATTTCACGGCGGGCAGGCCCTGGCTGGTCCATTCGGTCATGCCGCCATGCATACGGGAGACATTGCTGAAGCCTTTTTCTTCCAGCAGCTTGACAGCCTCACCGGACTGCTGACCCAGCTGGCATACAACGACCAGCGGTTTGTCCCGGTATTTTTCCAGCTCCGTCGCCCGCTCGCCGAGTTTGGTGAAGGGAATGTTGACGGCATCGACTATATGGCCCGCATCAAAGATCTTCTTGTCGCGTATATCGAGGATCACTCCATCCTGCCGGTTCACCAGCAGGGTCGCCTGGTGCGGACTCAGCGCACTGCCGGCCTTGGCCTTCATATACAGGATGAGGGTCACGATAAGTCCCAGCCAGATGCCGGAAAGCACCCAGTGGTTCAACAAGAATTCAAGAAAACGTGCCATGGATAATCGGAAATTGTCAGTTACTGCCGGTTACAAAGAGGCACGGAGTATACACGCCCGGATGAGTGAAGTCAGGTAGCAAATCTGCGGAAAAAGCGCGCAATTCAGTGCTCCCTGCTCGCATGCCCAGCCTGAATTGGCGATAATGGCCGGCAACGTTTTGACCATCGCTGCCCGCGTCAGCGACCTGAACCACAAGGACTTCCATGACTGTTTCTACCGGCCCCACCCTGCTGTTGATTCTTGATGGCTGGGGCCACCGCGATGCCGCTGCCGACAATGCCATCAGCCAGGCCAACACCCCGGTCTGGGACAACCTGTTGGCAACCTGCCCCCACACGCTCATTCATACCTCCGGTCTCAAGGTTGGTCTGCCCGACGGCCAGATGGGCAATTCCGAAGTCGGTCATATGAACCTCGGCGCTGGCCGGGTGGTGTACCAGAGCCTGACCCGCATCGACAAGGACATCGCTGACGGCGGTTTTTTCAGCAACCCGGTCCTGTGTGGCGCCGTGGATGCCGCTAACCAGGCTGGCGGCGCCCTGCATCTGATTGGCCTGCTGTCCTCGGGTGGCATTCACAGCCATGAAGACCAGATCGCCGCCATGATAGATGTGGCCCGGCAGCGCGGCTGCAGGAAAATTTACCTGCATGCCCTGCTCGACGGGCGCGATACACCACCTCGCAGCGCTGCTGCCTCCATTGCAAAAATAGAGCAGCAGTTTGCCGAACATGACTGTGGCCAGATCGCTACGGTGACCGGGCGCTTTTACGGCATGGATCGGGACAAGCGCTGGGACCGGGTGGAAAAGGCCTTCCAGGCCATCTGCCATGGTCAGGCACCACACGCCAGCGAATCCGCTTCAGCGGCGCTGATCGCCGCCTATGAGCGCGATGAGAATGACGAATTTGTCCGACCCACTGTCATTCTGAACCATGGCGAACCGCTTGCCATGGCCGATGGCGATGCCGTGGTCTTCATGAACTTCCGCGCTGATCGCGCCCGCGAGCTGACACGCGTATTTACCGATAGCGGGTTCAGTGAATTTGATCGCGGCCATATGCCCACCCTGGGCAAGTTCGTCATGCTGACCGAATATGCCGATGACATTGCTGCCGACTGCGCCTATCCGCCGGAAAAGCTCACGAACGTGCTCGGGGAATACCTGGCCAGCCAGCACAAAACCCAGCTGCGCATTGCCGAAACGGAAAAATATGCCCACGTGACGTTCTTTTTCAGTGGCGGCAGGGAACAGGAATTCCAGGGCGAAACCCGCATCCTGATCCCCTCGCCCAAAGTCGATACTTACGACCTGAAGCCGGAAATGAGCGCCTATGAAGTCACCGACAAGCTGGTCAGCGCCATTCGCAATCACGAATACGATGCCATCATCTGCAACTATGCCAACGGCGACATGGTCGGTCACACCGGCGTGTGGGATGCCGCCGTACGCGCGGCGGAAGTCCTGGATGACTGCCTGGGTAAAATCACCACCGCCATCAGGGAAGCCAGCGGCAACTGCCTGATTACCGCCGACCACGGCAACCTCGAACAAATGCTGGATGCAGGCTCCGGCCAGCCGCTGACTTCTCACACCAACGGTCCGGTACCGCTGGTCTATGTCGGCAACCAGACATTGACCCTGAAACCGGACGGCTCGCTTTGCGATGTAGCGCCAAGTGTCCTTTCTTTGCTTGGCCTGCCCCAACCGCCGGAGATGACCGGCCATTCCCTCATCGATTACGCCTGATTCCCCCATGTGGAGAAACCGCGCTTTTGCCTGCAGCATCCTGTTTTTCGTGCTCAAGGGCACAGCAGCGTTTTCCCAGGAAGAGGTATCCGAAGCCGCCCTGGCAGCCATCGAAGCGGCGATCAGTCACGTCAAGTCCGACATAGCCCTGCGCAACAGGGAACGGGCCGAGGTCTACCAGACGCTCCAGCAGAATGAAGAAAAACTGGTCAATGTCACCGCCGATATCACCCGGCTGGAAAACCAGATCACTGGCAATGAACGCCGACTTGCTAACCTGCAGTCCCAAAGCCGCATACTCGAGGACCGCAAGGACTTACAGCAAACACTGATCAAACAGTATGTCCGCAGCGCCTACCAGACCGGCCAGCAGGAATATTTCAAACTGCTTTTCAATCAGGAAAACCCCGACCAGGCTTCACGTACCCTGGGCTATTACCGCTATTTCAGTGCCGCGCGCAGCCAGGCTGTCACGGCATTCAATAACACCCTCACAGAGCTGCGCGACACACAGGACACCATCAACACCACGACCCTGGCGCTAAATGACCAGCGCATTGCGCTGGAAAACCAGCGTGTCGCCTTGCGTACCACCATGAACCAGCGCCAGGACCTGCTTGATGAACTGGACGTAAAGCTCTCCAGCAGCGCGCAGAAGCTGGCTGCGCTGGAAGCTGAACGCGCAGAAATGACGCTGCTGATCGAGGAGTTGCGCCGCTCCATCGCTGACCTGGCCCTCGGTAACCAGGAGCAGCCCTTCGCCAGCCTCAAGGGCAAGCTGGCGTGGCCTGTAGCAGGGCGTTTGCAGAACAGCTGGGGCAGTGCCTATGGCCTGGGTGACCTGACATATGAAGGGGTTACCATCGCTGCCGATCTGGGTGCCGATGTCCATGCGGTCCATCATGGCCGGGTGGTGTTTTCCGACTGGTTTTCCTCCTCCGGCCTGCTCTTGATAATTGACCATGGGGATGGTTATATGAGTCTCTACGCCCACAACCAGGCGCTTTTCAAGGATGTCGGGGAGTGGGTAAGCAGTGGCGAAATCATCGCTGCTGTGGGCAATACCGGCGGCCAGGGTGAATCCGGCCTGTATTTCGAAATCCGCCACAACGGGTCCTCCGAAAATCCCTCCGCCTGGTGCCAGGCCCGAAACTGATCCAGGCTTTCCTGTTTGCAACTAAAACATGGTTTTGCCTGTCTTACCGGGTGCAAAGCACGCAACGCATTGATTATTCGCGCATAGAATCACCGGCCTCAGCTCAGCTGTGTAAAAGCTGCTGTAAAAGGTGATACAGGAACCAACATGAACAGCACACCTTTCGCCACCCGTCTTGTCCGCCAGGCTTTTGTCAGCTTGCTGTTGACAGCGCCCTGCCTCGGCTTTGCCCAGCTGGCTCCCGCAGAGCCTGTCCAGGAAGAGCAACTGCCTTTGCCGCTCGATGAGGTGCGTATTTTCACCGAGGTCCTGAACCGTATTCGCAGCGCCTACGTCGAACCCATCGATGACAAGACCCTGCTGGAAAACGCCATCAAAGGCATGCTGGCCGGGATTGATCCGCACTCCACCTACCTGGCCGCAGACGATTACGACCAGTTGCAGGAAAGCACCACGGGTGAATTCGGTGGCCTTGGCGTGGAGGTCGGTATTGAAGACGGCTTCATCAAGGTGATCGCACCGATGGACGGCTCACCGGCTGATCGTGCCGGCGTGCAGGCCGGCGACCTGATCATTAAGCTGGACGACACGCCCGCGCGCGAGGTCACCCTGGGCGACACCATCGATCTCATGCGCGGCGAACCCGGTACCAGCGTGGTGCTGACCATCCTGCGCGAGGGTGTCAGCGATCCCTTTGAAATTACCGTCACCCGCGAAATCATTCAGGCCCGCAGCATCCGCTACCGCATGGTTGAACCCGGCTATGCCTATATTCGCATCGGCACGTTTTCAGTGGATACCGGCGATGAAGTGAAGAACGCCCTGAACAAGCTGTATGAGGATAATGACATCAAGGGTATTGTTCTCGACCTGCGCAACAATCCCGGCGGCGTGTTGCAATCCGCTGTGGGTGTAGTCGATGCCTTCATCGATGAAGGCCTGATCGTGTATACCGAAGGCCGGGTCGAGAATGCCGACATGCGCTTTGAAGCGTCTGCTGAAGACGCCAGTCGCGGTGCACCGCTGGTAGTGCTGATCAACTCCGGTTCAGCATCCGCCTCGGAAATCGTGGCCGGTGCTTTACAGGATCACCAGCGCGCCATCATCATGGGCACCGCCAGTTTCGGCAAAGGCTCGGTGCAGACTGTGCTGCCGCTGACCAATGACCGCGCCATCAAACTGACGACTGCGCTGTACTTCACGCCCAGCGGTCGCTCCATCCAAGCCACAGGCATTACACCCGACATCAAGGTTGATCGCGGTCAGGTTACCCGCATTCCGGACAGCCTGATTTCCTACCGTGAAGCCGACCTGGCCGGGCACCTGGAAAACGCCTCACCGGAAGAGCAGGAAGAAGAAGCCGTGATTGCCGCAGAAACCCAGCCCACCGAACCGCCGGAAGTCCTCATCCAGGATTACCAGCTCAATGAAGCGATCAACGTGTTGAAGGGTTTGAATATCGTACGTCCGCGCATCATGGCCGAGTCACAGACGAAACTGCTGCAGGACATCGAAGGCACAACCCCGCAATAGATCAATAGGCAGCAGGCTGTAAAAGGCACGCCAGTGCCGTCATCCGGCGCTTTGACCGTTGTCTTTTACAGGCCTACAGCCTGACTTCGATACCGTGATCTGCCATGTACTGTTTGGCTTCGGGAATCGAATATTCCCCGAAATGGAAAATACTGGCGGCCAGCACTGCATCGGCACCACCTTCGGTGATGCCATCCACCAGGTGCTGCAGATTGCCGACGCCACCGGAGGCAATGAGGGGCACAGAAACCGCCTCAGTGATAGCGCGGTTGAGTGCGAGGTCAAAACCGTTCTTGGTGCCGTCACGGTCCATGCTGGTCAGCAGAATTTCACCAGCGCCCAGGTCCACCATCTTACGTGCCCATTCGATGGCATCGAGCCCGGTCGGCGTGCGGCCACCGTGGATGAAAATTTCCCACTTGCCCGGCTCACCCTCCCCTGAGACTTTCTTGGCATCTATGGCAACCACGATACATTGCGAACCAAAACGCTCAGCCGCTTCCCGCACAAAATCCGGATTCTTGACGGCACTGGTGTTGATCGCCACCTTGTCGGCGCCGGCATTGAGCATGTCACGGATATCCTGCAGCGTGCGGATGCCGCCGCCAACGGTAAGCGGGATGAACACCTGACCCGCAATATCGCGCACGGTATCAATCGTGGTCTGGCGACCTTCGTGACTGGCAGTGATATCGAGGAAGGTGATCTCATCGGCGCCCTGGTCGCAGTAGCGCTTGGACACTTCTACCGGGTCACCGGCATCGCGGATATCCACAAACTGGACGCCTTTCACAACGCGGCCGTTTTCACAGTCCAGACAGGGGATGATGCGTTTAGCCAAAGTCATTAATCATTTCCCATAGGTCGGTATAGGGCCAAAGGACCGTTTGCCGACATGGCTGGTGTTGTCGGCAAACGCTTCGCTTTGCCGACCTGCAATGTTTTGCGGATTAACCTTCACCGTTCCAGGTCAAAAAATTCTTATAGAGCTGCAGCCCGGCTGTCTGGCTTTTTTCCGGGTGAAACTGCACGGCAAACACATTCTCTTTCGCCAGTGCTGCCGTAAACGTTTCCGGGTATTGGCTTTCGCCTACTACATCTTCGGCATTGGCAGGTGTCACGTAATAGGAATGCACGAAATAGAAGCGGGCAGTATCGGCAATGTCCTGCCACATCGGGTGCGCGCGGGTATGGCGCACTTCATTCCAGCCCATGTGCGGAACTTTCAACCGCTCGCCCTTATCATCTTCAAGGTCGGCCGGAAAACGTTTCACGTCACCGGCAAACAAGCCGATGCAATCGATACCACCGTTTTCCTCGCTGTGATTCATCAGCGCCTGCATGCCGACACAAATACCAAACACCGGACGGGTTTCAGCAACGCGGCGCAGGATGTCATCGATGCCCAGGCGGCGGATCTCACCCATGCAGTCGCGCATGGCACCAACTCCCGGAAAGATGACTCGATCAGCGGCCAGGATGGTTTTTTCATTGGCCGTGACCGACAGTTGCAGGTTATCACCCACATGCTCCACCGCTTTCGCGACGGAGTGCAGGTTGCCCATGCCATAGTCGATGACAGCAACGCGATTCATGCAATGACTTCCGGCTTACTTGGAAAGGGTGCCCTTGGTGGATGGAATAATGCCTGCCATCCTCGGGTCGGGTTCGATTGCCATACGCACCGCGCGACCAAAGGCCTTGAACACGGTCTCGATCTGGTGATGCGCGTTATTGCCACGCAGGTTGTCGATGTGCAGCGTCACCTTGGCCTGATTGACGAAGCCCTGGAAGAACTCATAAAACAGATCGACATCGAAACCGCCCACACTGCCGCGCTTGAACGGAATGTTGTATTCCAGGCCCGGCCGGCCGGAAAAGTCGACCACGACACGCGACAACGCTTCATCCAGCGGCACGTAGGCGTGGCCATAACGGCGAATACCTGTTTTATCGAGCGCCTTGTCGAAGGCCTGCCCGAGGGTGATGCCCAGATCTTCCACCGTGTGGTGAGCATCGATCTCCAGGTCACCGGTCGCTTTGATGTCGAGGTCCACCAAACCATGACGCGCCACCTGTTCCAGCATGTGCTCTAGGAAAGGCAGCCCGGAGGTCACGGAAAATTCGCCGGTGCCGTCCAGGTTCACACTGACAGATATCTGAGTTTCTTTGGTATTGCGTTCTACTGACGCCATACGGGCAGTCATATCAGCCTCGAGAGCCGCCAGGCGGCCATTTTGGAAAAAACGCGATTATACGCGCATTACCGCGTCATGTGAAAAACAGATGTGCGAAAAACTCCCTGCAAATCATAGCCCTGCCCGGCTTCGCACAAGGACCCTGGACAGGTACACTGCCTGTTCTTGTAGGTCGGCATAGGCCCAACGGGCCGTTTGCCGACAAGCCGTTACAGACAGCACAATATTCTCCTCGAATTACGACACCATGCCCGCATCAAGTAAAAGCCTTGCTGACTTCAGCAACAAACTCCTCGCCTGGTTTCATGAGCACGGCCGCCATGACCTGCCCTGGCAGCAAGATAAAACCCCCTATCGGGTGTGGGTGTCCGAAATCATGCTGCAGCAGACCCAGGTCAGCACTGTCATTCCCTATTACGAGCGCTTCATGGCGCGATTTCCCGATGTAAAAAGCCTGGCCGAAGCCGACGAAGATGCGGTGCTGCACCTGTGGACCGGTCTTGGCTATTACGCCCGTGCCCGCAATCTGCATAAGTCGGCAAAGATCCTACTACGCCAATCCCAGGGGCGCTTTCCGGACTCGGTGGATGCGCTCTCCGAACTGCCGGGCATTGGCCGTTCCACGGCCGGCGCCATCATCGGGGCGGCCATGAACAAGCGCGCGGTCATTCTCGATGGCAACGTAAAGCGAGTGTTGTGCCGCTACCACTGTATAGAAGGCTGGCCGGACCAAAGTGATACCCTGCGCAAGCTGTGGGATATCGCGGCGTCGCATACCCCGGAGCAAGCCTGTGGCGAGTACAACCAGGCCATCATGGATCTGGGTGCCAGCCTGTGTTCACGCAGCAGGCCGGCCTGTTCGCTGTGCCCGCTGCAGGATGCGTGCAAGGCTTACAAAACCAACCGCACGGCAGAGTTTCCCCAGAAGAAACCAAAAAAGAAAATACCGGTAAAAAGCACCACCATGCTGGTGCTGCTGTCCCCGGACGGCAACAAGGTCCTATTGGAAAAGCGCGCACCGACCGGGATCTGGGGCGGCCTGTGGAGTCTTCCGGAGGTCCCATCGGGCGATTCCCCGGACTCCTTTCTGCTGGTCAATGGCTTGCGACAGACCGGCAAACCGGACATCTGGCAACCGCTACGGCATACTTTCAGCCATTTTCATCTCGACATCACACCGGTACTGGTCACGCTCGCACAACCCCAGTCTGGCGTCATGGAGAAAGGACGCTGGCATTGGTATGATCTCGCGCAGCCCGGGCAGATTGGCCTGGCCGCACCGGTCAAGAAATTGCTGGATGCCCTGGGCGACAGACTGGAGAGTGCATTATGAGAACCGTCTTTTGCAGGAAGTACCAGGAAGACCTGGAAGGCCTGCCCACCCCACCCTACCCCGGTCCCCAGGGCCAGGACATTTACGAGAATGTCTCGAAAAAAGCCTGGCAGGAATGGCAGGCCCGGCAGGTACGCCTGATCAACGAAAAGGCCCTGTCCATGATCAATCCGGACGACCGCAAATATCTCACCGAGCAGATGCTGAAATTCTTCAATAATGAGGATGCCGACGAAGCGGATGGCTTTGTGCCGCCAGAAGCCTGAGTTTTCGCTATTTCTTGACTCTAAATCCAGCCTTCGGTTTAATACGCGCCTTGCAAGATTTGCCCTGTTCAGAAGCCTTCCAAATGGCTTTGAAGGGTAAAGTTCTCATAGCAACGCCCAGGTAGCTCAGTCGGTAGAGCAGGGGATTGAAAATCCCCGTGTCGGTGGTTCGATTCCGCCTCTGGGCACCATTTAAGTCATATTA
>Ga0181552_10000362_pt1 | contig 34179 bp, 32 predicted proteins | sample 011ome_18_FD_130583 | JGI IMG/M metagenome (GOLD analysis project Ga0181552, IMG submission 130583) | Coastal salt marsh microbial communities from the Groves Creek Marsh, Skidaway Island, Georgia - 011501BT metaG (megahit assembly) | ecosystem: Environmental > Aquatic > Marine > Intertidal...
ATTCTAAAAAAATTTAATGATCAAGAAGTTGATGCTGTCTTAGTTGATCTTCGCGGTAATTCTGGTGGCTCACTTTTTGAAGCAAATAAATTAACTGGATTGTTTGTTTCTTCTGGAGCAACTCTACAGGTAAAAGAAAGCAATGGCGCTATTAGTCCTTGGGGCGATGCTAGGGCTCAACAAATTTGGAAAAAACCATTGGGAGTAATGGTCGACAGATATTCTGCCTCGGCATCAGAAATTTTTGCTGGAGCTATTCAAGATTATCAAAGAGGAATAATTATTGGGCAAAAAACATTTGGAAAAGGCACAGTTCAAAAATTAGATAGTTTGAGCTCTGGGCAAATAAAAATTACTGAATCTAAGTTTTATAGAGTTACTGGAGCTGGGGTGCAAAGCAAAGGAATACATCCAGATATAACCTTACCAAGTACCTGGGATATAGAAGAAATTGGTGAGAGTTCTTATGATACAGCACTCCCATGGGATGAAATTAAACCAATCCGTTTCCAAAAATTTTCTATGGAAACTTCTTTGATCTCCAAGTTAAATGATAAGCATTTTATGAGACTCAGTCAGAGTCCTAACTTGCAATATATCCTTGATATAAGAAAAAGATATGAAATCCAAAAAAACAAAGAGGTTATTTCTCTGAACTTAACAAATAGAAGACTTGAAAAAGAAGAGAGACAATTATGGGCTTTAGATATTGAAAATAAACGACGTGCTTTGCTGAATTTGGAAATTTTTGATTCTTACAAGGCTATGGAAGATTATAATGATGCTAAGGAGACTGCAGACGATGAAATAGATTTTGAGATAAACATTGATGATGACTACCTTTTAAATGAAGGCATACAAATTCTTTCTGACTATACATTGTTTAATCAAAATACCTATTTATCTCAAGCTGCATAAAATATGAAAATTGTATCCTTTAACATTAATAGTATTAGAGCTCGGCTCCATCAACTAGAGCACCTTAGAGATACAATTGATCCAGATGTAATTGGAATTCAAGAGACCAAAGTAAATGATCCGGAGTTTCCAATCAAGGAAGTTATAGAGATCGGATACCACCCAGAATATTGGGGCCAAAAAGGCCACTATGGAGTGGCCATGTTGAGTAAAAAAAAGCCTTTGAATGTTCAAAAAGGTTTTTCTGGAGATACAACAGAGGATCAAAAAAGATTTATTCAAGCTACTTTTAAATGGAAAAGAAAAAAAATTACAATCATGAATGGATATTTTCCTCAAGGAGAAAATAGATCCCATGAAACTAAATTTCCAAAAAAAATAAAATTCTATGATGATTTAGAAAAGCACATAAAAAAAATAAAGAAGATTGAAGAAAATTTAATTGTAATGGGAGATTTTAATGTTGCTCCAACTAATTTAGATATTGGTATAGGCGAGCAAAATGTAAAAAGATGGCTTCGTGACGGCAAAACTGCATTCTTACCTGAAGAAATTGAAATGTGGAATAAAATTAGAGACTTAGGTTTCGTGGATTCGTGGAGAAAACAAAATCCTAATAATGGATCAATTTATTCATGGTTTGATTACCGCTCAAGAATGTTTGACGATAATCCAAAAAGAGGACTAAGAATTGATCATATTTTAATTTCAGATCATCTAGCTTCATCTATACAAAATACTGGTATAGATTATGCTGCAAGAGCAATGGAAAAACCTTCAGACCATTGTCCAGTTTGGATTACTTTAAAATAAAAAAATAAGAATTTTTTAGGTGCGCTTGTCTTTAAAAAATTTTTTAAGTAATTCTGAAGACTCATACTCTAAATCTCCATAATCATAATGCACTTTATGATTTAAATGGTCAGCATCAAGAAAATTATCTATTGAAATTACAGATCCTGTTTTAGGTTCTCTTGCGGCAAAAAATAAATTGCTTATCCTTGCATCAACTATAGCTTTGGAACACATATGGCACGGCTCTAAAGAAACATAAATGCTACAATCTGTTAGCCTATAATTCTTAATTATCTTGGCTGCATTATTTATTGCTATTATTTCGGCATGGGCAGTTACTGAGTTTTTTGAAATTACCTGATTAAAACCCGAACCTATAACCTTACTATCTTTTATAATAACAGCTCCAACTGGAACTTCATCCTCTTTAAATGCTTGCTCAGCAAGATTAAGTGCTAATTTCATAAATTCTGATGTATGCTGTTTTTGCATTGTGATTATCATTTTAAACTATTCTAAAAAAGATCAATTTATTTAACTTAAGCATATAATAGATTTATCGTTTCGTTTATGTAAATCAATGAAATTGCTAAACTTTATAAAAAAATATACGAATTGGCATTTAAAAAACTTAATAAAATTATTTGAAAGTCGCTTACATAAAATGCAGGAGCATTCATTTGTAAGATTATTTAATCTCATGTTAACCCTTAAAGGAAAAAATGATCAAATAAAATATGACACTCATTTGAAGCGGTATTTAATTGAAAATTCTAAGAGAAAATTAATCTTCCAAAATAAAAAACAAGCAGTTCATAGCTATAAAAACGGGTTGAATAGAAGAGCAGCTGAAATTGGGCAGGCATATATGCTAAATGAAATCAATTTTCTGGAAGGAGATTATGTGGTTGATTGCGGGGCGAATGTTGGAGATTTATTATTATTTTTTGAATTAAATAAAATTTTAATTAACTATATCGGGATTGAACCCTCCCCTAAAGAATATTCATGCCTTGAAGAAAATGCAAAAAATCATAGAACTTTTAATGTTGGCTTATGGAATGAAAAAATTGAAAAAACTTTTTACTTAAGCTCCGATGATGCTGACTCCTCCCTGATTCCACCAGCTAATTTTGATTCTAAATTTAAAATTAATTGCGAGAGATTGGACGACCTTCAAATAGATGCACCAATTATTAAACTTTTGAAATTAGAAGCTGAGGGCGCTGAACCTGAAGTAATTGAAGGAGCAAAAAACATATTAAATAGGATTGAATTTATTTCAGCAGACCTTGGGCCTGAGCGAGGGAAGAATAATCTTGAGACATATAGCCAAGTAACAAATTTTTTATATAAATATAACTTTAGCTTATTAAAGATTAACCCTGGAAGAGTCTCTATCTTATATAAAAATAATAACTTCTAAAATAGAAATATATCAATGACTAAACCAAAAGTATCTGTCATAACATCATCAATGAATAGATCGTCGTATCTTCCAAGAGTATGGAGATCTCTCGAAGATCAGACTGTAAAAGATTTTGAATGGGTCATTGGAAATGATGGATCAACTGATAATACTTTAAATGTAGTAGAGAGCTTTGGGGAAAAATCATCCTTCCCAATAGTCTTGATTTCAGCTTCTGAAAGAATTGGCAAGTCAATGATTGATAACCATGCAATTAAACAAGCTATTGGTGAGTATATCTTATTATGCGATTCAGATGATTGGTTAGAACCTTTTGCAATTGAAAAAATGTTAAGGAGCTTAGAGAATAAGGGTGATGATAAATCTTTTCTTGGTTCTGTTGGGTTATGCAAAGATAACTTAGGCACATGCAAAAGCGAGTTTCCCAAACAAGTTAAAAAAAATCTAAAATTAAATGACTTATTTTATGAGCATGAATTTAAAGAAGATTGCGCGGTATTATTTAAAACAAGCATTTTACAACAACATCCTTTTCCTGAAATAGATTTCTATACACCAGAAGCATCTGTATGGACAAAAATAGGTAAGATGCATGTTCAACTATGCAATCACGTTGTTTTAAACAAAGAGTATAAGTCAAATCATGCAATTTCCTTTTCTAATTCTTACACATATTCAAGAGGGAAAGCTTTCAGCTTATCTCAAATATATACAAATCTCTCAAGCGTAGAAGCTAATAAATTAAATACTTTTTTAGATCTTTTTACCTACTTAAGATTTGGTCTTCATGGCGATATTCAATTAAATGAATTATTTATTTGGTTTCCAAGAAGATTTTGGATTTTAATGTCTATAATTTTACCAATATCTTTTATATTTTCATTAAAAGATAAGTTAAGGAAAAAAGTAAATAAGACGCATAAAGATTTTGAAATTGCATCGAATAGATACACAATAAAATACACAATTTTCAAGAATTAATCATCGGGAATGATGATATGCAAATCAAAAAAATAACAACGCGAGGACCTGTATAAAATAATGTGTGGAATACTTGGCTTTGCTTCTAATAAATTAATCTTTGACGATTTAAAGTTTAAAAAGAGCCTGGGATATCTAAGCCATCGAGGTCCAGATCATGGTGATATCTGGATAGATGATAAATTAAAAAACTTTATGGGGTTTAGAAGGCTTTCAATAATGGATTTAAGCAATCTTGGCAATCAACCCATGATTAGTAAATGTGGAAACTATATAATAATTTTTAATGGTGAAATATATAACTATAAACTTCTTGGTAATGAGCTAAAAAAACTTGGTTATAAATTTAATTCTCAGTCAGATACTGAGGTACTTTTAAATTCACTTATAGAATGGAAAGAACATGCTCTGCAAAAGTTAGAAGGTATGTTTGCTTTTTCTTTTTATGATTCAAATAAAAAAAAGTTGATTCTTGCTCGCGATATATCAGGGGAAAAACCTCTTTATTATTATTATAAAGATGGATCATTAGCTTACTCAAGTGAAATTAAGCCTTTAGCAAATTCAATCAATAGTGAAAAACAAATTAATAAAGATTCATTAAATCACTATCTAGGAAATGGATATGTTCCTCGGGAACAATCAATCTTCAGGAGTATAAAGAAATTGCCACCAGGTGAATATCTTAAATTCGATATTAAAACAGGCAAAAAACAAGTTGAAAAATTCTGGTGCTTACTGGGGATAATTGAAAAAAGTGATGCTTCTTCAAAGCCTGCTGCTACCATAAATCTTTCAGACAGGCTTGAAAAGCTATTAGAAGAATCATTACAAAAACAGTTAGTATCAGATGCAAAATTAGGAATGATGCTCAGTGGAGGAGTTGATTCAAGCTTGCTGGTTGCAATGGCGTCAAAAATTAAAAGTAAGATAGATACTTTTACTGTCATTTTTCCAGATAACAAAAATTTTAATGAGCAAAAACATGCAAAATTAATATCAAAGCACTTTGGCACTAATCATCATGAACTAGATGCTGGTTCTATTGAGCCTGAGTTGATTGAGAAATTGACATATTTTTTCGATGAACCCATGACAGACTCATCTATGCTGCCAACTTATTTGCTCTGCAAAGAAATGAGTAAATTTTGCAAAGTTGCAATAGGTGGCGATGGAGCGGATGAGTTATTTGGAGGTTACAATCACTATACAAAGCTTGCATCAATGCATAAATTCTGTAGATATATCCCATATAAAATCAGGAAAATCACGACAAAAAGTGCTTTGAGTATTCTGCCTAGAAATATTAGAGGCAGAAAAACAGTTGAAATGTTGGGCAAAAATTTTAAAAATCTTAATTTTTCTTCATCACTCATGTTCAGCTATGAAGAAAGAAAAATTCTTTTTAGCCAAGACCCAGAGATGGTAAAAAAAATATCATTAGTAAAAAAATTTGGTAAGATTTCAAAGCATGACTTCGTAAAAAGAATGACTTTTGCTGATTTTCAAAATTATCTTTCCGAGGATATTTTGGTAAAAGTTGATAGAGCGAGTATGGCAAATTCGCTAGAGGTAAGATCCCCATTTCTGGATAAAAAAATTATTGAGTTTTCCTTCACAGAGATACCTTCAAGTAAAAAAATTAATCAAAATCAAAAAAAAATACTTTTGAAAGATCTTGCTAGCAAATTACTGCCAAATCAATTTGATTTAACACGAAAGCAAGGTTTCTCCATTCCTATCAATCAGATGCTTGCCTCGGGAAAATGGTTTGACTTTTTTCATAGCAAAATTGAGGAATTTGATGGTTTTCAGATAAATAAAAATTTTGCATTGAAATTACTTGCTGAGCAAAAAAGGGGAGCCCATAATGGTGAAAAGCTTTTCGCACTTGTTCAATTAATCTGTTGGCATGAGCAACATATTCAAGGTCTACCTTCTGGGAAATTTATAAGTGCAAAATAAAGTTTCATTTGTAATAAATGATTATGCGTTCTTCAGATCCCATAGATTATCATTATCACGGGCTTTATCGAAACATTTTGATGTTCAAATAATTACAGATCTCACCAAGGTTGATGAAGAAGAGCTAGCTAAAATATCAAGTAATAAACTTAAATTTTTTCACTTAACTAAGCGAAAAAAATCATTAAATCCAGTTAAATTTCTAAATTTTATCTTTAAACTTAAAAGCATTCTCATAAATCAACAATCCAACTATATTTTTTTTGTTTCTCTTGAGAATTGTTTCATTGGCTCGATTATTTCAAAATCTATAATTTCTAAAAATAATTTTTTTTTAATCACAGGACTGCAAAATACTTTACATCCATACTCATTTAAGGGATTTATTAGGAAAAAAATTTATAAAGCAGCATTTGGCACATTAAATAATGAAAATAATACTTTTATTTTTCAAAACAATTTTGATCAAGCTGATTTTCTTAAATGGTACTCAAAAATTAAGCATGAATTGATAGAGGGAAATGGTGTGGACCTAGATAAATTTCACTATGTAAAAAGATTTGAAAAGAGCTCATATAAAAACATTAAATTTCTTTTTGCTTCAAAACTCCTAAAAGATAAGGGCTTTCATGAATTTATTGATGCAAGTATTGATATTAAAAAAAAATATTCAAACTGCTCTTTTCACATAGCAGGAGAGCTTGACCTGTCAAACGAACAATCAATCACTAAAGATATGTTTGAAATGATGATTAAGAATCCTGAAATCAACTATCATGGACATATTCAACATTCAGATATGAACATTTTTCTAAAAAAATTTGACGTATTAGTATTACCATCATACAGAGAAGGCCTTCCTTCAGTTGCTATTGAGGCTGCAGCGACTGGGATGCCATTAATTGTCACTGATGTTCCTGGTTGCAACTCTCTTGTTATTGACGATAAAAATGGTTACTTAGTTAAATCACATTCTTCACAATCCATCAAAAGCGCTATACAGAGAATCCTTAAGAATCCCAAAAAGCTTAAAGAGTTTGGAAAAAATTCAAATCTTATGATAAGAACAAAATTTTCAATTGATAAAATATCAAAAAAATATATAGACCTCATCAACCAATGTTAAGTGAATGCCTTCAAAAAGCTAAAATATGTTTTTTTATGCCAAATTTTGAAATTGGGGGTATAGAAGTTTCATTCAAACAGCTATGTAATAATTTTGTTCCCAGGGTTGGAAAAATAGATTTAGTATATTGTGAGAACACTGGCCCTTTGAGAAAAGACTTTCATAAAAAAGTTAACTTAGTCTCTCTTAACGCAACAAGAATGATACCCGTAATATGGGCTTTAAAAAAATATTTTGATATACACCAGCCGGATGTTTTTATTACCTCAATGTATATGCTTGGAAATGCCTCTATTATTGCTCGTTTTCTTTCTAAATCTAAACCAAGAATAATAATTGGAGCTAGATCCTCATTTTCAAAAATTGTAGACAATGAACAAGGTTTTTTTCAAGGAAAAATTTTACGCATCCTTTCAAAAATTTTATTTCCACTTTCTGATAAAATCATTGCAGTTTCTATAGGTGTAGAAAAAGATCTTTGCAAAAATTTACAAATAACCCCTAATTTAATTAGAACCATATACAATCCTGTCTTAGATCATCGCCATGAAAAAAGCAAACTCCCTCTTCCTGATCATGATTGGTACATCAGTACTAATAAGGATTATCAAATATTAATATGTATTGGCAGACTATCTATTGAAAAAGGTTTTAGCGAGGTAATATCAGTTATATCTGAAATTCATGACAAGTATAACCTTAAGCTATTATTAATTGGAGAAGGTGAGCAAAAGACTCAATTACTTGACCAAATTAAAGCTCTAAATCTCTCTCAGAAAATTAAAATAATTAATTTTCAACAAAACTATCTCTCATATCTTGCTCATTCTGATATTTTTATACTTAATTCTAAGTTTGAAGGTCTGCCTGCTGTATTGATTGAAGCAATGGCTCTAAATCTTAAAATTGTTTCTTCAGATTGCGATTTTGGCCCTAGAGAGATTCTTGAAAATGGAAAATATGGGATTCTTTTCCCTGCCGAAGATAGAAATGCTCTAAAAAAAAGTATATTAAAATCTTTAGAAAGTAAAAAACGAATTTTATTTAATAAAAATAATAGCCACTTTTCTGCAGAGTATGCATCCACACTATACTTAGATGAAATTAGCAACTTATTAACTTAAAAAAATTTGTGAAGCCTGAAATTCACTTTCTGGTGGAATAAATCTTCCATTAGAGGATTCGGGACAATGTGTTATTTCGCCAACAAAGCAATTTACTCCGTCAGTGTAAAAATCTACCCTAACACACGAAAAAAACTTTGAGATTTTTTTTGAAATATCTATCATCTCATCTAAACATTCAGGTTTTGGCACTTCAAATTGAGTCATGGGGTATGCAAGAGTAAAATCAAGCTTGATCCAATCCAGAGTATAGAAACAACGCGTATGACCATTACTTCTATTAGAATCAACTTGAATAAATTTAGGCAAACCCTTATTGCAAAAAAATTTATAATCTTGAATATTTTTTGAGTCAAAAATAAGAGGTTCTATAATTATCTTTGGGATTAAATCTTTATAATTTCTTTCACGGCTTTCTTGATGATAATTAATTTTTAACCAGCTTTTGATCTCATCAAGGTTAATAGGACTGTTTTTATGTCTAATTATGTATCTTCCTGATGCATGAGTTGGTTTAATACAACAAGAGTCAGGAAATTTAAAACTATCAATCTGCTCATTAGATTCTAAAACTGCAATAGTAGGAACATTATACTTTTCACCAACAGTTGCTGATATAAATGTTTTTACAAAATACTTATCTGAGGTAAAGACTCTAACTGGATTAATAATTTCATTGCTAGTTTTTATTTGAAAAAAAATATTATTTATAAGAGGTTGATTTTTCCTTGGCATTCTTCTATGCGCACGGTAGAAATTAATTAATCCACTCAACTTATCAAAAAAAATTGCTTTTGGTAAATTGAATAAGATTGAATCAACTATGCTAATAAAAAAATTTTTCATCTCTTAATTAATGCAAAAATTGATCCTAGAATATATATCGGGGCTTTTAAAATATCTAGTATACACCCTAAAAAACCAACCTTGATCCAGTAGATTGGAAACAGAGAGGATGGCTTAACATCATTCGTTAAAGGCACTATGATTCCTCTGTTTATAACTGATGCTAGCAAAAGTACTAAGATGAAAGCTTTTGTAACATGGGGTATGTAAAGAGAAATTGATAGTGAAATATCTCCAAGGAGATCATTCCAACGGTAAATGCTATAAAAAACTATTATATAAGAAAGATATTTTAGAATTATAAGAAAATTTGAAGGTCGTTGTTTTAAAAAGAACTTATTTAAAAGATAATAAAAAACAAATAGAAGCAAAAGTGAAAAATAGATTTTTTTTGTAATGTCGCTTATAAAAAGTGGGTTCTGATCCCAGTCTGATAAAAGATAATTCCACCTAGGAATGAGCAAGAAAACTAATATAACAAATAGGCTTAAATAAGCTGCTTTGATATTTTTCAAGACATCAAGTATGGCGCCGTAAAATGAATTTCTAATATATTTTAAAAACAATTCTCTAAATGATAAAGGCAAGCCAGTATAAGTTAATAAAGCCTTATTTGGAGTAATTGAAGCCGCTATCAGCCTCACTCGATCTCTCCATTCAATATCCTCAGCAGCTCTGGCTTGAGGTAGAAAATTTCCTACAATTCTAAAAAATGATTTTTTTATTAATGTGCCCGGAACTGTTTCATGTGCCGCATTACCATATGTACAATATTTATATAATTTCTGAAAAGAAGTTTGAGCTTCAAAGGTTGTTGAGCCAAAAACATACATACTTTTATAGTAATGCAAAGTATTAATTGTTTCTTCTATCCATTGTGATGATGGGAGAGTTTTCATATCTAAAAATGCAACATATTCAGAGGTGGCTTCTTGCACTCCGATATTCCTGCTTTGGCCGGGGAAAGAATCTGGGGCATGTTTATATTTTTTTTTAGGCTGAATTTCAAATTTAAAAAAGCTTTTATATAAACTTTGATCTGATGAGGTGTCGACCAATACTAACTCAGATATAGGATAGGATTGTCTGTTAATTGCTCTCATTTGAGCTAAAAGCTGAGAGTCTGACTCATTGTGAGCTATTAATATAATAGTAATATCCATGAATTTTTATTAGAAATCTTAAATTCGTATAGGTAAATTCTATAATATCGACTCAAAATAGCTAACTGTTTCATCAATACCTTGCTCAATTTGAACTGATGGTTGCCATTGAAGATGCTGAGAAGCAAAAGTAATATCTGGTTTTCTTTGTCGAGGATCATCACTCATTTGATCCATGAATGCAATTGAACTAATGGAACTAGTCCTTTTTATAATTAATTCAGCAAGCTCTAATATTGTAAATTCAGATGGATTGCCGAGGTTAATTGGAGATAAGGGTTTTTCCAGATCCATTATTTTAATTAGCCCATCAATTAAATCAGAATAATAACAGAAACTTCTTGTCTGGTTACCATCTCCAAATATAGTTAAATCATTTCCTTGGATGGCCTGAGTAATAAAATTGCTAACAACCCGACCATCATTTCTAGACATTCTAGGTCCGTAGGTATTAAAAATCCTTACGATCCTTGTATCAATTCCATATTGTCGCTCATAATCTACACATAATGTTTCAGCACATCTTTTACCCTCGTCATAACAACTTCTTAAACCAATTGGATTAACATTGCCCCAGTATGATTCTTTTTGAGGATGCTCTAGCGGATCACCATAGATTTCAGAAGTGGAAGCTTGAAGGACCTTTGCATCTTTCTTCCTTGCAAGCTCAAGGACATTGATTGAGCCTAAAACATTTGTTTTTATTGTTTTGACAGGATTATGTTGATAATGAACTGGAGAGGCTGGGCATGCTAGATTATAAATCTCATCAAAATTTACATCTATACTTTTTAGATCTGTAATATCTTGATTGATAAATTTAAATAAAGTATTTTCTTTCAAATGATGAATATTAGCCTTTGATCCTGTATATAGATTATCTAGACATATTACATAATTTCCTCTTCTTATAAGCTCATCGCACAGATGAGATCCAAGAAATCCGGCGCCGCCAGTTACTAATATACTTTTCATGCTGTCAGAAAGAGGAAATTTTATTTAAAAACTATTTTATACTCTTTAATATTAATATAGAGCATTTTTATAAGATTTGTTTAGTATTAAAATTTTTAAAATCCTTAATCACTTACTATCACCAGATTTTCCTAAAAAATAATGCTGTAAATAGACCCTATAAGACCATTTATTTCAATCAAAAAATTGCCGTCTTTGCAACAATGCCTCAAATTCCAAGAACTCATGAATAAGAGTAATAATATTGGAATTGTGAAGCCTAAAATTTTTTCATTAGGCGAGTAATCAATATAGCTCGGCAGTTTATAGGTTTTTTTGTCTAAAAGAATAATGGTTGAAAGGCCAAGCAAAATTGATTGTATATTTATCCACCTGCCCCAATCATTTGCGATGAGGAACAAAGGAATCATAAATAAAAATTGCGTTAATAGAAAAAAAATTAGCTGATTATAAGATAAATTTTTTAATACTTGGCTAGAAAAAATAATGAGCAAAAATGGAATGATGGGTAAAATTAAAATCAAAATTATCCCTAATGGGGTCCAAAAATTATAAATTGAATAATTAAACCTAATACTTTCTACTAGCCCTGATGCTGGCCATTTCAGTATGCCATTTTCGCAAACCGATTGATGAATATTAAATTCAAGAATTTTTGAACAGATAAGATCAGCATCAAATTCTGTAGGTGTGATAACAAATAATAAGGCCACTAAAAAAGATGAAATAGGAATCATCAAAGAATAATTCAAACTAAAAGGCTTAGTATCAAAATATAGAATAGTGATTAAGTAAAAGACAATGCTATAAAAAAAAAATACTTCATGGAATAGCGTTATCAAAGATCAAATAATTGAAAAGATAATGCAAGGGATTAACTGCAACTTATTTGTCTTATCGATATAAATTAACCACCCAAAATAAGATAAATAGATTAGGATTTCTTTTCTTCCAATTATTGATGGATCATAAAAATAAAAGGCCAAAAATGCTGGAGAAGCAAAAATTAAAAAAAGCCAAAAGGTAAGGTTTTTAGTGCTTAAGAAAATCAAAATTAGAAGTAACAATGTAAGTATTGAAACTGATAAAAATATGAATAATAAATTTAAAATATTAATTGAAAAAAAATCTGAAAATGCAAGTAAGATTTCACCAGAGAGACCTCTTCGCACAAACCCACCCGAGTAATTGATAAGCCAATCAGCAACTAGCCATTCGTTATAGGAATATATGAAGTGATGCAAGTAGTAAAGATAATAATATCCAAGCAAAAAAGTAAAAATGCAAATTAGTGGATAATATATCTTGCCAAATTTACTATCGAATATATTTGAAATAGTTTCAACTTTAATGAAGAGCATCTTTTAAAAATATTCAGCGCCAGACAATGCTAGAAGTATGATCAGGATAAAAGATAAAATACTAACTTTATCCTGAATAGCAAACAACAATGGGTCGGAATGAACCTCTCCTCTGATAGCTTTTATATTGACTCTGCTTATCCAATAAATAACAACTACGCCTATGAAATACATATAGTTAATATTTTGATAAATTAAATAAATATCATCTGACCTTAAATATAATAGAATCACCAATGCAGAAATAAAGCCTGAAACTAATGATATTTGCGTTAATATTTCTCTGTCCTCAACATCGTAACCCCTCCCTGCAATTTTTTTCTTTTTAGATCCTTCAAATGCTATAAGCTCACTTACTCTTTTGATGCAAGCCAGTGAAAGAAAAAAGAACATAGAAAATACAACTAACCAGAAACTTGGTGGAATAGATAAAACAACTCCACCAATAACTATTCTCATGCTGTATAGTCCTGATAAAACTACAATATCAATTATAATCATTTTCTTAAATAACAAAGAGTATGACAACGATAAGAGAAAATAAGCTAATAAAGTTATAAAAATAATATAGTTAATTGAATATGCTGCTGAAAGAGACGCAGTGAATAGTAATAAGAAAACTATTATGGCATTAGAAACTTTAATCTGCCCTGATGCTATTGGTCGATTTTTCTTAGCTTGATGATTTGCATCAAATTTTCTATCAAGAATATCATTAAATATGTATCCAGAAGATGCTACAAATGAAAATAGAATGAAAAGCACAACTCCATCAAGGAATAAGTTAAGCTCAATTCTATGAGCAGCAATCATTGGAATAAATACTAATAAATTCTTAAGCCAGTGATGCGGCCTTAGCAGTTTTGTTTGTAAGCAAATCTTCATCTACTTAATTAAGGATTTTTTCTTTAAGGTGAGAGGACAGTCTAAGAGCAAGCTGCACAATGGTAAGGGTTGGATTTGCATGTCCTCCTGTAGGAAAAACGGATGAGCCTAAAATATGCAAATTATCTTTCTTAAAAACCTTTAAATTTTTATCTACAACACCGTCAATTAAATCTCTGCCCATTCTAGTGCCGCCCATGTGATGGAATCCTCCCATTTCACGACTATATGGAAAAGATTCAGCATCGAGAACCCATTGGTTGTATTTAAATCTTCCTAAATTTTCATGCATTATCCAAGCATTAACTTGTTGCATTGTTTTCCTGATTGTAAGAATATCAAATTTAGACTTCTTCCATTTGAGAATCGGCCTTGGTATACCAAATTGATCAAATTCACTATTAGATATTGTGATAGAGTTTTCTTTATTAGGTTTTTGCTCCCATGCTCCCCTGATTTCTGCAGCACATACAAGGTTTTTCTTGAACTGGCTAGCTATTTGTTTTCCCAGGTTTGGAGCAACACACATAATATCTTTTATCAAAGCTGTGGTTCCTTCGTCTCCTATGCCCTCTATTCTTATGCCAGCGTTAAGAATGCCAAGTTTTTTTCTAGTTAAATAATTTAATCCAAGGTAACTATCTTTCCATCGCCTATCAACAAATGCTTTGCCTAAGTAAAATACAGGATGTTCCATCCAATATTCACCCAATGGCGAATTTCTATGAATTAAATTTTCTTTATTTATTTTATTTATCCATAAAAGTAACCTAGAATTTTCAATGCCTCCAGCAGCAAGAATAAACTCATTGGCAGATACAAAAGTTTTTTTATTAGAAAATGACTGTATTTCAGCATATTGAACTTTAGAGCTATCAAAAATAAAATTTGTTAAATTAGCATTAACCAGAAGAGTTATAGATTTTGATTGCTCTATTTCATGTTTATATTTTTTACTAAAGCGAACTGGTGGTGAAAAGTTAAAAGTTTGTGACTCTACACCAAACTGTTTAGATAGTAATTTATTTTCAAATTGGGAGTCAACTTCTAATATTTTGCAAGCACTATCAAGGTATGGATCAAGATCTGCTTTATTTATTTGCCAATTTACTCCTGAAATATTTTTAGAGTAAAAATCTGAGCTGTCAAGGTTTCTACACCAACCAGTCCAATGATTTGATGTTCCTCCAAAAAACCTTAATCTACAAACATCAAGATCATAGTAGTCATCACCTTGATTGATTCCCTTATAGCAATCAGCTGATTCTTTTGACCAGTTTAAAGAGCCCCCCTCCAAAATAATTATTTTCTTTCCTGTCTTAGCTAAATCCATAGCAAGTGTTAATCCTGCAGGACCAGAACCAACGATACAATAATCTACAGCATTATTTGAAATGTCTTGATAATTAAAATCTAAAATCATTTATTTAACTCTGATTTAAACAAAATCCAGCCCTTCTTTTGCGTCAATTTAGAGTTTTTATCTGATTTGGACAAATCTGAATTTTCTGCGAGTCTATAAGATAGAAATAACTTTATGAAAATTATCGTCATTATGGTGTTATTAAGAAAATATCTGCGACGATATGGCTTAGGAGATATTTTTAACATCTATTTTTTAACAAAAGTTGCCCATTCATTAAAAGGTCTTCTTTCACTTTTGAGTTTATTTATTCTGGAATCAGGATCTCTATATCCTATGGCAACCCCGCAAAACAATATTGATTCTTTATCAGCACCTACAAAAGAAGAAACACTTTTATTTCGAATTGACCAAGCCTCCTGAGCGCAAGTGTCAATTCCATTCTCTTTCGCTAATAACATAAAAGTTTGAATAAACATTCCCAAATCTGACCACTGAGGTGGTCCCATTTGCCTATCAATAAAACAAAATATAGCTGCAGGGGCTCCAAAAAAATTAAAGTTTTTCATTACTTGTTCCATACGAGCAGATTTATTTTCTCGGGAAATATCTAATAAATTATACATTTGCTCACCTAGCTGATACCGAGAAGTACGATAAGGTTCTTTGAGATTTTTAGGGTATATCTCATATTGACTTGGTTGCTCCTCAAGCCAACTGGCATCATGCTCTAAAAACTTTGTCATAACATCCCCGTTCACTACATATATTTGCCAAGGCTGAAGATTGCCTCCAGATGGAGCCCTAGATGACTGTTCTAATAAGGACTCAATTAACTCATTTTCAACAGGTTTGCTTAAAAAATCTCTAATAGATGTCCTGGAACTTATTGCCTCTGAAACTTTCATGTATTAGTTAATTCGTAGTTAAGTAATTTTAATTATTAGATCACACTCTACAAAACATTCCATAAATTAGAAATATATTATACTGAAATTTAAATAAACTTTATTCAAAAGATTTGAGTGCTCTATTGAGCGACTTGCGTGCTGTTTAATATAATTTAAAGGAAATTTTTGATAGAATTAAGATTATATCCAAACAAAATTATGAAAAATATTAGTGCGCTTGAAAACATTTTTATAGAGATATTTGAACTGGATTCAAATAATGATCTAAGTAAGCTATCAAGTGCTAATCATAAGAATTGGGACTCAATGATGCAGGTAAATCTTATTGTAGCAGTTGAATCTGAATTTAATATATCCATTGATCCAGATGATTATGAAATGTTTAATTCTTTTCAAAATATTCTTCAAGTAATTGAAAAGTATTAGTCTTAAAATTTTCTTATATATTTTTTAAAAAAGCTAATCTAACCATGGGTAATAAATCACTTACTTATTTACAGGCCTTAAAATTAATTAAAAGTTTCTCTAATCAACAGCAGCAATCGCATTCAATAACATGCTCTGCAAATATTAATCCCCTTATCCATTTCCTAAGAGCTAATATGATCGAATCGCATGATACTGATCTATCAATATCATCAAATGAATTTGGCACTCTTAAACAACACTTGATATCTAATCTTTCAGATCAAAAAGATATTTTATTTCTCTTTCCATGGGATTTAATTGAGTCACTTAACTGGAGAACTGGAATAACGAGTCTAGATGAGAGATATGAAAATGAATTAAATCAAAATTTTCAGCTTATTGAAGCGCAATCTTTTAAAAACATATTTTATTTTTCTGCTCCTCTACCCCCAATATTCTTAAATACTAACCAAAAAGAATTCTTTAAAAGCAAGCTAGATATGACTGCTAGCAAGCTCGGATCAACAATTATTCAAGACGGTATCTGTCTCAAAAATTTTATTTCAAGTGGATGTCCCTTTGATAACCTTCTCATCGATGAGACTGCAAAAAAAATACTTCTAACTTTAGAACATAAGAAAAATGAGGCTAAGAAAATTATTGTTACAGATCTCGATGAAACTCTATGGAAAGGTATATTGGGAGAAGATGGGTTAGGTGGTATTTCTGCTGAGGCAGAGCCCTCAAGTCACATACATTTTATCTATCAAGGCTATCTTAAAATTCTGCAAGAAAGAGGAATCTTATTAGCTATATGTTCAAAAAATGACCAAGACTTGGTTGAAAAAGCGCTTGAGGTAAATTCATTTGTTTTAAAAAGTGAAGATTTTGTGTCAATCAAAGCATCCTATGAACGTAAGTCAATAATGATTAAGGAACTATCTAAAGAATTGAATCTTGGCTTAGAGCATTTTGTATTTATTGATGATAATCCGGTAGAGGTAAATGAAATATTAGAGTATTTACCAGAAGTCAGCACATTTCTTTTTCCAAAAGACTTAAATAAGCTGAATAAAATTTTCGATGAACTAGAAGTAAAATTTATGGCATCGGAAGTCACGAAAGAGGATAAAAATAGAACTAAAATGTATAAAAATATTCCTCAAGCTTCGAGTGCTGTAGCAAATAAAATTGTTGATTTATCTGATTATCTTAAATCTTTAAAAATGAAGGTGACTATTCATAATAGAAGTGGTGATAACAATCAAAGAGCGATACAGCTTATTAATAAAACTAATCAATTCAATCTTAATGGTATAAGAAGAGATGAAAATGAAATTTCAGAAATTATTAGCGGTGGTGGCAAGCTTTATACCGCACATCTTGCTGATAAAAATGGAGAACATGGTGAGGTTGTATCCATTTTAATTGACTCTACAAACACAGCAATATCATTCGTAATGTCATGCAGAGTCTTTCAAAGAGACCTAGAATTTTACTTTTTGAATTATATCCTTGAGAAAGTAACTCCTATTTTAAATATAAGCTATAAATCAACTGAACGAAATAAACCAGCAACTATGTTTATGGAGAAGATGTTTAATAGTAGCAAAGATGGGATTTATGAATTAAATATTAATAAGATGAAAGCATTCAACAGCAATATAAATAAAATTTTTAAAGATACGATATAATTATTGCATGACAAGAAATTGTTTCCTAAAGGGCCATACAATAGAATTGCGAGTTCCAACTGAGAAAGATGTGACCGACTCCAACTGGTATAATTGGTATAATGATCCTGAGGTTACCAAATATAATCAACATGGAATTTATCCAGTTTCGTTAAATCAAGAGCTAGAAATAGTTAGAAATATAATATCTGATAAATCAAATATTTTACTTTCTATTTTTGATTCAACTTCCAAGCTTTTGATAGGAAATATTACTCTTCAAAAAATTGATCACTTGAATAGACGATGTAAGCTAGCTATAACGCTGGGAGAGGAGCATCCTATGAGTGCCGGAATTGAGGCTATGGGTTTGATGACTCATCATGCATTTATGAAACTAAACCTTGAGCGTGTGGAGGAAGGTACTCATGAAAAGTTAACTGGATTTGTGGATATGCTTTCTTTATTTGGATACAAAAAAGAAGGTGTAGCAAGAAACTATTTTTACAAAAATGATAAATGGCATAATAAAATCTACTATGCTGCGCTTAAAAAAGACTTTGTCAATTCTATGAAAAAAAGAAATAATAAATTGCTTTTTGAAGATTTAAATACTTTAAAGAAAGAAATGCTCAATTGCATAAAAAAATAAACAAATCAATGCCAGAAGGTTGATGCATAAAAGTATTAGTCTATTAACCAAATCATCTATTTTTTTAATTCATTTCTTTGCTGGGCTTGATACAAAGATCATCCGCAACCTAAAATCTAAACAGTTGCATTTATCTAGTGTTATTCAAGATTCCAGTATATTTGATATCAACTCAAATATAAGTAAGTGTATGACAATTTTTAGTTCAATATTTCTCACAGCTCAAATCCATATTTTTGAGCTAATTTAAGAGATACATCTTGTAAACATAAATGATGCGTTAAAAAAACATAAAATTTATTTTTAAAAAAATTAATATGAAAAAACTAAGTGGATGGGGTAGATTCCCTTATATAAAAACATCAGAAATTACTCCAAGCTCTGAATCTGAGCTTATTAGCATCCTTAAAAGTAGTAAATCTCTAGCTGTTCGGGGCAACGGAAGGTCTTATGGAGATTTATCAATAAACACTAATACTACACTTACAATGACTAAATTTAATAGGATAATTGAATGGGACAAGGTAAATGGTAATTTGATAGCTGAGTCAGGAGTTTTAATTGCTGACATCATTGATGATTTTTTACCTAAAGGTTGGTTTCCCTATGTAACAGCTGGAACAAAATTTATTACATTGGGTGGCGCAATTGCATGTGACGTTCATGGTAAAAACCATCATGTAGAAGGGTCTTTTGGAAATTACGTGAATTGGATTGATTTAATAGATCAAAATAATGAATTAATTAGGTGTTCCCAGACTGAAAACTCTAAACTTTTTCATTGGACAATAGGCGGTTTGGGTCTTACGGGTGTTATCTTGCGATGCTCTATTAAACTAAAAAAGATTGAGACAGGTTGGATTAATCAAAATACCATAGTAAATAAAAATCTTGCGGAGACATTAAAATCCTTCGATCAGCATTATAATGCTACCTACTCGGTTGCTTGGATTGATTGCATTTCAAAGAGCAGATCATTTGGCAGATCGATTCTAATGCTAGGAGAGCATGCTAATTTACATGACGTTAAAAACAAACCGGTGATATTTCCAACTCAAAATAAGCAGAAAATTTCATTATCTTTTGTTGTACCAAGTTTAGTCTTAAATAAACTAGCCATTTCAATTTTTAATAAATTTTATTTTTTAATAAATCGACGTAAAAGTAAATCTTTGATAGGTTGGGATAATTATTTTTTCCCACTAGACTCCATTGGCTCTTGGAATAAAATGTATGGTAAAAAGGGATTTTTTCAATTTCAGTGCGTGCTACCAATTGAGAATGCTCAAAAAGGATTAGAGGAAATCCTGAAAACTGTTCAAGAAAATGGATCAAATGCTTTTTTAGCAGTCCTAAAAAAATTAGGTAAAGGTAATGGCCATTTTTCTTTTCCAAGAGAAGGATTCACTATTTCGCTTGATTTTAAAGTAACAAAAAGAAATTTAAGGCTTTCTAAAAAGCTACATGAAATAGTAGAAAAATTTTCTGGCTCAATATACTTTGCAAAAGACTCTACTCTTGATAGGGATGAATTCTTTCAGCAAAAAAATGATGAGATGATTAAATTAAAAGTTAGAAACTTAAAAATAGACTCGGAGTTATCAAAAAGATTAACTCTTCAAACTTCGATTCTTTAGTTATAGTTATGAGTAAAGCTAAAACATTACTGATAGTTGGAGCAAAATCAGACTTAGCCCTTTCATGCGCTCATCAATATGCTTCAAATGGATTTGATTTACAGCTAGCAGGAAGAGAAATTCTTATATTTAAGGATGAGGTTCAGCAAAAACTAAAAAAATACAATGTAAAAATTTCTTTTTTAGAGTTTGATATGCTTAATTACTCTTGCTTTACTAGCTTTATTTCAAACTTACGCCCCCTTCCAGATGTAGTTATATGTTTAGTAGGTACACTTGGATCTCAAAATAATCATTACAATTCTATTGATGAAACTTCTTTAATTATTAAAACTAATTATGAAGGTCCATCTATTTTTCTTGGAAAAATTGCAGAAAGTTTTGAAAAAAGAAGATCGGGTTCGATTATCGCAATTTCTTCTGTTGCTGGATTAAGGGGCAGGCGTTCTAACTATGTATATGGTTCTGCAAAATCTGGTTTAGCTACTTTTTTATCTGGATTAAGAGCTAAAATGTATGAAGCAAATGTATCTGTGATGACTGTTATTCCTGGATACATTGATACCAAAATGATAGCTAATATTAAAACTCCAAAGCTTTTGACATCAAGTCCAGATAATTTAGCAAAAAAAATTTTTAAAAATAGAGGAAAAGATATTTTGTATTCCTCCATAAGCTGGAAAATTATAATGAGGTTTATATGCATTATTCCAGAAAGAATCTTTAAAAAATTAAATCTCTAAATGCTGATGCTGCAATATTTTTGTAATGAGTGTGCTGGAATTGAATTTAACTAAACTGTTGCTTTACAAAGATAAATATTTTCCCAAAAAATTGTGTAAACTTAGTTAATAGATTTCTTAATTGCGTTAAGTTTTATACAAAAACATATGAATTATTGCAAAGAATGCCTTCAACCAGACACTAGACCAAACACTCAATTTAAAGAAGGCATTTGTCCCGCATGTGATTATTTCAAAAAATTTAAGGAAGTAAACTGGGATCAAAGAAAAGAAATTCTTTTTAATTTAGTAGAAAAATATAGAAATCCATCAGCTCAATATGACTGTATAATTGGAGTAAGTGGAGGCAAGGACAGCCTAAGACAAGCTATATGGATAAGAGATTATCTTAAGTTAAGACCTTTGTTGGTAAGTATTCAATACCCTCCTCATCAACTTACAAACATTGGAGCAGACAACCTATCAAATTTAATTAACAAAGGGTTTGATGTTTTTCAAATATGCCCTGCACCAATTATTTGGAAGAGATTAATGAGAGCAGGGTTTCAAATATTTGGAAATTGGGCTAAATCCACTGAGCTTGCACTTTTTGCGGGGGTTCCAAAGCTAGCTATTGACCTTAAGATCCCTTTAATACTTTGGGGTGAAAATCCAGGGTTGCAAAGAGGAGATCTAAAAACTCTTGGAAAGACAGGTTATGATGGAAACAACCTCAGAAACATGAATACCCTATCTGGTGGTGATTTTTCTTGGATATTGAAATCTGGACTTTCTGAAAAAGAGATACTTCCATATCGGTATCCTACCAAAAAAGAAATGATAAAGAATAATATACAAATTGTTTATTTGGGTTGGTTTTTGGGAGATTGGTCACTAAAAAATAATGGAATGATATCAATTTTAAATGGATTAAAAGTTAGAGATGATTCTCCAATTAATACCTCTGATCTTTTCCAAACCAGTTCATTAGATGAAGATTGGGTTATCGTTAATCAGCTAATAAAGTATCTAAAATTTGGATTTGGAAAAACAACTGATTATGTAAATGAAATGATTAGACTTGGTGAAATATCAAGAGATGAAGCAATAGAAATTGTAGAAAAATATGATGGCAAATGTAGTGCTAAATATATAGATGAGTTTTGCAATTATATTGAAATATCAAATGATGAATTTTGGGACACTGTAGAAAAATTTTCTAATGAAGACCTTTTTACGATAGACAAAATAAATCATGACATCTCACCAAAATTTAAAGTTGGTATTGGAATGTTACTATAATGAACAAAAAACTGGTTGGAATTCTAGATTATGGCACTGGAAATATATTATCTCTATTAAACTGCCTCCAATTACTTGGCTTCAATACAAAAATTATTAAAAAAGAAATTGACCTAGAGGGAGTTTCAACACTTATTCTTCCAGGCGTTGGATCCATGAATTTTGCTATGCAAAATATTAAAAAAAATAATCTTGATATATTAATTCATAAAATTTTTATTAGAAATAAGATAAGGATTATTGGAATATGTTTGGGCATGCAGTTATTTTATGAATTTTCTGAAGAAGGAAACACCCCATGTCTTGGACTAATAAAAGGAAAAGTTAAAAAGTTTCCTAATAATTTTTGTCATATAGGCTGGAATTTAGTTCAAACAGAGTTATTAGACGATATTGAAAATAATTATAAAAATTTTTACTTCAATCATTCTTTTTACGTCCCTTATAAAAAAAATAATTCAATGGGGATTACTAGTAATATTAAAAAATTTTCTTCAATTGTAGTCAAAGATTCTTTTTTTGGACTTCAATTTCATCCAGAAAAGAGTCAACTCATTGGAAGAAAACTTTTAAGCGAGTTGATAGTTTGATGATTAAAAGAATAGTAGGAGTTGTCACTATAATGAATGACTGGGCAGTTCAGTCAGTTGGATATGAAACTTACAGACCTCTAGGAAGGCCTGAAATAATTGCTCAAAATTTAGATAGATGGCAATTAGAAGAAATATTAATTTGCGATATTTCAAGATCTAGGAATGGCCTTGGTCCAAACATAAGATTGCTTGAAACTATAGCTAACAAAAGAATTTCCACCCCTTTAACTTACATTGGCGGGATAAGGAACGAATCAGATGCTATAAAAGTAATTAAATCTGGTGCTGATAGAATTGGTATTGAATCCTTGATTGATACAAATCCAGACGCTGTAAATAAGATCTCTTCAGCAATTGGAGCGCAGGCTTTGGTGATAGCTCAATCGGTTATAAACAATGGAAATGGTTTAAAAAAATTTAATTTCATAGAGAGAACCACTAGTAAGTTTAACATTGATAAATTATTAAATACTATGTCTTACGCAAGTGAGTTATTGTTAATAGATGTAAATAATGAGGGTAAGAAAAATTCTTTTAATAAAAAAATACTTAAGCCATTTCAAGAATCAGATATTCAGATTATTTGTTTTGGTGGTATTTCAGCAAGCGCTCAAATCTCAGATCTTTTGAATAATAAAAATGTTTCTGCTGTTGGAATAGGCAATTTCTTAAATCATGCTGAATTAGCAAACTGGAATTTAGTTAAAAATAGTAAGCATAAATCTACTAGACAGCTCAGCTATGGAAAGCTTACTCAAGGAGCGAAAGAATGGTTCTAGAGTGCAAAAGATGCTTTTATAATTTAAATCATCCTCTTGGACTCATTATCGATGAAGAAGGAATTTGTAGTGGTTGCAGAGTTCATGAAGAAAAAGATACCTTGGATTGGCAGCAAAGATTTACTAAACTCAAAAAAATAACAAATGCCTACAAATCAAAAAAAGCTAAATATGATTGCATAGTCCCAGTATCTGGTGGCAAAGATAGTTATTTCATTATAGATATTGTTAAAAATAAGCTTGGAATGAATCCCTTGCTTGTGAGTTACAATAAAATGTTCAATTCAATAGAGGGCATAGAAAATATTGCCAACTTAAGGATAAAATTTGACTGCGATTTTATTCAAAAAAATATCAACCCATCTATATTAAAAAAAATTACACGTAAAACGCTATACAAATATGGAAATCCATACTGGCATTGCATATCAGGCGAAACAGTATTTCCGGTTCAAATGGCTGTTCAGCTCAAAATCCCCTTAATAATTTGGGGAGCACACCAAGGTCTTGAACAAGTTGGCATGTTTTCACATCAAGATGAGGTTGAAATGACGAGAAGATACAGACAGGATCATGATCTTTTTGGGGTTGAGGTAAATGATATATCAGATACTTATGATGACTTGGATGAGCATGACTTGATTAATTTTTTATATCCACCTTTTACTGATATTGAAAATATAGGTGTTAGAGGTATATATCTTGGAAACTATATTAGGTGGGATAGCTATGCGCAGCATTTAAAAATGGTCAAAAAATATGGTTTTAAAGGAAGGAAGCTTGCAAGGACTTTTGATGCTTATGATTATTGCGATAGCTTGCTTTACTCAGACCTCCATGATCTTTTAAAATATTTTAAACACGGCTACTCCAAGGTTACTGATCATGTATGCAGAGAAATAAGATTCAATCGAATTTCAAGGAATCAAGGAAAAAAAATTATTGACTTTTATTCACAGCAACAGCCTCAAAATATTCACATATTTTGTAAGTGGTTAGGCGTAGATGAAAAAGCATTGCAGTTAATTCTTAATAATCACAGGAATAAACTTTATTGGGAAGAAGTATCTCAGAATAGATGGATTAAAAAGGAAAAAATAATAACTCCAACAAATCGCCCAAAGGCTCTTAAATATCCCAATACCGCAAACTCAAAAGCCTCCTCAGAAAATACATATATAACTGTTGGGAAAGGCGTATGCTGGCCAAAAGATGTCTCTAAAAAATTGCAAAAATGGCTATAGTTTACTCTTGTAAATTTTATAAGTTTTAAAAAATCTATCCAAAACCTCTTCAATATTTAGTTTTGAAATTTCTACTGTAGGACCAGAAAATTGCTGGTTACTTTGAAAAAAAGACCTGCAGAATAAATATGTGAGCATATAGTCATGCCTGCCTATGGACCATAAGGGGTTTTCTCCAATATTCATAACGTTCTTTTTGTACCATGGATCATGGATATTTTGAGATAGAACAAAATCATAACCATCGACAACAAAATTACTGCTGCTAAACAATACATTAGATGCGAAAAGAGTTCTAGGTAAGTTCATTAACGAAGATCCAAAAGGATGTCTCGGAAAATTAATTAACGCCTCATGAAAAATAATATTTTCTGCAGATGCTTGAGAGTAAAAGGTAATATTGCTTGATTCTTTTGTAAGTTTTGATATCAAGCTTAAATTAGCTTGCGCCCATTCATTGCCAGTAATAATAATAATACCTCCTGTAAAACTATTTATAATTTGATCAGGAGGAGGTTTGTTCAAAATAATGTAGTCATAATCTTCTGACTGAAAACTATCGAACGAGAATAATGGCCCTGCAATCAATACTGACTTATCTTTTGCAATTGATTTTGCAATAATTGATTTATGAGGTGGTTTAGACTGAAGATAGCATTTGTGAATAATTTCTTTTTCTTGATTAGATAAATTCAATAGGTTGATGAAATCAGCATTCCAAGTTTGCGAAACATAATTAGCTAAATGGGAGGTATCAATATTTAGGTTTTGTTTTAAAGCTTGGCAAATATGCTTATAACGATATGTATACGCATCAATCAGGTTTAATTTAAAAAAATTTGATTCGTAGCCATATCTATAAAAAAGACTCTTTAGTTTTTTCAGAAAAAAATTATTGAATTTTTTTAATTCAAAATCATTAGATATAAGTCTTAAGAAATTATTAAGAAGATTAAAAAATATAACGGCCTTAATGATTCGAAAGTTTGTTTCAAAAGCATGCTTGTAATTTAATATTAAATTCAATTTCTCACACCAGATGTCATTTCCTCCACAAGTTTCTTTGCAACATCAAATGGGTTCTCAGAACTTATAGGTAAAATTGTTGCAGTCTGATCAGTTAAGACCCTCTTAATTCTAGGCTTTAGGACTGATACATTGAACTCTTTTTCTATTTGATTGCAAATCTCCTCCCCAGCAATCTTGGCTTGAATATACTCTTGCAACTCAGGCAGCGGATCCGATATTGCTATAGAAGATGGATAAAGGATTTTTTGACCACCATTTCCTATAAAAATTTTTGAAAGCCTATAAAAAGAATTGCAATAAATGGACAAAAAACTATTTAGTAAATTTTGGTCTAAAGCATCTGATTGTTTGCCAAAAATCTTTGGAGTAGCAAAATAATATAAGTGATCAAGAGAATTAGGAATTTGATTCGACTGAAAATCCTCTACATCTAACTTCATGGAATGACATTTTCCACTTGAAAAATTATTTATCTCTTCAGCAATCTCATTGGCTTCCTTTTCTCCAGAGCGATATGTTATAAATACTTCAGCATCTTGCGAAGCTAATATTTTTGCAGCCCAAGCTCCCAGCCCTCTACTACCTCCAATAATTAAAACTTTTAAATTTTTAAGACTAGAGTCAGAAGAAATATTTTTTTTGATCTCAAGAACATGATTTATTTTCATAGGTCTTGGTCTAAAAAAAGCTAGGAGTTTAGCATCAAGGTTTAGTCCCTTGTATTGGAGCTCTACTAGATTAAAACGCTGATCAATTTTTTTAATCTCACAAATTGGCTGTGATTTAGTTGAAGTAAAACTAAATGAACATTCAGAAAATATAGAATGCATGCCAGGTACCTGCATCCCAATAATTCCAGATAGACTAATGATCTCAAACACTCTATATTTTCCTAAAAAATTAATAGTCTGAGCAATGAAATGCGTTCCATCATTATAAGCTATTGAAAAATATGGATTAAATTTTAAGCCTTCATGCAAGTCCCCTATGCTAATATCTTCTGGCGTATTTTGTAAATTATCAAGTAGTGGAATCTCTGCCCCATTACCAGCATAGGGCTTATGAATAGCTATATTACATTTGATTGATACAAAAGCTATATTTGAACTATTTGTTAGCTTAAGAATATTGTTTTTTTTATCCCAATCACAGAAAAAAACTTCATTTAAAAAAATAGGTTTTAAAAACTTAATAGAGTAACTTTCATATGCGGTTTGAGTTCTTGCTATCAGTAACTCAAGCATGCATAAAAATGTATGCATTCCATGAACCACGCATTGGCCTGCAATTGTTTTCCTGGCCTCTATGGAGTCATAATGAATGGGGTTTATGTCTCCACTCAGCTTGCAAAATGCATCCTGAGAAGACTGATCAAAAAAAAGCTTACCTAAAAACATTGATAAATAAATTTATAAAGAAAACTATAAACCAGATAAAAAGTTTTCAACTTTTTGAATATCGCTCTCAACGTCTACTGCAATTGATCCAGCCTCAACTTCTAACATCTTAATTGATACGCCCATGCTTAATAGCCTTAAAATCTCAATATCTTCAATGGACTCAAGGCTGCTTTTATATTTATTTGGGCCGTAAAAAGCTAAACTTTTTTTATTCAGAATATATACGCAAACTTGTTTGTAGACATTTTTTAATGAAATGTTTTTATCTTTACCAAATGGGATGGGCGACCTAGACATATAAAGTAATTCATCATCTTTGTCCGTTACTACTTTAATTGTATTGGTGTTATAAAAATCATCGATCGAATTAACTTTAGACATACAATTTAAAGCATCAGGCCCATGATTTTTAAAGTAACTGATAGAGCTATCTATAATATTTTTAGTGATCAAAGGCTCATCCCCTTGTAAATTAAGGATATAGTCAAAATTGAGAGTCTCGTTCGCCTCAGCAACTCTATCAAGGCCAGTTTTGCAATTGCTTGAAGTCATAATAGCATTGCCATTGAGACTCTTGATCAAATCCATTATCTCCGGAGAATCTGTGGCAACCCATACTTTCTCTTTTTCATAAAATTTTACAGCACGCTCCCAAACTCTTTGTATTAAGGGCACTCCTAAAATTTTGACTAAAGGTTTTCGTGGCAGTCTAGAGGATTTTATCCTTGCAGGAATAACTATCCCAAAATTATCAAAGCTCATTAAAATCTTTCCATGAATTTAAAATACGATATTTATATGTCTCTGCTTGAAGTTCAAGTGAGTTAGCTACCATTGAATATGGTTTATAAAATATAAACTCAATATTATTTTCTTGCGCTGCATACATATCCTGAAATGAATCGCCTATAAAAAAAAATTTTTTATCACTATTGCTTTTGCGCAGAATAGACTGAATATTTTCTGACTTTGATAAAGGGGAACCAAGTATATCTAGAAAAAAATTATCTAATTTCTTTTTTTTTAGAACCTCTCTCAGCTCATTCTGTTCAGAACCAGAAACAATATATTTGTCTGATATTGAATTTTGTAGAATAGTTTCAACTCCTGTACATACCGCTGCTAAATGATACCTAGCTTTCAAATGCTGAGAATATTTTTCAAGAAATTGCTGTTTAAATAACTCCTTTGAATTGAGAACTAATTCAGCAAATTTCTGAATATGCCAGTATCTAGATTTACCAAAGTTGTTTTTAAATGATTCCAATGCTGTTGCAATTTGATCTTTTGGAAATATTTCTTGCATAGATTGCAAAACATCATTAACAATTTCTACCTTGAGAAGATTAGAGTCTAAAATAACTCCATCACAATCATATATATATACATTAGAACTCATTTAAATATTGAGGCATCAAGCATACCAAACACTGACAATGTTTTAATGCTGTATTGGGTTTCTGTTAAAGAGATTATGTTTTGCGTCCCATGAACTTCCTGCAAAAAGCTTAGCAGTTCAGCTATTTCTTTTTTACGGATATCATCAGAAGAATATCCATCAAAACCAGCGAGGTATATTTTATTAGCTCCCATAGCTATTGCAGCTGCAATTGCATATCCCCCAGAGTAGAAGTTTTTTGAGGTAAAAAAATTATTGTCATAGAAATTTTCGTCTGAAAGGAAATTTCCATAATGAGAGATTTTTGCACAATTTTTAAAATTTTCTTTATTGTTTTGATATAAGGTCTTTGGGATTATTATTTTTCCTTCAAAGTTTTTGTATTTTTCTAGCTCAGAAATTACGGAGTTATTAAATGTTACACATAAATAATCAGAATGAAAAACCTTTTCAGTCTGTATATTTGGTGAAATGGAAATCAGTTTATTATGTATTGCAAACTTTTTTAAAATTTTTGCAGACTCATTAATTGAAGGCCCAGACCCAACTACTAAAAAATCTCTTCCCTGAAATGAATTCTCTATTTCCCCATATTTCATTTCGAGTGATATTTTTTTATCTACATTTAATGGAAGTGTTAAACATTGAATATAAGAATCTTTTGTAAATTTATTTGGTTGTTGTAATTTTTTCATTTTGAAAATAGCATCTAATCTTGTGCCAGTTTCTACACCCGGATCAGCAAGCAACTTCTGAATATATGTGGGGTGAATGGAGTGCTGAGCTGCAATTCTATAGAGAAAATTAGGCCCATATTCGTATTTCTTTTTTAAAGGTTCAAAGTGCTTGGAAATTAAACTATACAAAGCATTTAAAGTTTCGAAATCTTCACTTTTAGTTAAAAGATAAATGTCTTCTATGGATAAATTGCCTGCTCCTCTACCCATTCCAGTTACAGTTGCATCGACCCATTTCACACCCAAATCAATGCAATGTTCTGCATTATCCATCGCTAAACCCATATTATTGTGAGCGTGAAATCCAATATCACCAGTCCAATTAGAGTTTATAATTTTATATATACTCTCCACATCTTTAACTGACATAGATCCTAAAGAATCAGCAAAATATAAAGCTAATGGCTGAACTTTCCATTTACCTATATTCAAGCATATCTCAGCAAGGTAAGTTGCATCTATCGTGCTGACTTGCATTATATTTAATGCTACCTCATAACCGAGACTATGCAGGGCGTTAACAATATTTTCAGCCAATGGAACCTCTTGGGGGTGAGCAGCGATTCTGACCAAAGTAATTTTACTACGTGATTGTTCTTGAAATAATTTCTGTATGGATTCGTCTATACTTAAACTATCATTCTTGAGTATGGTTCCAGCGTCAATCATGACTCCATATTTGGGGCCAGAAGGCAGGTCAAGATCTTCGAGATAGCTATCAGATGTATAACCAAAGGGACCTACATACTCATCTTTAAGGAATTGTCTGAGCCCCAACTCGACATAATTAACGCCAATTGAGCTCATGGTTTTTAAGTAGTCTAAAACCAATTCTTCAGAAAAATTCCAGTTAGTATAGTAGCCGCCATCTCTCAAAGTGCAATCTAAGATTATCATTTTAAAATTTTACTATAATTAGCGATGATACGTATAATACATTATGTCCCAAAGAAAGTTTATTTTTCACATCAGAGCACATAATGATTGCGATCATTTTGTGCCGATAATATGGCAACTTTTAAATAAGGGGCATAATATTGTTATCATACCTATGTATGGATTTCAGGCTCATCAAGATTATAGAATTAAATTTTTGACAACTAATTTCAAAAACTTACTAATCTTTGAACCTTCAAAGTTTTACATAAGAAAAAGTACCTACCTTTTCAAATTTTATAGTTTTTTTAATCATAAAAATAACCTTATGAAGAGGTTATTTTTTTTAATTAATCTTCCATTAAAATTATCAGAATATTCAATTTTTAAAAATAACCCAGTAATAATTTGGGACTATGGTAATCCTGGCAGGATTAGCCATTTTGAGAGCTTAATATATTCGCTCAAAACAGTTGTTTTGCCTCATGGCATAGATATTTTTACTAACAAATATCTCAATGTGAAAGCAGATTTCTCAAATAGATCAATTTATGATCATTATTTAATAGATAGCGAGATGCAAAAAGAAATAGCAGTCAATTTATTGAATATGAACGAAAAAAAACTGCAGGTTATCGGCAGTTCACGTTTCTCTAAAGAATGGATAGAGGTGCTTTTTAGTTTTATTGATAAATTTTCTTTTGGTCCATTAGAAAGAAAGAAAATTGTATATTTCCTTCCACACAGTGATTTTGATCCAAAAAATTCAGCTATTATTAACACAATTAATGCAATAAGAAAGTTAAAAAATATTTCATTGGTAATCAAGGTGTCAACGAGACAAAAAAATATATATTTTCCAGACACCATGAAGGATTTTGATAAATATGATAATCTTCTCTTTGATGATTCAACTCCCTCCAGCGCACTAATAGATTGGTCTGATATCGTTATTAACCATGGAAGCAGCATTGTATTTGATGCGTTTCAAATGAATAAAGTTGTAATACATCCTTGCTTTTTAGATGGCCTGAGTACAATTTTTGATGGGGATGAATCAGTCTATTCAGTCAATTCGATCGAGCAGGTTTGCAAGATTATTGATTCTAACGAAGCATACCCTGCGAAAGACGCATCAAAAATGATTAAAAAGTACATTTATAACGAACTTGAGGAGCCCCCATTAGATTATCTTTATAACTTTTTAATAAAACTTTAGGCCCCCTACTACAAAGTTTTACCTTTCGAATTTTAAAAGCTTATAACTATGGTAATTAATATTACTGCTGAAGAATTTCAATAAGATTTGTTCCAAATAATTTAGCCCCAAATGGGGTTAAGTGACCCCCATCAAATGAAATTAAATTATAGTCCCTGAAATTTGCGCATGAAGTCATTCCATCACATATTATCTTTTGCGAATCTATAAACCTGCCTCCCTCTGCAACTACTTCGTTTTCTAGCAGCTTATTAAATTGTTCTAGCTCTGAAAAATGCTTAGCACTAAGAGCTTGATTTCCAGTTTTCCATTTTTTTTGATTAAGCTGAAACCAACTTGCTGAAACTTTGCCAAAATCTTTTTTACCAAATACTAGTATATTTTGATTATACTGTTTTAAATTTTGCAAAGATTGTCTCATAAACTGGGGCGTAAAATCTAACCAGCTCGAAGCTAACCATACCTCATCTGCTAGCACCATTAACTCCAATAAGGATTCATTATAAAAATTGGGAAGAGACTTGCAGCCTTTTGCAATGTACTTTTCTAAATACTTGTGCTCAACAAATAAAACCCCGCATTTCATTGGAATTTTATATCCACTAAGATTAAATTTAGTATTTATTCCTGCTTCGTATAATGCATTAGTCAAATCCTCGGCATAACTATCTCCAATAATAAGAATCTTTTTTTTATTTTGATCAACATCAAAGCCCTTTAAGATCATTGATTGATGTCTCTTGCCTACATAAGAGTGAGCATCTATAAAACTACCAAATAACCTTTGTTGATCTTCACTATAGCGATTTAGTGCGCCATTAGTTGAATGCAGATATAGTCCTGCCAGTAAAAATACTGATATACCAGCAATTGAAAAGCTAAATATGTGTTGACGGGTAAATTTTAATTTCTCTCTAAATGGTCTTTCAACAAACCTCCAGCTTATCCAGCCACATATTAAAGAAAAAATACATAAAAGAAAAAGCAACATATCTGGAACCTCTCCGAGCAATTTATATTTTGTAAAAGCAAGGAGTGGCTGATGCCATAAATAAGCGCTGTATGAAATAAGTCCAATACCAACCACCGGCTTATAACTTAAAAGAGAATATACTAATGTATTTGGTATCGCACAAAGAATTAATAAGCCTGTGCCCATTGTTGGTAACAGGGTATAAAAACTTGGAAAAGGTGTTGTTTCATCAAAGCTAAGAATTGAATAAATAATCATGCCGAGGCCTAAGAAACTGAGCAACTGATTTGCGATTTGAGAGCTTAAGAATGTGCGGTATGTTAAATAAAAAGCTACAAAAACTCCGATTAATAATTCCCATCCGCGTGTAGGTAGCAAAAAAAAGGTAGCGCTTGGGTTATTGGCGCTCCCCCATTGGGCTAACCCTAAGCTCAGAATAAAAACTATAAATAGTATGCTTATAATCCATCGAATCCCAAACCGCCAAGTCAACATAAGAAAAATGGGGAACAAAATATAGTATTGCTCTTCAACTGCGAGGCTCCATGTGTGAAGCAATGGTTTGAGTTCTGCAGCTGTATCAAAATAACCACTCTCTAACCAGAAAAGAATGTTGGATGAAAAAATTGACACAGCTATCAAGCTTTCTCCAAAATCTTTCATATCATTGGGAGCTAGCCAAAAAAAAGCGAAGGGTAAACATGCTGCCATTACAAAAAATAATGCTGGTAAAATTCGTCGAGCACGCCGCTCATAGAAATTAATGATGCTAAATTTAGCATCAGCCATCTCGGAAATAATAATTGTTGTAATGAGATAGCCGCTGATTACAAAGAAAACATCTACCCCAACAAAGCCTCCGCTAAATAGCTCAAAGCCAGCATGAAAAAATATTACTGGCAATACTGCTAAGGCTCTTAAGCCATCAACTTCTGGTCTGTAATTCATCTTGATTTTAAAATAGGAGAAGTCTTTTTAATCATCTACAAAATAATGGTCTTGAATTTATTTAGAAGACAGAACTCCGAGCTGAGCACTGGCACATAATAATCTAAGCACTGACTGCAAAATAGCCAAACTTTGCTCCTCTTTGATTATACAAATTACCCAGGAGTTTATTGCATTCAGAATTGTTATAATAATAGTCAAGTGCTTCCATACTAGGGGTTGGGTTAACAAACATGGACTTGCACTTGTAGCAAGTTACTACGCCATACTGACCATTAAATTTTTCTTCGTCATAATGATGATCGCTTCCGCATACTGGACAATCTCTAGTGTAGAAATCAGCCGAGAATCTTTCATAAACATCTGAGCTATCTTTGATTCTTTGGTCATATATCTCAACAGCTTGCTTTTTAGCTCTATTTTCTTTCAAAAATGAGATATATTTTGGAGAACTTTTCATATCACTAGACCTTTAGAATATTAATTTCAGAAGAGGAGACTAGTTGAGTAGCTATTTTAAGTTTTAAAAAAGAACTAGCTTCATTAGCGAGACATCTTCGTCAATTATCTATGAAAAAACATATTTTCATGTAACATTATATCTTTAACAAAGAGTTAAACCAATGAATATTTTAAGCGATCATACGATAATGCATGAGCCATATAATGTTGGTAAATTAAGTTTTGAATTTCCAAATAACTCCTTAGAACTTCTTAGAGAAGCCATTAAGAATTTAAACGAAGAA
>Ga0181552_10000367_pt1 | contig 34038 bp, 37 predicted proteins | sample 011ome_18_FD_130583 | JGI IMG/M metagenome (GOLD analysis project Ga0181552, IMG submission 130583) | Coastal salt marsh microbial communities from the Groves Creek Marsh, Skidaway Island, Georgia - 011501BT metaG (megahit assembly) | ecosystem: Environmental > Aquatic > Marine > Intertidal...
AATATGTAATTAAAAAGGGTATCAACAAAGGTAAAGTTGCTAAATGAAACGGCAACACAATACAATGTTAATAGGTTTATTAGGTACAATCCTTTTGGGATTATCTACTTATGTATTGATGACAATCGTAGAACTTCAAGTTCATCTAGGAATGCTTACAGAAGAAATCATGTCAATAGATAAACAGATTGGAAGAATTTATAACCACATGGATAGACTAACTAGCAAATGACTTTAAAAGCACATCAAAACCCTAGTGGTGGATTAAACGCAAGAGGTAGAGCTTACTTTAAAGCTAAAGGTCATAACCTCAAGGCTCCCGTTACAGGAAATCCAAAAGCAGGATCTAGAGCTGCTGGAAGAAAAAAGAGCTTCTGTGCTCGTATGGGCGGAGTAAAAGGGCCGATGAAAGACAGTAAAGGAAGACCAACAAGAAAGGCTTTAGCCTTAAGAAAATGGAACTGCTAATTATGAGTAAAGAAACAGAAAAAAAACTAACTGAATTACATAGTAAACTAACTGATACTCTCCTAGAGAAAATCAGGGATCCCGAAGTGAAGGCTTCGGATCTTAATGTTGCTAGACAATTCTTAAAGGATAATAACATAGATTGTGTCCCTACCGATACTAACTCGATAGGAAAACTAGCTGAGGAGCTCCCATTTAAGATCTCTGACGTGATACAAGGTAAAGGGGACATTAAACAATAAAGACTCATCTACACGCCTCTAGTGGCGTTTAAAGGGTATAATATGAAAGAAGTAACCCAAGATTTTAGAAATTTCTTGTATTTGGCTTGGAGACATTTGTCTCTGCCTAGTCCAAGTCCCGTGCAATTTGATATTGCGAATTACCTACAAAACGCACCTAGACGTGCTGTTATCCAAGCATTTCGAGGAATAGGTAAGTCATGGATATGTAGTGCTTTTGTCTGTTGGCATTTACTTAGAAACCCTGACTTAAAATTTCTAGTAGTATCTGCAAGTAAAACTAGAGCAGATGACTTTAGTACATTTACTAAACGACTAATTACTGAAATGGACATCCTAAAGCATCTGGCCCCAAGATCAGATCAACGGGGAAGTAATGTTTCATTTGATGTAGCACCTGCTAAAGCAGCACACTCTCCATCAGTGAAGTCCGTTGGTATCACAGGTCAGCTTACAGGATCTAGAGCCGACTTTATAATCTCTGATGACTGTGAAAGTTTAAACAACAGTTTAACTCAAAGTATGAGAGATAAACTTACAGATAATGTTAAGGAGTTTGAGGCCGTCTTATCTCCAAAGGGTAAGATTGTATTCTTAGGTACACCACAATCAGATATGTCGGTGTATAATGATTTACCTGCAAGAGGATATGAAACTAGAATATGGACTGCTCGTATGCCTGAAGCTCTAAAGCTTTCTAGGTACGAACACAAACTAGCACCTTTTATTAATAACGAAAAGTTTGATGAGTTAGATCCTATAGATCCCGAAAGATTTAATGATCTAGAGTTAAAAGAAAGAGAAGCAAGTTATGGACGTAGTGGCTTTGCCTTACAGTTTATGCTTGATACTACTTTATCAGATAAAGAAAGATACCCACTTAAGTTAAGTGATTTAGTAGTAATGGATATTAATAATGATATAGCTCCTGCAAAAATAGCTTGGGCAGGTAGTCCAGAGTATGTTTGTGAAGACTTACCGTCAGTAGGTTTCACGGGAGATAAATACTATAAACCCATGTTTAAGTCAGAAGAATTTGGAGACTATAAAGGTTCAGTAATGTCTATTGATCCTGCTGGTCGAGGTCAAGATGAATTGGCGATTGCCATAGTAAAACAGCTAGGTGGTAATCTATTTGTGCAAGAATGCACGGGGTTAAGTGGTGGGTACACAGAAAGCAATCTAACTAAAATTGCTACACTAGCTAGGGACACTAAGGTTAACATGATTATCGTTGAGAGTAACTTTGGTGACGGTATGTTTACACAACTATTAAAACCTATAGTCCAAAGGTATTATCCTGTGACTATAGAAGAAGTTAATCATACTAAACAAAAAGAACTGAGAATTGTTGATACCTTAGAACCTGTGATGAACCAACATAGGCTCGTTGTATCTCCACAGTTAATAAGAAAAGACTTTGATACTAAGGATCCTAATTATCAATTGTTTTACCAAATGACTAGGCTAACTAAAGATAGGGGAGCCTTGAGAAATGATGACCGACTAGATGCTTTGTCTATAGCTGTTGCCTATTGGGTTGAACAAATGGCTACTGACGCAGAGACTTCTTTACAGGATCATAAAGAGGATCTCCTAAAGAAAGACCTAGAGAAGTTTTTAGATGGGACTTTAGGAACTAGAGCTAGAGGGGACACATGGATTTAAGAAAGACATACAACTACTACGTTTATCCACCTATAGTTAATACTATAGTATTATATCTATAGTATTAGTATTAGTATTATATCTATTAGATATACTATTAGATAATATCGTTAGGTTATCTCATAGTGTATACCAGCTGAGAGACTAGATGTAGTGGTTTTGGTAGACACGGTAGACACAGTTTTCAATACATCTTAAATAAGCTAGTATTGACGTACAGAGTTAACGACAACTACTACTCGTTAGTTGCACAGTTGCAACCGTTTTGTTTTGTTGAAAAAATCTGAAAGGGTATCTTGTTTACGTTCACTGTCAAAAAACCCCCGTACAACCTCAGCGTGTACTTTAAAAGAGCAAATTGCAAATAGCTAACAACGACAATAAACACCACAAAGGATTGTATATACTTTGTAAACAATACTTAACGAGTTGATCGGGTTTTATTTGGGCTTGTGAAAGTTACGGGGCGTATCTGTTTTTTTTCTTTAAATAGAAAGTCAGCACGGTTTTCAACGAGCCGTGCTTAAAGTTTAACTCGTTATGACTTGTCGAGAACTTTGGACATAATCGACAAGCCATAAAATAAATAGATGCTATTCTATTTAATATTCGAGTTGTTTAGCGTGGTGTGTATTGAACGTATAACGGGTTTAGATTTTGCCTTTACGTCTTGACCGTTCAACTCGGGAAAAGGGAACGACAGTTGAACCTCTTTTTTTTCTTTTTTCAACGGTCGTATAATTTCCGTCACTGTATAATTAACGGTTTTTATTCTTTTATATCCTTTAGATTTATCCATTATTGACCTCACTTGTTACGGTTGTTGATTGTAAAGAACTCGGTAAATCTCGGGTTCTTATAGCCCGAACACGTCTAATTCTTAACGGCTCGGCTAGTTTCAAAGTCGGTACGTTGAAAGAGATATCTCTAAATCTTCTGTTGTACTGAACTTTAAAACTTTCCACTTTTCGAGATTGTGCTTTGTTATCTCTAAAATGAAACTTATTTAAAATAGGATAATCAGCTTTGTTAAGTGTTACCCATTTTTTAAAGTCGTTGTGATGTGTTTTACTATTCATAGAGTTAGACCGTGCGAACGTACACAACGCATGAACAAACTCTAAATAACGATACATTGTAGTCGCTGAGATATTTCCCTTAAACAATCTAAATTCGATTGTCTTTCTAGGGATAGTATTCAACGCTGAATATCTATCGGTTTCGTATCTAAAGTCTTTAATCGTTAAAGAGTGATCGGCTCGACAATATCCCGTGTCTTTATTCAAATCACGCCCAGCGACCTCGCAAACATATTTGTAATTATCTTTAAGATTTAAAAACTGTCCGACTAACCCGATTTGATAACGAGTGAACAAGTGTCTAGGTACATGAACATGAACGCCTGTTTTTTTATCTCGATAAGAATATAAATAGTCTTTAACATTTTTCTCAAAGTTAAACCAATAGTCAGTTGATTTTGCGTAGTCTAAAGTCATAGGTACAATATTTAATTCAAGACCTTTAGTACCTAGAGAACCGTCACGCTTACAAATAGCCGTACCCGTTAAAATGTTTTCTTCTAACATCTTGACTATTTGTCGTGGGGCTCGGCTCGACTTGTTAACCTCTAATTCAACACCTAGATAAAAGTTTTTGTTTTGATCTTTTTCGTATGGCATTTGAGCATAAGGCAACCCGTCAACAACTCTATAATTATAATCTCTAAGATTATTATTATTAGATGTAAGGTTAACACACGGGAACTGATCTAAAGTCGTTTGATCTAAATTAATAATAATAGTTTTTTGAGAACTAATATAACGACACTGAATAACCCGACTATCATTATCAGAATTCTCATAACCTATATTTGCTGAACCCGTTGCGAACTGATTTGAAACAAACAACTCGTCAGCGTTGTTGTGTAACCCTGTATTAAATAACGAAATATTAAAATCAGTAAAAACATCAGTTAAATTTTTAAAAGGTACATCTCGATAAAAACTTTGAACCGAACCGAACCTATTAAATAAACCAGTCAACGAACACTGATAGATTTTATTTTTTTCAACTAAATCCCATTCCAAATAATCAATAAGATTTTGGAACGCTCTTAACGTGTCTAAATATATCTTTTTTAATATACGGTTTTTTCGTGATCTATTAACGATCAGTTGTTGAAACGATCTAAAATTATTTCGTTTAATTAAACAATATGTTTTAAAAAAGTTTTTATCTAATCGGTGTTTTATTGACGGTGTATAACAATCATAATGATGTTTAAAGGCCGACCACAAATCACGCTTAACACTATCATTTAAAACAGTATCAGTTTTTAAACCTCGATATAAATTATCTAAAAATGAATTTAAAATAATTGCATTAATATAATGCTCGAGATTAATAAAAATTAACGAGTTATCTTCGTTAGAGTTTTCACTGTCGAAACCTTTAACAAACTCGTGATCTGAACAATCATAAATAACATTCTGTTTAATATTTTCATATAAACTTAAATCAAAAGCGTTCGCATTAAACCACATAGCGACTTGTTTTTTTTCTCTAAACTTTTTAAGGGTATTAAAAATATTAGAACTGATTAATAAATTATCGAACTGTTTAAATTTAAGTACGGCTCTTTTTTTTCTAACTTTCATTAGTGACCTCTTTTATTTGTGATTGGTTTTAAATCGTTAACTTGAATAGATGTGTCAGTTTCAGCAAAATATAATTCGCAATCGCTGATATCGGACAAGTCATAGCCCGAGTATTGAGCCATTAAATAATGACTAACTAACTCGGGGTTTTCTTTAGAGATTTTTTTTAATTCATCTAAATCGGCCGTCTGAATTAACCCGTTTAAATCTTCTAAATCTTTAGCTGAAACCTCACTATCACTTGTCCAATATTCCGACTTATACGGGGGAACACTTTGAACTTTTATTTTTGGGGGCGTTCTATAAGTTGTCGTCTGATCAAAACTAAAGTGATCATCATAACGATAATAATGATTTTTACTCGGTATAATATGATCATTAGAATATTTTAAATTATTATGTTCATGCCATTCGCCCAAGAATTGAAACGACTTAGTATAATTATCTAATAATAATATTCGACTATCACATTCGCTTTGAGCAATACTTTCAAGACAATCAATAAACTTTTGGTTGTCTAAAAGTTTATGGTACATTTTAACAATCGGCCTTAAAATTATTTTACTGAAATAATAAGTGTCGCTCATATCGTTAGTTAACAACGGGCTAGGTAATCTCGGGCTATTGTGCATTAAATAACAATCGGCTCGGTCGTTGTCTTGGTTAAGAACTTGGAACGGGTGACAATTTTTATTATTAGTATTTCCGTTAGTCGTTATTCTAAAATGTAAAGCAATCTCGTCAGCTTTTTTTGAGTGTTCTTTAAAAGTTTTTAAAATCTTATTAATCTTTTTTGTAAAAAACTTTTTTGTAATTACTCGATTTGTTTTTTTGCATAGATACATCAAACCAAACCCGTGTGGGTTTTTTTCAAACGCTTGTTGTATGATTTTTTTGGTAAAGTCTTTTGGTTTACCTTGTATTATTAAACACATTGTTGACCTCTTTTAGTTAGTTAGTTTTTATATATTTGTGTTATTGGGATAATATCGAAATCGAAACTATTTTAAATATAATAATAAAATTTATTGTAATTTTTTAATTAATACCCATATCTAGAATGTTGCATTTATATCACACTAAATATGGTATATTTACAACAGTTTTTATAAACTACCCGTTTAGATATTTGGTTGACCTCTTTATATTCTAAACGGGTTGAAACTTTAAAGGGCTAACAATGTTTAAAACACTTATTCAAATTATCTCGTTCATGCTGTTTTTTTTCGGTATGATTTTATTTTTTATTACCATCAACGATTTATCTATAATTACGCTTACATCTGTCACGTTTATAATATTCGGTTTATCGCTGTTATCTCGGACAGCTTAAACGGGTTGTTGTTGTCTTGCCGTACAGAGCAAGAAACTACAAAAAATCTATTAATTAACTATCACTAATAATAACAACTTAACGATTTGTTTTATCAATTCGGCAACCCAACTATTATAATCGTTAACTACACTAATAATAACAACGATCTATTTTTATAGATTTTATTTTTACACCGACTAAAAATAATTAGTCGTTATCAATTTAACTCGTTTTAATTTGTTGTAGTTGTTGTTGAATTATAACTATTATTATTTGTTGTTCCGTAACTGGTACAGGCTACCTGTAATTATTAATTAAATTATTCTTTAGTTTTTTTGTTTTGTTTTAACGAGTTAATTTTATTTTTAGGGGGGTTGTTTATGGTTTCAACTTTAGTTGTTTTCGTAGCAACAGTATTAACATTAGTTGTTTTAAATTTTTTGTATTTACTCGGGTGTTTAAAAACAAACGTCATTTAATTAATAGTTAACGAGTTAGATTTAAAATATAGACAGCTCATTTTTTTTTAGTTTAGAATTATTCTAAAAAATAAAAAAATCAAATCACTATCATAAGTTACAATTGCAAACTAACTTATACAAGTTACAATTGCAATATAGAAAATGTATTGACTTTAAGAAAGTATTGGTATAAGGACTAAATTATATTGAAAGGGGGTAGAAATGGCAAATATTAAATATCACTTAAATGCAACAAGTAAATGCACTTCTATGCCATGTGGTAATCAGAAAAAATGGTTTACAAACCTTATTAATGATCCACCAAAAACTATTATTTAAAAAATTAAGGAGTTAATATGATTAAGATAATTAAATCTTATAATTTTGATTTCTTAGGCATGAATTGGTGTTTAGAGCAATTCAATACAAGGGTTGTAATACCAAATTCAAAATGCGGATTTTTTAATTATAGTACCGATATGACTTGTATTTATATCGGAAAGTGGCTATTGACACTTAAAAAGTAGTAGAAGTGTTGTAGTAAGCACTTTAAAAACAAGAAACGGGTAGAAACGATGAAAAAAACAAATGTTGATTTAAGAGGTTTGTCTAGAGGTTTGGAACTAATGAAATTGTTTCATTCTATTGACGATAAAGTCGATGTTAGTTGTTACGCAGTGTTTTTATTGGTTTGTTTCCAAGACGGAATAAACAATGAAAACATTAAAAGCTATTTCCCAAACATGACCAAATCTAGGGTTTCTAGATGTGTGCATATCCTTTGTGATGTAGCTAAGACACGAAAAGATAGAAAAGGGCTAAAACTATTAAAACAAGAAATTAACCCCGAAGACTATCGACAAAGAACTTTGGTATTAACAGAAAGAGGTAAATCTGTTAAAACTAAGGTACTCAAATTGTTGGGGTATTAAATAGGAGACGATATGCTCGACACTAGGATAACAATACGACAAGCGATAACAAACGTAAGTGATATGGATTGGATAAGACAAAAAAACGGAATACTCAGTATTAAAAATGCTGAGGTGTTTGCAGTTTTTTATGGCTTTGAAAATCATTTAAATGATCTAGCAACAGAAGATGTTAGAAATTTTAAACACCATTGTAAAACTGAATTGTCGTATAAGAATGGTACAGTAAACAGGAAGTTGGCAGCCTTGTCCAAGCTTTGTACTTGGGCAAGAGGTGTCAAAGGGTTTCAATTCAAATGGGGATTACCTCTAATTGAATATGAAACTGAAAACAATAAACGAGAATTTGTAGTCAGTAAGGAGTTAGAAACTAAATTACTGATGACGGCTCGTTTAAATTACAGAGATGACGAAGCAGATCTTTGGGAGTGTTTAATCTTAACGGGTTGCCGAGTTAGTGAGCTAATAAATCTAACTTGGGACAACATCAAAGATGGATTTATTCATTGTATTGATACAAAGAATAATGACAATAGGTTTGTACCTATCTTTGACGGTGTTGAGAAGATACTAACAAAGAGAAAAAAACGGGGTTTAGAGAAACCTTTTCCTTTATCTATTCATGCAGTTGAACACGCATGGAGAACGATGAGAAAAAAACTAGGTATGGAACACGAGAAAGATTTTGTAATGCACTCGTTAAGACATACTTGCATAACACGTTTATTGAAGAAGAAGATCGGTATTGAAGTGGTACAGAAAATTGTTGGTCATAAAGATATTAGAATGACACAACGATACAATCATCCCACAAAGGATGATCTTAAAGACGCAATAAGCAAAGTATACAACAACTAGAATGAAAATGAAGTATTGCAACACTTTGGAGGCAACGGTGGGAATCGAACCCACATACAAGGATTTGCAATACTTTGTTTGTTTTTCTTACCCAACAATTTGAGGAGTAGTTAACGAGTATGACAAACGAAGCAACGAATACAAATCTACAGGATCAAGAACAAATTAGAGAGGGAACTTGGATTAAACTCGGAAAAGAGAGATATGACAAGTCAGAAAGAAAGAATCAAGATAAAGGTCGAAACAGTGTAACACCACCGTTTGTCTATGTGCAGAAACAACTGCTCATACCTTTAGCTGAAAGAATAGAACTGTTTGTAAAATCAGAATACAAATCAGCAGGTAGAAGACATACTGCAAGTGAGCCGTTAAGAGATCTTGATGATCCTAAAAAAATTTCACTTATAACTTTAAAAATAATAATTGATTGTATTTCATCACATAAAACATTAGCCCAAACTGCACTACAAATTGGTAGTATGATTGAAGTTGAGCTACAAAATATAATCTTCAAAGCAAAAGAACCTCACCTTCACACAGTCGTGTTAAGAGATTTGTTAAAAAGAACAAGTAATGTCAAACACCGTAAACGAGTTTTTGCTCATACCCTGAACAAGTACAAGGTTCAGATTGATAAATGGGATATTAGAAAACAAGCTTTAGTTGGATTAAAACTTATTGATCTTTGTATCAAGAGCACAGGATTATGTCAGTTAAAACCCATCAGGGAACGTAAAGATAAAACCGTTAACTATTTAGTATTGAAGCCAGAAGTAGAACAGAAGATTAAAGATAACTCGTTTCAATGTAGCGTTCTTACACCGTATTACAAAGCGATGATAGTACCACCTAAACCTTACACTACACCTTTTAATGGGGGTTTTCATAACGAGTATTTAGCTAAACAACCTTTAATTAAAACCCATGATTATACTTATCTACATACGTTAGATAACAACAAGCTAAAAGATTTTTATGATGCAGTTAATCACTTACAATCTGTACCATTTAAAATTGATAAGGATATGTTTGATACCTTTAAAAACATATGGGATAACAACCTTAGATTAGGTAAGTTTCCAGACAGGGAAAGTTTACTTGATGAAAAAGGTAAACCTAAAGGTATTTATAGGGATCCAAAAGTTGATGAAATACTTGAACTTCGTATTAAATATAAACGTGATCTTAACCGAGTTTATAATGACGAAATAGCTAGATCCTCAAAAGTATTAAATACTTTGGTAGCAATAGACCTTGCTATTGAGTATTTAGAATTTGAAAGAATATACTTTGCAATCTTCTCTGATAAACGAGGTAGATTATATTGTATGGGAACTACCATCACCTACCAGACTGATCAAAAGATTAAGTCGTTAATTAGTTTTGCAAACCATGAACCACTTAACGAGGCGGGTAAGTATTGGTTATATGTCCACGCTTCAAACACTTGGGGTAATGACAAAGTATCCTTTGATGATCGTTATAGGTTTACAGAAGAAAAACTTAACGAGTTTATAAGCTACGCTGATGCCCCGCTGGATAACAAGGGCTGGAACTTCGCAGATAAACCTATGGAATTTCTTAATACTTGCTTACATCTTAAACGATTTAACGAGCAAGGGTTGGGGTATATGTGTAATTTACCAGTGTCTATGGACGCTACTTGTTCAGGACTTCAGGTTCTTTCAATTTTAATGAGAAATGAAGTGACTGCTTCAGAAGTAAATGTACTTCCGTCAGATAAACCCAAAAGTATTTACACTACAGTTGCTAAATTAGTTAATGATGATGTAATTGTAAAAGCAAATCAAGGAAGTAGAGAAGCTAATAGGTGGTTAGAGTTTGGAATTACTAAAAAAATAGTAAAAAGAAATATAATGACTTATGTGTATTCTCTTAAACCTTATGGTGCAAGACAACAAATATTTGATGAGTACAAAAGTACAATTGAATTTAATCCCGATAAGAAAGTTTTGTCAGATGATGGTTTTAGTGATTGCCGTTGGTTAGCTAAGATTGTTTGGGATAAAATGGAACAAAAGATTAGCCCCGAAGCTAAACTTATGAAGTGGTTTCAAGATTGTGCTAAACTTTTTGCACAAGCAAATCAAGTTATGAAGTGGACAACTCCTATGGGATTTCCTGTGGAAATGGACTATAGATATTTAATACCATTTAAAGTTAAAACTGCAATTAGTGGTTCATTAGTTTACACTACTTATAGACGAGAACTAAATCGTAAAGATTCTAGAAAATTCTCATCATCGGTCAGCCCGAACATTGTTCACAGTTTAGATGGAGCTATATGTCAAGGAGTTGCGTTGTATTGTAAGAACGCAGAAAATCCTATTAATGATTTATTAATGGTACACGATAGCTTTGCTACTAATCCTAATCGTATAGATCAATTGCATCAAATAATTAGAAAAGTCGTTATTGATTTATTTAAAGATGATTATTTAGATATACTTTACAAAGATTGGGAATCTCAGCTGCCTTCGAAGTTCAAAACTCGTTTACAACCACCACCTGCTCGAGGAAATTTGGACATTAATGAAATAGCTAACAGTAAGTATTTTTTTAGCTAAATAGTTGCGAAAGCGAGACTAATAATTTATATAACAACAACAAACGAAAGGGCAATAATGAAACTATTTGTATATGGAACTCTTAAAGAGGGTTACGCATTAAGTTATGTTTTATCTAAAAGTAAAAAGATTGGAGATTATATAACTAAGACTAAAGGTTTTATGATGACGGGATTTTGGTATCCGTACATTTGGAGAAAAGAGGGTTCAAAGTATGGTATCAAAGGAGAACTTTACGAAGTTAATAATGATGACTTAAGAACTGCAAACCGTATTGAAAGAGGTGCGGGGTATAACTATGAAGAAATAGACAAAGGTATCTTTGGTTATGTCTATCCTAAAAAAATAGATAGAAAATCTTTAAACATTATAACTAACACAAAAGAAAAATATTACGAATGGAGAAAGTTTGATGATATGCCAAAAGTGTAAAAAACGTATAGGTGTAATCATAATAGAAAAACTTGTTTATTGCGGAGAATGTGGAGTAGAAAAATATGGAATTAATAATAGAGACAGACGGGTTGTTTCATCTAGTAAAATTAACAGAACAGATGATGGAACATATCAAGTTATTAAACCAAGTAGATTGTTTTGAACTTTGTGACATTGTACGTTTAGAGTTTACTACATATCTTGAATCACCATTTAACAAACATGTAATTAATAATGGGACAGGCAATTTGTATGGTTGTATTTGTAAGTAATTAGTCTCGCTTACGATAATGTCTCACAAAGGATAACAAACATAGAGGCTCTCTTGGAGGAAAAACACTTATGATAAATGAAAAAGATATACATACGACACCTGTCGGTGTAGTAAATTATCCATACATTTTTGTAGCGGATAATCAATTTGAAAAACCAGATGGAGTTTATTCAGTTAAATTAACTTTATCTGACGAAGACGCAAAACCATTTGTAAAGATATACGAGGAAACTCTGAAAGCACGTCAGGAAAAAGAAAATACTGACAAAAGAGCTCCCCATAATCAATACAAGGTTTTAAAAAATGGTGGCATTGAGTTTAAGTTTAAACTTAAAGCTAAAGTTACGATGAGAGACGGAACTGACTTCGAGCAAAGACCGAAGATTTTAAATTCTGATAAAACAGTTGCAGAACAACAACCTGTTTTCAGTGGATCTAAAATGAAGATCGCCTTTCAAGCTGTGTCATGGGCAAATAACTTACAAGGAGTTGGAGTAGCTTTAAGATTAAAAGCAGTACAACTAATTGATGTTGTTTCAGAAAAGCCTAAAGGAAATGGAGATAATTCATCTTCTGATTATGACTACGGTTTTAGCAAAGAGAAAGTTTCCAATGTACCTAGTGGGAAAAAGGAAGTACCCGTTTCGCAAGAAGCGGACTTCTAGTTATCGTAGTGGGCTTGAAGAAACCGTTATCAACGATTTAAAACAAAGGAATGTTAGTTTTAAGTACGAGCAACGTGTTGTATGCTACTTCAAGCCTGCCACTAAACACAAATACACACCCGATATAGAATTAGATAACGGAGTGTTAATTGAAATTAAAGGTTTTTTTAAAAGAGAAGATAGGAAAAAACATTTGTTGGTTAAAGAACAACAACCAAGTTTAGATATTAGATTTGTATTTGGTAATTCTAAAAACAAAATCTACAAAGGATCTAAAACAAGCTACGCTGATTGGTGTAGTAAACATGGTTTTATTTTTGCTGACAAAATTATTCCTAACAATTGGATAAATAAATAGGGAGGAACAATGATAGTTAGTAAAACTAATGAAGAATGGAACAAGATAGTTGAAAATAAAGATGAGCAAATAAAAGCTTTATATAAACGTATCAAAGATCAACAAACAATTAATGATGCACAGAAAAAATTAAACGGTGTCTTACAAACTGATTTAACTGAAGCAGAAAATAAATTAAAAAAAATAGAGCAAGACCGACTTAACGCAGGACGGGAAGCAGGTTTTGATGGGTAATGAAGAAAGTGAATTTATTAAACATCTACCGTGCACGAATTGTACCTCTAGTGACGGAATGGCTCTCTACTCTGACGGTCACACTCATTGTTTCGTTTGCAATACTACTACTCGGAGTAATGATAATAGCGTGGTGGCTACAAGCAGTGTTCGGAGCGATTTATTGCAAGGTAATGCGATTAGTTTACCAAAAAGAAAACTTACTTTGGAAACCTGTAAGAAATGGGATTATAAAGTTACAGAAGTTAATGGAGAGCCTATTCAAGTAGCAACATACTATGATAAAAATAAGAAACCTGTATTTCAAAAACTTCGTTACAAAAACAAACAGTTTAAAACTGTTGGAGATATAAACGAAGCTACTCTCTATGGTCAAAACCTATGGAATGGCGGTGGTAAAATTTTATGCGTTTGTGAGGGAGAAGTGGACAGTGCTTCACTTTCTCAGTTATTTAACCATCGTTATCCTGTAGTTGGAATACCTAACGGTGTAAACGGGGCAGTTAAGTCGTTAAAAAGGCAACTAGAATTTATTGAAAGCTATGAATCTGTAATATTTTTTATGGATCAAGATGATGCTGGACAAGAGTGTGCTAAGAAATGTGCAGAGTTATTATCAGTAGGAAAAGCTAAAATTGCAAACTTTGAACTAAAAGATGTCAACGACATGTTGGTACAAGGTTTAGGTTCAGATGTCATAAAAGCTATGTGGGAAGCGAAGACTTACCGACCTGATGGTGTTGTAGCTGGCGAGGAGCTTTGGGAAGTAATTAAAAAAGAAGATGAGAAAGCAACTGCTTTTTATCCTTACGAGGGACTTAACAGAAAACTATTTGGTATTAGAAAAAGAGAAATAGTTACTGTATGTGGTGGCTCAGGAATTGGTAAGTCGTTAATGACTAAAGAAATTGCTTACCATTTAATTAAAGAGGGTAAACGTATTGGAATTATATCTCTTGAAGAAAGTTTAAAAAGAACTTGTGAGGGAATAATAGGATTACATCTTAATAAACCTATTCACATAAATAGAGATAACGTAAGTGAAACAGAACTCGAGCAAGCATACAAAGAAACAGTAGGTAATGGAAATGTATTTCTTTATGATCATTGGGGATCTGTAGAAGAAAATACAATTATAACTAAGATTAAGTATTTTGCTAAAGCATTAGATATAGAATATTTATTTATAGATCACATATCAATTATTGTTAGTGGATTAGAAACTAACGATGAAAGAAAAACAATTGATTTGTTAATGACGAAGTTAAGAGCATTAACAGAACAATTAAATATTGGTGTTATAATTATTTCACATTTAAAAAGACCAGAGGGAAATAAAGATCATACTGATGGACTTAAAACTTCTCTAGGACAACTTAGAGGATCTGGATCAATTGGCCAGCTAACTGATATTTGTATTGGGTGCGAAAGGTCAACATCAGACATAAACGATTCTAAAAAAACAACTGTAAGAATTTTAAAAAATAGGTTTGCAGGAATTACAGGTGTTGGAACAACACTTCAATACAACTCAGATACAGGGAGATTACAAGAGTATGAAACAACCAATAATTTTTGATATAGAAACAGATGGACTAAATCCATCTAAAGTACATTGCTTAGTCTTGCAAAAAGACGGAAAAGAAATTTCGTTCATAGGACGGGATATACCGAAAGGTATTGATTTACTTGCCGATAATTTAATCGTGGGACATAACGTTATAAAATATGACCTCCCTGTCTTGAAGCGTTTGTATAGCTACGATCATAGCCCTGATCTAGTACACGACACTCTATGCTTAAGTCGTCTTATCTACCCTGACATTGCGAATAGTGTAGATTATAAATTATTGGCAAGTGATCGAATTGAACGATCAACAGTTGGACGACATAGTTTAAAAGCTTGGGGTCAACGTCTTAATTTTCATAAAGGAGATTTTGCTGAAATAAATACTTTTGATACATTTACTCCTGCTATGTTGGAGTATTGTATCCAAGACGTAAAGTTAACTTCATTACTCTACTCAAAACTTTTAGAAAAAGGATTTAGTAAAGAAAGTATAGAACTTGAACATGAAATAGCAAACATACTTAAATTACAAGAAGACAAAGGATTTGGTTTTGATGAGCTCAAAGCACAACAACTACACGCTACGTTATTAGGTAGAACTCATGATCTTAAATTGTCATTAGAAAATAGATTTCCAGATTGGCAAGTTGATCTTGGAGAGTTTGTACCAAAAGTTAATAATAAAAAACTTGGATATAAAAAAGGTGTAGCTATTAGAAAATCTAAAACAATGAAGTTTAATCCATCTAGTCGTCAACACATATCTAATAGACTTATGGAACTTAGAAATTGGAAACCTAAAAAGTTTTCTGAAACAGGTTTGCCAATTGTTGATGAAGAAACTTTAGATCATTTAGATTATCCAGAAGCAAAAGAACTTAACGAATATTTATTAATTGAGAAAAGATTAGGAATGTTAAGTGATGGTAAGAATGCTTGGCTAAAGGTTGTTAACAAAGGTCGAATACATAGTAATTACATTACTAATATCACAACAGGTAGAATGAGTTGTAGAAGTCCTAACCTACAACAAGTACCAAGTATTAACTCACCATACGGTAAAGAGTGTAGAGAATTATTTATACCAAGCAAAGGTTATGTAATGGTAGGTGCAGATGCAAGTGGAATTGAAGCAAGAAGTTTAGGCCACTATATTTATAATTACACAGGTGGTAAAGAATATGTAGATCTTATTCTTAATGGAGACATACATACTTACAATCAAAAAAACTTAGGTTTAAAATCTAGAGCACTAGCAAAGACTATACTTTATGCAGTTTTGTATGGAGCAAGTGCACGGAGAGTACATGAGATACTTGATTGTTCTATGTCAGAAGCAAATAAAGTATTAGAAAAGTTTTACAGAGTGTTACCTTTCTTACAAGAAATAAAAGAAGATATAATAGGTAAGTTAGAAGCCTTTGGTTACATCAAAGGTATAGACAAGAGAATTTTAACAATTAGATCACAACACTCAGCTCTAAATGCTCTTAACCAAAGTTGTGCTGCGATAATAATGAAAAAAGCATTAACAATACTTTGGGATAAATTAAAAGATAAAGACGCGTTTGTTGTAGCTAACATACACGATGAATTTCAAATAGAAGCAAAACCAGAAATATCTGACGAAGTAGGGAAGTTAGCCGTAGATAGTATAGTACAAGCAGGGGAACATTTTAACTTGAGGGTACCTTTAGGAGCTGAATACCGTGTCGGTAAAAGTTGGGCTGAAACCCACTAATTTAAAATGGAGAAAATGGGCTTCAAATTCTTTATGCAATCAGAGAAAACGACAAGGACATGATTGCGGTCTAACTATAGACGAGTTAATTAATATTACTCCAAGTCATTGCCCGTGTTGTCAAATTGTAATGGTACCACAAGGTAATCAAGAAAACTCTCCGTCAGTAGATAGATTAGATGTCACTAAAGGATATGAAAAAGAAAACATATGGATCATTTGTCATTCATGCAACACTAAAAAAGGAAACACTAAAGCACCAACAGATTTATACAAAATCGCAGACGCTTGGTGGCAAAAATTAAAGGATATAAAATGCAAGTTATTATAGTTTTACACGACAAAGAAGATAGTAAAGATAAGATTGAATTTAGTATCTTTGAAAAATACTCTGACTCTGAAAAACCAGAGGACATGCTTAATAGTCCTGCCGTTCAAGTTGGATCTATATTATCTGGTTTCCTAAAAACTGTAGAAAATCATGGGGCCTATTTAGGTGCTTTACCAATAATTGAAGCGTCAGAAAAAGATTTCGATGAAAATGATTTTAGAAAAAAGATTAAGAACAGAGACGGAAACGTCATTCATGTAAATTTAAATACTATAAAACCAAAAGGAAATGGATAATGAGTACACTGTTAGTAGACGCTGATGTAGTGGCGTATCAAGTAGCATTCTCAACAGAAGAAGCTATTAGGTGGGGAGATAGAGAAGACGAATATGCAATATGGACATTACATAGTGATGAAAAAGATTGTGTAAGAAAGATTAAAGATTACTACAATACTCTTAAACAAGATACTCAATGTAAAGAACTTATATCTGCATTTAGTGATAAAGATAATTTTAGAAAAGAAATATATCCTGATTACAAACTAAACAGAACTAAACAAAGAAAACCATTAACATTAAGTTTTTGTCGTGAGTATATTATTAAAAATTACAATGGTTTTGTCAGACCTAGAATAGAAGCTGATGATATACTTGGGATATTAGCTACTTCAAATATAATTAAAGGTAATAAAATTATTTGTAGTATTGATAAAGACTTAGATCAGATAGCAGGTTTACATTACAATCCTACACAAAAAGAATTTTACGGCATTACAAAAAAACAAGCCGACTATAATTTTTATTATCAATGTTTAGTAGGGGACGCTACAGATAATTATAAAGGAGCTCCTACCTATGGAGAAGTAAAAACTAAAAAGACACTTACAAAGAAAAAGAACTTATGGAAAGTAGTTAAGGATTGTTACAAAGAACAAGGCTTAACAGAAGACGATGCTTTAGTACAAGCAAGATTAGCTAGAATATTAAGAAACACTGATTACGATTTTAAAAAGAAACAACCTATACTGTGGAGTGGAGATGCCAAATAAAAATATGTTCGATAAAGCTTTTCCTAAAGATAGACAAGTAGGAGGCTCACATTATCAAAAGTTTATTATACAACCTTATGAATTTATTTCTAAAAATGGTTTATCGTTTTTTCAAGGTTGTATAGTTAAGTACGTTTGTCGATATTTGTTTAAAGGAACTGAAATACAAGACCTAGAAAAAATAATTCATTACTGTGAATTAGAAATAGAAAAGATAAAGGAAATGAAAAAATGAGTGGTGCAGAAGTAAAGAGATGGAAAAAGAAAACTTATATGAATGTAGATATTCTTATGGAAGATACTTTTTATGCTAGGACACCTGATATAAATAACGAGTATCCACCAAGTACAAAAGCTGTATTTACAATAATAGAACACAGAGAAAAAAGATCAACCTTAGAGGAGGTACCAATAGAAGATGAAAAAAATGAAGAAGCTCCTAAAGAAAATACTTCAGTGGATCAGCCTAAACCCACCGAAATATAAATTTGTTTTTGTTCTTTGGGAAGACGCAAACAGTGATAGTAGTTGGAACGAATTATCAACTATTGAACAGATGTTACCGACTATCTGTATAAGCGTAGGTTTTCTTATAAACCACACCGAAGACGCATTTGTTTTAGCCTCTGATTTTACGACAGATACTAAAAACGACCAATATGTTATTGCAGAGGGCGGTAATACTATGGTCATACCTACCAAAAATGTACTTAAAGTAGTACCAATCCCCCTTAAAATACAAGCCAAATAGTTGCTCTCTTGGATATAATTATGATTTCACAAGAGTTAATTGATTACTTAAAAAAACAATTCCCTGATAAATCCCCTAATCTTGCTGATAACGATAGAAAAGTGTGGTTTAAAGCAGGCCAATCAAGTGTTGTGTCCCATTTAGAGAAAATTCTAAATGATAAAGAAAACAATATTTTAAATGAAACAATAATAGGAGATATTAAATAATATGTGTGGATTTTCTAGACCGAAATTACCTCCACCACCTCCAACTCCTGCTCCTCCAGCAACAGAAGTTAATGCTAGTAATACTAGATTAAGAGAGAAAGCCCCAAAAGCTCCTCAAACAAAGACATCTAGTAATGTTAGTTATTCTAAAAAAAGAGGAAAAGCAGCGTTAAGGATACCTTTACAAGTCGGTGGTTCAACAACACAAACAGGAGCAAACGTACCTAATCCTTAATAAATTATGGCAAATTATTCTACGGCAAAATCAAGGTATAATACGCTTGAGGCTATTAGAGATCCATTTTTGGATCGTGCACGGGACAGTGCTGAGTTTACGATCCCGTCTATAATGCCTCGTGAGTATCACAGTAAACACACTACTTTACATACTCCATATCAAGGTATTGGTGCCAGAGGTACTAACAACCTATCTTCAAAGCTACTTCTAGCTTTACTTCCCCCTAATCAACCTTTCTTTAGACTAACACTTGACGAGTTTACTTTGTCTGAGCTCGCTGGTCGAGATGATATGAAAGGCGAGTTTGAAAAAGCTATGGGTTCTATTGAACGAGTTGTTATGAATGAAATGGAAGTTAACAATTTTAGAAATGCTTTATTTGAAGCAATTAAACATCTTATAATTTGCGGTAATGTTTTATTATACATAACACCTGATCTTAAAATGAAAGTATATCATCTTGATAGATATGTAGTCAAAAGAGATGGTATTGGAAATGTATTAGAAATAATTACAAAAGACATGGTAGCACCATCTTCACTTACCGAAGAACAAAAATTGTTAGTAGAGGGAGATAAAGAAAAAGATGGTTACGATGATACTTGTGAAATTTATACATGTGTTAAAAGATCAGCTAACGGTAAAAAATGGGAAGTACACCAAGAGATTTACGAAAAGATTGTACCATCATCTGTAGGTACATATCCTATAGATAAAAACGCATTCATACCATTAAGATATACGTCTATTGACAATAGTGATTATGGTAGAGGATTTATAGAAGAATACATTGGCGATCTTCGTAGCTTAGAAGCATTATACAGATCTGTAGTCGAGGGTTCTGCCGCTGCAAGTAAAGTTTTATTTTTAGTAAAACCAAATGGATCAACTCGTTTAAAAACTTTATCTGAAAGTCCTAACGGTGCAATCCGTGAGGGTAATGCAGAAGATGTTACTACACTTCAAGTTAATAAGTTTTCTGATTTTAATATTGCATTCCAAACAATGAAGTTAATTGAAGAAAGATTACAATTTGCTTTTATGTTAAATACATCAGTACAAAGACAAAACGATAGAGTTACAGCTACAGAAATAAACTATGTTTCTAAAGAACTAGACGATAGTTTAGGTGGCTTGTATTCTTTATTGTCTCAAGAATTACAACTTCCATTGATAAACAGATTGATGTTTCAAATGGAAAGAAAGAAAGCATTACCAACTTTACCTAAAGAAAGTATACGTCCTAAAATTGTAACAGGACTAGAAGCTTTAGGTAGATCTAGCGACCTACAAAGATTAAATACATTTGTACAACAGCTACAACCTTTTGCACAACAGCTTATGACTTATCTAAATTTAGATGAGTATGTGAAACGTGTTGGTACCTCTCTTGGAGTAGAAATGGAAGGACTAATAAAATCTTCTGAACAAATCCAAGCAGAACAACAAGCTCAACAAGAACAAATGATGATGGAACAAAATTCCCCTGCCGTTGTAAAAGAGGGCATGGGTATGGTCAGGGATAGTTTTAAAAATCAAGATCAATAATAAGGAGAAGAAATGGTTGACAAAGTAGAAGTACCTGTCGAAGAAGTAAAAGAAACTCAAGAGTATTTAGATGAAATGTCTAAAAAAGCTGATGATGCAAATAATGTTGCAACTACTGAAACAGCACCGACAGAAGCACCTGCAAAAGAAGAATTAATTTTAGGTAAGTTTAAGTCTCAAGAAGATTTAATAAAATCTTATCAAGAATTAGAAAAGAAACAATCTGAGGCACCTAAAGAAGAAACCAAACTAGAAGCAGATACGCCTCCTAGTACGTTTGATTTTAATAGTGCACAAAAAGAGTTTGATGAAAATGGAGAGTTAAGTGAAAACACTATTCAATCTCTTGAAAAAGCAGGATTGCCAAAATCATACATTGATAATTATTTAGCAGGATTAGATGCTGTTGCACAAAAGTTTGAACAACAAGCTTTTGACAGTACAGGTGGCGAAGAAAATTATAAAAGTATGACTGATTGGGTAACTGAAAATTTACCCGAAAGTGAAATACAACAATTTAATAACAATATAAGTGGAGATAACGAGACTGCATTATTTACTATAAAAGGTATGTATGCTCGTTTTCAATCTGAAACTAAAGAACCTAGCCTATCAACAGGCGACAATGCACAACAACAATCTGGTTCTGCGTATGAAAGTTTAGGACAAATGAAAGCTGACATGGCAGATCCTAGATACGCTACAGATAGTGCATTTAGAAAAATGGTTGCCGACAAAGTTTCTAGATCTAAAGTTATTTAATAAAATTCTGTGGATAAATTGCTGTCCTAGAATAGCAAGTGAAAGTAAGACTTAACCCGTCTGAGGACGGATAATTCTGATACTGAAATTACTACGCTCAATTAGCAACAACCTATAATAACATAAGGAGATATATATAATGTCAAATTATACTGTATCAAATATAGGTCAGAATGCTGGATCAGGTAGTACCACTGCAAGTTTTTTAAAAATTTTCAGTGGAGAAGTTATTACTGCTTTTGAAACAGCAAACTCGACACTAGACAAACACTTAGTCAGAACAATTAGTTCAGGCAAAAGTGCACAATTTCCTGTAGTTGGCAAAGTTACGACTGCTGCATATCACACTGCTGGAAATGAAATCACAGGTGGATCTGTAACTCACAATGAGAGAACAATCTCTATTGAGAATTTATTGATTGCACCTGTGTTTATCGCAAAGATCGATGAGGCGATGTCGCATTATGACGTAAGGTCAATTTACTCAAAAGAATTGGGAAGGGCTCTTGCGAACCAAATGGACAAGCACGTCTATCAAAACTTAATCTTAAACAGTAGAGCATCTGCAGCTTCACCACAAGCAGCAGGACAGGCGATCACTGATGCTGACTTTGTAACTAACGCATCTTCAGCAGCAGCTTCTATTTTCAGTGCAGCTGAAAAATTAGATGCAGCCGATGTACCAGCAGAAGATAGATATTGTGCAGTTGCACCAGCGACTTACTACAATCTAATTCAAGGTACTACTGTTATTAACAGAGATTGGGGTGGATCTGGTTCTTACTCTGATGGTAAAGTTCTTAAAGTTGCAGGTATTAACATTGTACCTACAAACAACTTGCCATCTACAAACATCACTGCTGGTGTTGCACAAGGTTCTAGCACAAATTTTGCTGGAGACTTCTCAACAACAGTTGGTTGTGTTTGGCAGAAAAATGCAGTTGGAACAGTTAAACTTATGGATCTGTCTACTGAAATGGAATACCAAATTCAGAGACAAGGTACATTGATGGTAGCTAAGTATGCTATGGGTCATGCACCTCTAAATCCAATCTGTTCGATTGAAATCAAAACTGCGTAATTAATTACGTTGTTTACATTGAGGGGCGACTTCGGTCGCCTCTCTATTAACTTATAGAATTTATATTATGACAACTACAGTAACATCAAAACTAGAAAGCGTTAATGTAATGCTTACAGCGATAGGAGAAAGTCCTGTTAACACAATTACATCTTCGACTACTACAGATGTATCTATTGCTATTCAAATTTTAGATAATGTTTCTAGAGAAGTACAAAGTGTAGGTTGGCATTTTAATACTGATACTAATTACAAATTAGTTAAAAATACATCTAATCAAATTGAATTACCATCTAACTGTTTACGAGTAGATAACTCTAATCAAGATGCTGATTTAGATTTAGTTGAAAGAGGAAGAAAACTTTGGGATAGAGAAAATCATACTTACACTATTAATAAAGATGTAAGAGTTAATATAACTTGGTTTTTAGAATTTACAGATTTACCAGAAACAGCAAGAAGATATATTACAATAAGAGCCTCTAGAATATTTCAAGATAGAATGTTAGCGTCTGAAACTTTACATACGTTTCATCAAATTGATGAACTACAAGCTTTATCTGCTTTGAAAGAACATGAGGGAGATACTAGAGATCACAGTATCTTTGATAACTACAGTACATATAGAGTTATCGACAGAGATAATTTTCAACCTGCGAAAACTACAATTAGCGATGAATAATGAGTGCAAGATTAATTTCAAATTCACTTCCAAATTTGTTAAATGGAGTTTCCCAACAACCAGATACAGTTAAACTACCAAACCAAGCTACAATACAAGAGAATGGCCTTTCTGATATTATTAGTGGTTTAGGTAAAAGACCTGCTACAGAACATATTGCAAAATTAAACACTGATACTTTAACAAATAGTAAAGTACATATTATTAATAGAGATGCTAACGAACAGTATGTTGTTTTAGTAAACAACCAATCTGTTAAAGTTTATGATCTTGCAGGTAATAACAAAACTGTTGTTACTCCTGATGGTTTATCTTATTTAACATCATCAGCACCACAAGATGATTTTAATTTAGTAACTGTTGCTGATTATACTTTTATTGTAAACAAAACTAAAACTACTGCATTGTCTGGTAGTGTTTCTACAACTAGACCAGATGAAGCAATATTTTATGTAAAGAATGGTCAATATAAAACAACTTATGAAATTACAATTGATGGATCATCTGTTGCTAGTTATGAAACTTTAGACAATTCTACTTCTAGTAACGCTTCGTCAATTACAACAGATAATATAGCAACAGAATTAACAAACGATTTAAACTCTAATTTATCAGGATATACAATTAGTAGAGATGGTTCTATTATTTATGTTTCTAAAAACTCAGGAACATTTACTGCTTCTGTATCAGATGGTTTAGGTGGTGATGGTTTAATATTAGTTAAAGATAAAACAAACTCGTTTGCTGACTTACCATACAAAGGCTACACAGGTTTTGTTACAGAAATTGTTGGAGATGGTGGAACAGAGTTTGATAATTATTTTGTTAAGTGGGACGGTTCTGCTTGGGTTGAAACAGTAAAAGATGGATTAGATAATTCTTTTGATATGTCAACAATGCCTCATTTGTTAATTAGAACAGCTGATGGAAATTTTAGATTTTGCAAAGCAGACGGTTCAGCTTACACGGTTGGTGGTACTACATATAATGAACCAGAGTTTGCATCTCGAACTGTAGGGGACGAGGTAACTAGCCCCGACCCTACGTTCGTTGGTAGAAAAATAAATGACATATTCTTTTATAGAAATAGACTTGGTTTTCTTTCTGATGAAAATGTAATATTTTCTAAGGCAGGTAAATTCTTTACCTTTTGGGCCACAACAGTAACTACTGCTGTTGATGATGATATGATTGACCTAGCCGTTAGTCACAATAAAGTTTCAATTTTAAAATATGCTGTACCTTTTAATGAACAGCTAGTTTTATTTTCTGATCAATCACAGTTTACACTAGACGCTGAAGAAATACTTTCAGCTAAAACTGTATCTATTAATCAAACTACAGAATATGAAATAGATGACGGTGTTAAGCCTATTGGTCTTGGACAGAATATTTACTTTGGAATATCTAGAGGTAGTTTTGCAGGTGTTAGAGAATACTATGTAAATGCTGACACAGAAATTAAAGATGCTTTAGATACTACAGTTAACCTACCAAGATATATAACAGGTGGACTTACAGGTTTAAAAGGATCGTCAGCTGAAAATACTCTATTTGCCTTTGCTTCTGGAGAAAGAAATTCTTTATTTGTTTATAAATTTTATTTTGATGCAGGATCAAAGGCCTTACAAAGATCATGGTCTAAATATAAATTTGAATCAACAGATGTACTACTAGATGGGGATTGTATACAAAACTATTTATATTTAGTTGTTAAAAGAGCTGATGGTACATATTTAGAAAAACTTAATTTAAAAACTAATGAAGTAGACACGGGTCTAGAGTTTCCTGTTTTGTTAGACAGAAAGACAAGTCTTACAGGATCATATAGTTCTGGTACTAATAAAACTACTTTTACATTACCTTATGAAGAAACTGCTTCTATGGAAGTTGTTTTAGGTGGTGCATGGTCTTCTACACAAAAAGGAAGAAACTTAACTATTAGCAGCACAACAAATACTACGGTTGTAGTTGATGGGGATTATTCTGCAAACCCAGTGATAGTGGGTAGAAAATATACTTTTAAATATCAGTTTCCTACTTTCTTTGTGAGAGAACAAAAGACATCAGGCAACGCATCTACTGTTAACACAGGTAGATTACAGTTAAAGAAAATGAGTATTATATTTGGAGACACAGGTTTCTTTGAAGTAAACCTTACTCCATTAGCAAGAAGTACATCAGTATATAAATTTACAGGACAAATATTAGGTTCAAGTACGTTTACAATTGGGCAACCTAATTTAGAAAGTGGTACCTTTAAATTTCCTATACAATGTAAAAACACAGATACAGTTATATTCATATCTTCCGATAGTTATTTACCATGTAACTTTTTATCGGCAGAGTGGGAGGGAGTATTCTCTGTTCTTTCTCAACGAATAATAACTTAATGAAAATAGATGAAATAGAAGCAACAAGTCAGCATATAAAATTATTAGCAAAAGATTTAAGACCCGCAGATGAGGATGAAATCAAAGCTAAAACAGGAACAACTAACGTGCAGAAAACTTTATTAAAAGGTTTTGCTATGACTAGTTATTGTCGTTCATTTTTTGTTGATGGTAAAATTGCAGGTGTATATGGAGTTGTGGCATCTTTAGATGATAAGAATATTGGCTCTCCATTTTTATTATGCACACCTAAGATTAAAAAACTAAAGATTAAATTTTTAAGAGAATGTAAAAACAGAGTAGAGGAAATGTCAGATAAATTTCCTGTACTTTTTAATTACATAGACAGTAGAAATAAACTTCACTTAACTTGGCTTAAGTGGTGTGGGTTTAAAATTATTAACGAAAAAACATTTAACGATGTTTTATTTTACGGATTTTATAAGGAGAAGAAATAAATATGTGTACACCAGAAGCGTATATAGCAAGTAGAATATTACAAGGCTATACGCAGTACCGATCTGATAAAGCAGAGGCAAACCAGATAAATAGAGATACACAGGTAAAAGCTAAAAATCTAAGAGAAGAAGCTATTTACACAGATAACGCATTTATAAGAAAACAAGAAGTTGCTGAAGATCAAACATCATTACAAAAAGAAAAGATACTAACTCAAAAGTTAAAAGTTGAAGGAACTGCAAAAGCTTCACTTGGAGAAAGAAATGTTGGTGGTAATTTAGAAATGACTGTTCTTGGCGATATAGCTAGACAGGCAGGTAAAGAAACTAATGTTGTAGATCAAAACTACGAAAACAAACTTAGAGCATTTGCAACTGATCGTCTTGCTTATAATAGAAGATACACAAATCAAATATTAAGTTTACCTAGAGCATACAAACCAAGTTTCATGACCTATGCTTTATCTACAACAGTAGATATAGGAAGTATGTATATGGCTAATCAAGCACCGTCTACACCAAACGCTAGTGGTCAAACTTTTAATTTAACCTACGATAATTACAATCCTCCGAAATAATGGCTACTAAAATAAATACAGATTTAGGAATAAATGTCGGTTTAGAAAACGCACCTACACCACAACCAATAACTAATGTTGGATCAGAAAGAATTATAGGCAAAGATAAATTTGGAGCTCTAGCAGATACTTTAGCACAGATTAATCCTACTATTAAAAAATTAGCTGACGCTAATATGAAAGAACAAAACGAAAAAGACTTTGAACAAGGTAAAGCTAAAATAAATGGAATGACTTTAGAAGAAGCTAGAAAAGCTCACACAAGTGGTTTCCCTGATGTCTTTAATGGCTGGGCCAGATTTGGTGCATACAAACAATATGCTAATAACTCTGTAGATAATTTTATCCAAGATTTTAAACAAGACTATGCAACTAAGAAAAATGAAACAGGATATAATTGGCAAGATCATTATAATAAGTTTAGTCAATCATATTTAGCAGATAAACAAAACGATGAGTTTTTTGCTTCCGCATATAACGAGGGTACAGCATCATTAAGAAAATGGTTAAACGTACAAGAGTTTGAAAAACAACAAGAAGATTTACAATATAAAGTTATAGGTAATACATCTTTATCTATACAAAATTTACCTACTAAAGTTGAAGAACAATTAGAAATTGCTTTTTATGAATCTAATCCTGTTATGACTTTAGGAAAAGATTACAAAGAAAGAAAAGCTAAATTCTTTCAAGATAATATGTCTCAAACATTTAAGGATTTGTATTTTCAACTAAAAGAAAATAGAAACCCTGCATTATCTAAAGCAGACTTTGACGATATTGTAATTAATGAAGCTGAACTTCATGCTTCTTTAGACGGTAGGTTTGCTACAGAATATATTGAACTATTAACTACTAATAGACCAGATGGAACTCCCGCTATTATTAATAATCCAAAATATCAAAAAAGAGTAACAGCATTAGTAGATAGTTTACGAGATGCAGTTAAATTAAATGTTGATACTGTAAATTGGTTCAATGGTAATGTTGCAGGTAAATCTAAAACAGATAGAACTAAATTAGGTTCTGATATCTTTGATAAAGAACTTAGAGTTAAAAAAGCATCAGGCATGACTGATGCTGACGCATTCTTAGCTACTACTATGACTATGATGTCAGGTATTAAAAGAAATGAACCTGTAAAACAAATTGAAGATTTATTAAGTAAACCATTAACTAGAGAATACACAGAAGATAATAAACTAGCTTTAGAAGTATATTCTGCATTAGATAAAAATGGTATTACTGGTATTTATTTTAAAGAGAACGACAAGAATAAATACAAATTCTTTGTAGCTAATTTAAGAGTACAAGCAGGAGAAGATCCTAGAGATGTAATTTTAAGTATGGGTACTATGGATACCACTACTAAAGAAATAAATGATTTAACATCAGAAGATAAAAAAACAATACAAGCTTTCTCTGGCAATATGGCTAACGCTAGAAACCAAGAGTTAGCTTACATGACTGCTAAATACTTTAAGAATATAGCAGGCGGTACTGATACTGATTACATAAAACAAGCAGAACAATTTATAGATAAACATTACACACAAATAAATGGTCGTTATGTAAGTAATTACAAAATGAAACAATTTGGTGTTGCACCAGAAAACTATGATGGTTTTAAAGTAACAGCCATTGAAATGTTAAAAGAAAAACTAAATACAGAAAAGAATATTATACAAGAAACTGATCTTATTGGTTTCTTCTTTGATGAAACTAATATTAATGTCGATGGTACTGCACCTAACGTAAACGAAGGTGTTGATTTAGATAATTTTGAATTGATTGTTAATACAGATGATGACGTTTTGTATTTTAAACAAGATGATGGCTCTCCTTTAGAAATACCATCAACTGTAGAATACAAAGACGGTCAAACAGTTTGGCTACAAATACCTATAGCTCTAGTTAAAGAAAGATACGAAGCTAAAGTTAAAGAACAACAAGATAAAGATTTAATAGCTGACGAAAAAAGAAGACAAGAGTTAGCCGATAGAAGTGACGCTAATAAATTATTTTACGAACAAACAAAGGATATGCAACCATAATGACAAGTATTAATTGGGATTTTATTTCAAGTTTAGAAGGTAAAGCAGTAAAAGACGCTTATGTACCTAGTGATAACTCTGGCGTAACTATTGCAACAGGATTTGATTTAAAAGAAAAAGATGCAGATTTATTAAATCAAATGGGTATCTCAGAAGATACTACAAATTTATTATCTCAGTTCTTCGGTATGCAAGGTGCTGAAGCAAAAGAATCATCTCAAGGATTTTCATTAAATGACGATCAAGTAAAAGAAATAGATCAAGCTAGTCACAACTGGTACGCAGGCCAAGTTAAAAGAGCATATGAAAATGGGGATCATCAAACTGCATGGGACGATTTAACTGAGGCACAAAGAACTGTGATTACATCTGTTGGTTTTCAACATGGTACTTCTTTTAAAAGAAAAGATGGTTCTGAAATGAATTATATTAAACAAGCTAGAGCTAATGATTGGGATTCTTTATTAGCTAACTTAAGAAACTTTGGAGATGACTTTAATACAAGAAGAAATAAAGAAGCTGATTATTTAGAAAGCGAAAAAAAAATTGAACCAAGACAACCTATAAAAGATCCTGAGTTTGTACCTACAGATATAACAAAACAAAAAGATTTATTTAGTGAATTACCAGACGTAAGTCGTGGTTTGTTTTTAGACAAAGCTTATAACTACAGTGAATACCAAAAGTTTCTAGATGAACAAACTACATTTACTGAAGCAACAAAAGCATCAATAAGAGAGAATACTATTTTTGCAAATGCGTTTGATCTTTTCTTTAATAAAACTTTTATTCAACAAGATGGATTTAGTTACAATAATAACAAAAGTGAATTTGAAGAAATTATAAAGAAGTATGATTTAAGAGGTGAGTTTGGAGATAGCATTATAGAAGCTGTAAACCCTGCACATTTAGATTATCTTGGTCAAAAAGCACAAAGACACCAGAAGAACGCAGAGATGTTAGCGTCTCTTGGTTGGAAAGGTATTGCATTACAGTTTGGTACATTTCTTTTAGATCCAGTAAACCTTACAGGATATGGAGCTCTATCTAAAGTAATGAAAGGTACTCAGTTTTTAACTGGTATATCTAGAAGAAAAAACTTTGTTAGATCAGGATTAGTCTATGGTTCTATGGAGGGAGCTTTATATAGTCCAATAGCAGCTAATAACCCTACAATGGGCCTTAATGATATTATAATAGCATCAGCTTTAGGTGGTACTCTTGGAGGAGCAATATCAGCAATTACAAGCAAATCTATTAAAAATGTAGGTCTAGCTACACAAAGAGCTGATTTAATTGAAAATGGTTTAGCCCCTACTAAACAAGCAGATAAAACAAAATTTAAAAACGTAAAACATACTCTTAAAAACAAAAAGTTTACAAAAGAGATGCATGACGTTGATGCAGTTGACAACATTGAATTAGCTTTTGGTACAGCAAGAAACATTCCATTCTTAGGATTTGCTATGACAAGGTCTGGTTCATTAGGATCAAGTATGTCTAAGTTAGCGAAGAAATTTGCTTTTGATAATATGGAAGATCCTATTGGTTGGTCAGTTAAAAATTCAGGATTAGTTAAAAAAGATTTTATACCTCAAGAAGCCACAAGTGAAATCATTAGAGACACTATGGTTATGGAAGCACATAATGTAGTCTACACTAAAGGTGGTCTTAACGAAGCTGTAAAAGGCTATTTAAAAGAAAGAGGGTATGGTGGAACTTTACTTAGCGATTTAAAAGGTTTCTTCCAGTTTAGTCATAAAAGAGATTTTATGTACAAAGTTAAAAGAGCTATGATTGCTTTAAGTAAACCTGCTAAATTAAGAAACGCAGATGAATTAGAAATTTTAAATGATGCAAATATTGTTAAAGGTGCTAACGCTTATGCAGATGGTTTTCAATTGTTTGCAAAAAAACTTGCAGAAGCAGGAGTGGAAGAAGCACAAGACTTAGCAAAAAATACTGGTAGATTTTATGTACCAAGAAAAATAAGTTTTGATAGTTTTGTAGATTTAGAAAGAAGAATTGGAGAAGATGGTGTTGTAGATTTATTAACGGGTGCTATCGCTAGAAAACAACCATTAATAAATAGATTAGACAATCCTGTAGCTACACCAGAAACAGTTAAAGTTAAAACAGGAGACATAAATCCTAAAACAGGAAAAGAAGTTTCTGCTAAAATATCTGTTACAAAAGCCGAAGCATTAGCAAGAGCTATTGTTAAGATGGCAAAATACAACAGTAGATATGGTGGCTTTGATATTGAACAACTTGTAAAAATTAAAGATCCTAAATTATTAAGAGAATACATTGATGATGTTTTTGGTAATTTAGATCAAGCTCAAAGAGATGAATTATTTAATGGTTTACAAAATCAACTTAAATTAATTACATCAGGTAGATTCCAACAAAGAATTAGACTAGATGAAAACTATGAACATACTTTAACAGTTGGTAAAGCAAAAGGTCAAAGAGTTAGATTAGATCAAATCTATGAAAATGATATAGATTTACTTTGGCATTCATACACAAATGAAATGTCAGGTTGGTATGCTTTAGCTAATAGAGTTGGTGTTAAAAGTAGACCCGAATGGTTAACTTATAGTAATGGTATTAAAAGAGACATTAGAGATTCTTACAGAAAAAGTGAGTTAAGTGTTGCTAGAAAAATAGTTAACGTACAAAATAAAAATATTGATAATGTTGCTATTAGAGAAGAAGAAGCAGTTATAGATAGTTTCTTTAATAATCTTATGGGACGTTCTACAGAGGGCGGAGATCCATCATCAGGTTATCAAGCATGGTTAAGAGATTTAAGAAGATTTAATTTTATTAGGGTATTAAACCAAGTAGGTATAGCACAGCTTCCTGAGTTTGGAGTTGTTACTTCACAGGTTGGTTTAAGAACAATGCTTAATGAAATACCTGCTATAAGAAAAATATTTGATGATGCACAAGCTGGTAACTTACCTGACACATTTAGAAAAGACTTTGCTATTTATGGAGCATCAAATGGAGATGATCATCTTTATAGATTACATCAATCTTTAGAAGTTTTAGATAGAGGTGCAGCAAAATCTGATTTTCAAAAAGGTGCTTTACTTAATAAGTCTCAAGCAGCAGCAGCCGAAAAAATAACAGGCTATGGATCATTCTTATTACAAACAGATTCATTACAAAGAAGATTAGCTATGCGTGGTTTTGTTCATAACATGGCAGAAGATTTAATTGAAGGTTCTAAAAAAGGAAACTTATTAGATAATATATCAAGAGGTAAACTAAATAGATACCGAGTATTAGGATTGCGTGATAGTGATTTAGTTGCATTAGCAAAGGAGTTTAATAGTCCTAGAGTAGTTAAAACTAAAAACGCATTAGGTTATAGAGTTTTAAGTTTTGATTTTGTTGCTATGAAAGACCAAGAGTTAGTTAAAAGACTTGCGGTAGCAGTAAACAGATCTACAAGACGTTCAGTTCAATACAATCATATTGGAGACACAAGTAGATTTTTCACTGACAACACATTAGGAAAAACTATGTCTCAGTTTAGACAATTCATTATGAATGCTTGGAACAAACAGTTTCTTCATAATGTAGCTATGGCAGACATGCAAACAGCTTCAATGTTTTTATACACTACTATGATTGGGGGATTAGCTTACGCAGCACAAGTACACTTCAATTCTATAGGTATGTCTAAAACCGAAAAGAAAAAATACATTAAAAAGAGATTAGGAGATAAAGGAGACTACAGTAAAATTGCTAGGGCTGCTTTTCAAAGAGCAGGTTGGTCTTCTGTAATGCCTCCTTTTATGGATATGATTACTGGTCAATTAGCACCAGAACATAGATTCAATACTAGATCATCTGGTCAAGAAATGAACCTTATTACAGGAAACCCGACATACGATTTAGTATTTGGAAAACTAATGCCTACACTAGGTGCAGGTTTAAAATCTATGAGATCAGATTACGAATTTAGTAAGAATGATTTTAATAGATTAATGAGAATACTTCCATATCAAAACTTATATGGAATTAATCAATTACTTAACTTTATAAAAGACAACTCTGGTTTACCAGACAAAGGAGCAACAAGTTTATATTAATATGGCATTTGCAATAGATACATACACAGGTAACGGAAGCACAACGAATTATAGTGTTACTTTTCCATACATCGAACAAGCTCATGTAGTAGTAACTGTTGACGGTGTAACTAAAAGTTTAACTACAGATTATACTTTTACAAACGCATCTACAATTACATTTAATTCTGCACCCGCTAGCTCAACAGTAATTAAATTTACTAGATCATCAAACAGAGCAACAAGACTTGTTGATTACCAAGATGGATCTACTTTAACAGAAGCTACCCTTGACCAAGACGGAAATCAAAGTTTCTTCATGGCCCAAGAGGGTATTGATATTACTGAAAACAATATTTCATTAAGTGCAACTACAGACCAATGGGACGCAACAAACAAAAGAATTACTAATGTAGCAGACCCTGTAGATAATACAGATGCTGTTAATAAACAATTTATATCAACTAACATACCTAACATTACAACAGTAGCAGGTATAAGCTCTGATGTAACTACGGTTGCAGGTATTAGCGCAGATGTTACTGCGGTAGCTAGTGATGCTACAGATATAGGCACTGTTGCTACAAACATAGCGTCAGTAAACACAGTAGCTACAAACATCAATGATGTAATTAAAGTTGCTGATGATTTAAACGAAGCAATTTCTGAAGTAGAGACTGTTGCAAATGATTTAAATGAAGCGACTTCTGAAATAGAAGTTGTTGCTAATAATATAGCTAATGTTAATACAGTTGGTACTGACATAGCTAATGTAAACACAGTATCGGGAATAGATACAGACGTTACTACAGTTGCAGGAATAAGCGCTGATGTAACTTCAGTAGCAGGTATATCAACTGCTGTATCTAATGTTAACTCAAATAGCACAAACATTAATGCTGTTAATGCTAATTCAGCTAACATAAACACTGTTGCAGGTATTAATGCAGATGTGACAACTGTTGCAGGAATATCAAGTGATGTTTCTACAGTTTCAACAAACAATGCAAATGTTACTGCTGTTGCAGGTAATGCATCTAATATTAACACAGTTGCAAGTAACACAACTAACATTAATACAGTAGCAACTAACAATGCAAATATTACAACAGTTGCTGGTGCAAACACAAATATTAATACAGTTGCAACTGATATAGCTAATGTTAACACTGTTGCTACAAATATACCTTCAATAAATAGTTTTGCTAACACTTACAGAATTGGTGCAACAGACCCTACGACATCTTTAGACGAAGGTGATTTATTTTATAATTCAACAGACAATGCTCTTAAATATTATAATGGTTCATCTTGGCAACAAATTACAGCAGATACAGATGTTAAAACT
>Ga0181552_10000376_pt1 | contig 33727 bp, 32 predicted proteins | sample 011ome_18_FD_130583 | JGI IMG/M metagenome (GOLD analysis project Ga0181552, IMG submission 130583) | Coastal salt marsh microbial communities from the Groves Creek Marsh, Skidaway Island, Georgia - 011501BT metaG (megahit assembly) | ecosystem: Environmental > Aquatic > Marine > Intertidal...
AAAGTTTTATTTTAGAGAAGGGTTTAAAAGATGCATTAAAAAGAGCAGAGGAATACTCCAAGGCTGGAGCTGATGCCATATTGATTCATAGTAAAGATAAATCTATTCATAATCTTATACAATTTGCAAAAAAATTTTCAAAATCAAAATATTATAAACCCTTGGTATGTGTTCCAAGTGCATATTCACATATTAGAGAAAAACAACTTTCAAAAATAGGTTTTAAAATTGTTATTTACGCAAACCATATGTTAAGAACTTCTTATAAGTCAATGAAAGAAGTAGCTTTTGATATATTGAGAAATGAGAGAAGTTTTGACGCAAAAAATAAAATGTCTACTGTTAAAGAAATTATAAGTTTGATAAAATAATGGTTTATGTAGAGGATTTGTTTCAAACATTAAAAAAAAATAAAATCAATTTTTTTACAGGTGTTCCTGATAGTGTTCTTAAAAAATTTACTAACTATATAGATAGTGTAAATCAAAGAAATATAATTGCTGTAAATGAAGGTGCTGCAATTGCTAATGCAATTGGTTATAATCTACTGACAGATAAAATACCATGTGTTTATATGCAAAACTCTGGAATAGGAAATGCGCTAAATCCCATTCTTTCAATCGCAGACTCAAAAATTTATAACAATAGTATCCTACTTGTTATTGGGCATAGAGGCTTCAATGGAAAAGATGATGAGCCACAACATCTCCTAACAGGTAAAATTACAGAAAAAATCCTTTTACTAGCTAAAATAAAATATATCAAACTGGATAAAAAAAATGATTTAAAAAAATTAGAAAAATTGATCATTGGTTTTAAAAAAAAAAATGGATTAGTTTGTTGTTTGGTTAAAAATAATTCTTTAGAATTAAAAAAAAAAATTTTTTCAAAAAAAAATAGGAGAGGTGTAAGCATCCCATCTTTTCTTGATGATTTAATTGAAAAAGTTGATCTTAAAAAAAACTTATTAATAAGCTCAACAGGTTATCCTTCGAGAGAATTATTATTGGCAGAAAAAAGAAATAAAGTAAATCTTAAATCAATATATAATGTTGGAGGCATGGGTCACACATCTTCTATTTCATTTGGTGTGGCACAGAATACAAAAAAAAATGTAATTTGTATTGATGGTGATGGATCCATGTTGATGCATCTTGGAAATTTTCATACAATTGGATTATCAAAAATTAAAAATTTTAAATACATTATATTAAATAATAATATGCATGGTTCTGTAGGTGGACAAAAAACTGAATTTGACAAAATAAATACCAAAACCTTATTTAAGTCATTAAACTTTAACGAGTACTATGAAATTAGTAAAAATAGAGATACGACAAACGTATTAAAAAAGTTTTTAAATTCAAACAAAAGTTCAATTTTAAAAGTAAATTGTTCTTCATTTAATTCTAACAATCTACCAAGAGTTAAAAATTTTAAAAAAATAAAAAAAAATTTTAAAAATTCATAAAATGACAAATTTAATATTGAATAAGTCTGAAATTTTTAAACAATATATTTTAAATAAAAAATTCAAAAAAATCTTACTTATATCTGGAAAATACTCTTTCAAAAAATCAGGTGCATATAATTTTTTTTCAAATACTTTAAATGAATTTGATACTCATTATTATTTAAAAAAAAAAAAACTTCCTGAATTTAATGAATTGAAAAACATTATAAAAAAGATAGATAAAATTAAACCAGATGTAATAATTTCAATTGGAGGAGGCTCAGTATTAGATTATTCAAAAATTGTATCAGCATTGGATAATATTGAATTCAAGAAAGGAGAATTGAAATATAAGTTTAAAAAAAAAAAAATTCACTTGGTGTCGATTCCTACAACTGCTGGTTCGGGAGCAGAAGTAACTGAAGGTTGTGTTTTATATTACAGGAATATTAAATATTCTCTTGAAAATAAAATTTTTATTCCTTCTAAATTTTTTTTAGTTCCAAAAATTATTGCAAAATGTTCATTTGATTTGAGAGCTAAATGTGGGCTGGATACTCTTTGTCAATCTATGGAGTCCATAGTTTCATTGAAATCGACTATTAAGAGTCGTGAATTTGGAAAAAAATCAATCAAATTATTTGATAAATATTTTATTAGCTACTTATCAAGTCCACAAAATTTAAATAGTGAAAAAATGGCTTTATCTTCGAATTATTCAGGTAAAGCAATAAATTTAACTAAAACAACAATACCTCATGCACTTTCTTATCCATTAACCACCTTACATGGTCTTGATCATGGTCATGCTGTTGCCACAACATTGGTACAAATTTTTAAAATAAGTTATCAAAAATCTTTAAAGCACCCAAAAATTAAAAAAAAATATTTAGAATTATTTAAAACTTTAAAAGTAAATAGTTTTGAAAATTTCAGAAGAAAAATAGAAATGTATAAAAGAAAAACAAAACTTAATTTCAATTTTATAAAAAAAATTAGTCAAAAAGAACAAGAGAAAATTATTTCACAAATTAATATTAAAAGATTAAAAAATAATCCAGTTCCACTTTCATTAGAAGAAATTAAAAATAATGTATTTAGTTGATATAATAAAAAAATACAAAAATTTTATTGCTAAAAAAGATAATAATAAGATTAAATGGAAAAAAAATATAAATTTTTTATTTAAAAAACAAAAACAAAAAAAAAAATTAATACTTATAATTACTATTGGCAGATCTGGTAGCAGATGGTTGTTGAATATTTTTAAATCTCATAAAAATGAATTTTCGGGCGCTACAGAACGAGATATTATTTACGAGTCTTTTTATCACTTTTGCTCATATCATAAATTAAAAATTGACCAAAAACCATTTTTGTTAAATTTAAAAAATAGGATTTTAGAAGACTGGTCAAAAAGCAAAACCTCTGTCATTTGTTCACCTTATTATGTATTTGGATTAAAAAAAATAATAAAAGAAATTAGACCAAATAAAATAATCCTTTGTTTGAATGACCCAATATTTACTGCTAATTCTTTCTTGAATAAAGGATGGTATAAAGAAAATTTTACTTTTACAAAAAACTTTAAGATAATTGGTTTGCAACCTTATTTTTATAATTCAATGTCACATTATTTCGGAAGAATAATACCATCTGGAAGAATATTCACTCAGTGGAATAAAATGTCCAGAATTGGAAAAGTTGGTTGGTATATGAATTCAACAATGAAATCTGTTTATAAAGTATTAAAAAAACAAAAACAAAAAATTTTTATTTTTAATTTGGATATATCTGATCAAAATTATGAATTTTATTTGTTATTAAGAAAAAAATTTAATATTAAACTTAAATTATCTAAAAAAAATTTTTTAAATTTAAAAAAAACAAAAGCCACAACACCCTCGAGCAATGATTTGTCTTTCAACAATTTGGATCAATCTAGGTGGTCAAGAAAAGATAAGTTAGATTTCAATAAACAAACAGTTTTTTTTAAAAAATTTTATTTAAATACTAAAAAATATTTAAAATTTAGTGAAAAAATAATATGAGAACAGAAAAAAAAAAAATTTTATTACATTTTAAAAGTGATAAATTTTTAAGAGTATTTCATAATTCTCAATTAAAAAAAGAGCTTGAAAAAAAATATGAAATTTTTTTTTTAATGGGAGACGGTTCAAGATTTCGTCACATCATTTCAAAAAAAAAAACTTTGATATATCAAAGAGGTTTAAATTCTAAATTTATTTTAAAGTATCCAATTAAATTTTTAATTTATATTATTTATAGAATTATAGATATTTTGTTATTAAAAAATATTAACTTTGAATCAGTCACTTATAGACACAATCTTATTAAAAAAATAGGTTTTCAATATATAAAAAAAAAAAATAAAAATATAAAATTTGACTTTAAAAAAGAATATTATTCAGGAAATTTTTTAAACCCCATTTATGGTTTTCCATTTCCAGAAAATAAATTTTTATTCAAAATATTTAAAGGTATTTTTTTATCAAAATATTTTATCCATCCTGGTTTTTATGATTTATTAAAAAAAAAAAAATTTAGTGCAATAATATATTTTCATTTGCAAAATAAAGAGGTCTTTTTTATAAAAAATGCTGCAAAATTTTTAGGTTATAAACAAATAAATATTATTTATGGATGGGATCAACCAACACTTAAAGGTTGTGTGGCGGCAAATAAAGATGAAAAAATTATAACAACCAACAAACAATTAAAACTTGATCTTAAACAATTTCATAACTTCCCAAATTCAAATTTGATTAATTTAGGAAATTTTTTTTTAGAGGATTTTTTAAAAAAAAGAAAAAAATTTAAGTCAAAAAAAATAGTAATTTTTTATGCATTAAATACAATTAGAGGTGCTGGAAATGAAATAGAGGTTATAAAAAATATAATAAATTTTTTTGTACGACAAAAAATTAAATATAAACTTGTTTTAAGACCTCACCCACATGATAGATATTATTTTAAAGAAATTTTAAAATTTAAGAACAGTCACATCGAAATAATGAAATCAACCTTTTTTGACATTAACAAACTGATTGAAAAATTAAATGAATCTGATTTGGTTTTAACAAATGGAACTTCTATGTTTTTAGATGCACGAGCATTAAATAAACAATGTGCCAGTTTAATATTGGATAAGTCAGATCTTAATTTGCAGAAACCACATTTAAGATTTTTCTCTAAAAAACAACATAATTTAATATATAATAATTTTAGAGAAATTTATAAAGATTATAAAAAAGGAATTTTAAGAAAAAAAAATTTTTTACTTGATAATCATTATGTGCTTCCTTTGAATAAAAATATTACAAACCAGTATATGCAATTTATAGAAAATGAGTTACAGAAATAATTTTTTAAAACAATACAATAAAAATGGGTATTTTATAGTCCAAAAATTTTTAAATAAAAAATTTTGTAAACAAGCTTTTAATGAGATTTTAAAATCTAAAGGTAGTATTAAATATTATGACACTTTAGGTAATCCTAGAAGAATAGAAAAAATATATAATAAAGGCAAAAAATTAAAAATATTAAATGATAAAATTTTGATTTTTTTATTTAATGAGTTAAAACTCAAATTTACAATTTTTAAAGATAAGTTCAATTTAAAACCACCAAATGGAGAAGGATTTTATGCCCACTATGATGGTGTTTTTATGTTTAATAAAAAAGATAAAAAAAATTTAAAGGGATGGTACGAATATGCTGATGAATTTCTTAATGTTTTAGTTGCTTTTGATAAATGTAACTCTAAGAATGGAACAATAGAATTAGCAAAATCAGACGATATACCTTTTATAAAATTAATTAAAAATACAAATCAAAACGGGACGCCTATTATTAAAACTAGTTATGAAAAAAAATTATCTTTTAAAAAAATTAATCTTGATATTGGTGATATGGTAGTTTTTAAAAATACATGCCCACATAGATCAGGTAAAAACTATTCTAATTCTTCACGGAGTATTTTATATTATACTTATAACGAAAAAAAAAAGGGAAATTTTTATAAAAAATATTTTTTAGATAAAAAAAACAGTACTAATAAAACAAAAAAATCTTTAAGTGGGAGTATTGTGTAATCCAATTAATTGATGAAGAATATTTAATCATTTAAAGATTTAATAACATGTTAAAATAATGAAAAAAAATACATATATCATCGCTGAAATTGGAAATACTCATGAAGGGAACTTTTTTTTAGCTAAATGTTTTATAAAATCAGCAGCAGAATGTGGTGTAGATGCTGTAAAAATGCAAACACATATATTTGATGCAGAAAGTTTATTAGATGCACCTAAACCTCCATATTTTAAAAATGAAACTAGAAAAGAGTATTTTGAAAGGACTGCATTTTCTAAAGTTGAATGGAAACAGCTTAAAGATTATGCAGAAAAAAAATTTAAGATTGATTTTTTTAGCTCACCTTTTTCATTGGAGGCTGTTGATTTACTAGAATCTATAAACATAAGTGCATACAAAATAGCATCTGGCGAAGTTAGTAATATTCCACTTTTAATAAAAATAGCAAAAACGAAAAAAAAAGTCTTTCTTTCGAGTGGCATGAGTAATTGGAGTGAGTTAGATGCTGCAATAAAGATTTTGAAATTTTATGGATGTAAAGATTTAATTTTATTACAATGTACCAGTGAATATCCATGCCCCCCTAATCAAGCTGGTATTAATGTATTAGATGAATTTAAAAAAAGATATAAAAATATAAAAATAGGTTTTAGTGACCACACTTTGGGTATTGCAACTCCATTAGCTGCAATTGCAAAAGGTGCGTCAGTTATAGAAAAACATTTTACTTTATCAAAAAAAATGTATGGAAGTGACGCAAGATATTCAATGGAACCAAAAGAATTCAAAAAACTAGTAGACGAGATAAGAGAAATTGATATTGCCATAAGTTCAAAAGTAAACAAAGATAAAAAAGCAAGGTTGCTTAAAGATATGAAAATCACTTTTGAAAAATCTATAGTTTCAGGAATTCAAATAAATAAAAATGAAAGAATATCTTTTAAAAAATTAGCTTTTAAAAAACCTGGAGATGGAATTCCAGCAAGATATTATAAAAAACTTATAGGAAAAAAAATAATTAAAACAGTTTCAAAAAATTATAAATTTAAATGGAGAGACTTTAAATAAGAATTTTTAATGAATACTTATAAAGTTATGATAAAAAAAATTAAAAAAATCTGTGTATTTGTAGGAAGTAGGGCAAATTATAGTAGCATTAAATCTGTAATGGAAGCGGTTAAAAATCACAATAGTTTAGAACTTCAGTTAGTATTAGGTGCTTCTGCTGTTTTAGATAGATTTGGTAAAGTAGAAGATCTTATAAGAAAAGATGGATTTAATCCAAATTATATTTTTCATAATCTGGTTGAAGGTGAGGATCCTACAGTTATGGCAAAATCTACAGGACTTGGGATTATGGACGCGTCAATGATATTGAGTCATCTCAAACCAGATGTAGTTGTTTTAGTTGGAGACAGATTTGAGATAATATCAATGACTATAGCAGCTGCGTATATGAATATACGTATAGCTCATACTATGGGCGGAGAAGTAACGGGAACAATAGATGAGTCTATTCGCCATGCTGTTACAAAATTTGCTCATATACATTTTCCAGCAAATGAAGACTCAAAAAAAAGACTTATTAAAATGGGTGAAGATGAAAAATCTGTATTTAATGTAGGATGTCCAAGAATTGATTTGGTAGCTGATGAACTTAAAAACAATAGCAAAGAAGTATTAAAAAACTTATTCAAAAATTATGGTGGAGTTGGAAAAGGTTTTGATCTTACTAAGCCTTTTCTTCTAGTGTCTCAGCATCCTGTTACTACTGAGTATGAAAATAGCAGAAAACAAATAGAAGAAACTTTGAATGCATTAAATGATTTACAAATACCTACCATCATGTTGTGGCCAAACGCTGATGCAGGTGCAGAAGATATAGCAAAAGGTATCAGAACTTTTAGAGAAAAAAAAAATCCTCAATGGCTAAACTTATTTAAAAATTTACCAACGTACATATATATTCACCTTATGAATATCACAAGTTGTTTAATTGGAAATAGCAGTTCAGGAATAAGAGATGCTGCATATATTGGAACGCCTGTTGTTAATATTGGTACAAGACAAAATAAAAGGCTAAGGGCTAATAACGTTGTTCAAGTTGATTGTATTAAGAAAGAAATAGTTAATGGTATAATGGCTCAATTAAAAAACGGAAAATTTCCAAGTAGCTTAATTTATGGTGATGGTACTGCGGGTAAAAAAATAGCAAATATTTTAGTTGAAGCTGAACCATCTGTTCAAAAAACAATAGTTTATTAAAATGAAAATATTAGGGGTTATTCCTGCTCGAGGTAAAAGTAAAGATGTAAAAAAAAAAAACATCAAATTACTTAATGGGAAACCTTTAATATCTTATAGCATCACTGCTGCTCTAGCATCAAAACTTGATCAAGTTATTGTTTCAACAGATTGTGATAAAATTTCTAAGATATCGAAAGAGTTTGGTGTAAATGTAATCAAAAGGGCCCCACACTTAGCAGAAGATGAAACTCCTACTTTACCAGTTATTCGTGACGTAGTTTCCAAATTAGAAAAAAAATTTGATGCAGTTATGACTCTCCAACCGACATCACCATTAAGAACAAGTGAAGATATAAATAATTGTATTGATATATTTAAAAAAGATAAAAAAGCAGATAGTTTGGTAAGTGTAGTAAAAGTTCCACACAATTACATGCCTGAAAAATTAATGAGATTAAATAACAAATATTTAACAGGTAGTTTAAAAATTGAGAGAAGGCAAAATATGAAATCTTTGTATGCAAGAAATGGGGCTGCAATATATATTACAAGAGTTGATAGACTAAATGAATATATATTTGGTGGAAATATTTTACCGTATATAATGAGTGAGATTAATAGTTTTGATATAGATACATTAGATGACTGGGAAATAATAAAGAGAATAATTTGAATATATAAAATATAATAAAATATTTAATCTTAAATAAATATATAAACTTTAATAACTAAAGAGTATTAATGAAAATTTTATATCGTCCTGAGATAGATGGGTTGAGAGCAATTGCAGTTGGTGCAGTTATTCTTTATCATGCCCAAATAAATGTATTTAATTATCAGATTTTTAAGGGTGGCTTTATAGGAGTTGATATATTTTTTGTTATTTCTGGATATTTAATTACATCAATTATTTTAAAGGAAATTTTTTTTAAAAAGTCTCTTTCATTATTAAGTTTTTACCAAAGAAGAATTAGAAGAATATTACCTGTATTATTATTTGTAATTTTAATATCATATCCATTTGCTTTTCTATATTTATTACCAAGTAGTTTTGTTGATTTTTCAAAATCTATTTTGTATTCACTTGGATTTAGTTCTAACTTTTATTTTAATTACTCTGGCCAAGAGTATGATGCTGAAGACTCTTTGTTAATACCTTTTCTTCATACTTGGTCACTCTCAGTTGAAGAGCAATACTATATTATATTTCCAATCACTTTAATTATTGTTTTAAAATTTTTTAAAAAATATTTAATTTATTTTTTATTTTTGGGATTTTTTTTAAGTTTAGGATTGGCTGAATGGGGTAGTAAAAATTATCCAGATGCTACATTTTATTTTATACATTCACGAATATGGGAACTTTTGGCAGGTTCAATTTTGGCCTACTTTGAGATATCAAATAGCTCAAGAAGTAAAAATCATGTATTAAATTTTATATTTCCTTCCATTGGTATATTTCTAATAGTCTTATCTATTTTATTATTTGATGACGAAATGTATCATCCATCAATCTACACCTTTTTACCTGTCGTTGGGGCCAGCTTAATTATTTGGTTTTCAAATAAAGATGAAATCACAACTAAAATATTATCCACAAAGTTATTTGTTGGCATAGGTTTGATATCTTATTCTTTATATTTATGGCATTATCCAGTTTTTGCTTTTGCACGAATGGAGTCATTAACTCCAAACTTTTTTTCAAAATTATTAGTTGGTTTAATTATATTAGTTTTATCAATTTTTTCATACTATTGCATTGAAAGACCCTTTAGAAATAAAAAATTTAAAATAAAAAAAGTAATTATTTTTTTATTTATTGTAATTAATTTTGTAAGCATATTTTCTTTTTTCGTAATAAATAAAAATGGAGAACTCAACAGCATAAATGTCAAGTTAGAGGAAAATATAAAGTCACCTATGTTTGAGGATGAATGTAAGTTTTTTGCAAATAATTCAAAATTTTTTAAAATTGAAAGGATAAATAATTGCAAAATGAAATTAGGTAAATTTATTTTAATTGTAGGCGACTCTCATGCTGATGATTTATATAATTCAATAAGCAAAGTATCTGATAAAAATGAATTTATAATCGGTCTGCTTGTAGGTGGAAGACCATTTGATGAACGTACTGATTATGATGGTGGTTATATGAATGTTTTAGATTTTATTAAAGAATATTCTGGAGATATAAAATACATTTTTTTTACACATAAAGGTAGTTATTTTCTAACAAATCAATGTTCAGATAAAAATTATATCTTGTCAGTTTGTAGGCGATTACCCTTAAATCAAAATCAAATTGATAAAACATTTAAATATTTAAGTTTATTGAAAGAATTAAAAAATGAAATAATTTTTTTTGGACCACATTTAGAACCCAATAATTATTTAAATAGAAAAATGATTATTAGTGCTCTTTCTAAAAAAGATATTGATGATAACACAAATTATGACTTGTTAGAAGTTGATAAAAAACTAAAAGAAATTTCAAAAAATAAAAATATTAATTATCTCTCAAAGATTGATGTTATAAATTTTAATTTTAAAAAAGATTATATTGTAGGTACAAATTTTACTTTTTCAGATACTGATCATTGGAATGATTTTGGTGAAATTTATTTTGGAAGAAGAATAATTTTAAGTCCAATGATCAAAAATATTTTTTATCCCTAAGTTTAATCTTTTATTGAAAGATTAAAAAATGTATATTCTAATGTATTAATATTTGTTATCATGAAATTAAAGTTATTTTAAATGTTTAAAAATTTTGGAAATCTCAAATACATTGAAAGTATAAATAAAATTGAAATAAATTTAGAGAGTCTTAATTCTGAAATTAATGTATTTGATAATTTTATAATATCCAAAAAAAAAAATAATATAAAAATTTTTGATAGAAAATGTGATCATATGGGAGGCAAATTAATTTCAAGAGGAAAGGAAACTTTGTGCCCTATACATATGTGGAAATTTAACCCATTAACAGGATATTATGATAACGGTATTAAAAAAAAAGAAATAAATTTCTATATAGAAAACAATATATTAAAATTTAATTATAATAGTCTTGAACCAAAAATATTTGAAACTAAAAAAAAATTATATACAAAAATCAGATTTTTTAATCATGCATTTTTAAAAATTTCTGGTAATAATTTTTCTTTTGCTACTGATCCATGGGCAATTGGGCCATCTTTTAATACTGGTTGGTGGTTAAAAAATTCAACTAAAGATGATTGGATTGAAGAATTAAATAAATCAAATTTTATTTACATTAGTCACAATCATCCAGATCATCTTCATCCCTTATCTTTAAGCAAGGTAAAAAAGGATATGCCAATTATAGTTCCAAATTTTATTAGTAATTCTACAAGTAAGTATATTGAAGAGTTAGGTTTTAAAAATATTCAAAAACTGGAGTTTAATGTTCAGTATAATCTAAAAGATACTAATTTGTTTATTTCAATTTTAAAATCTGGAGATTTTCGTGAAGACTCTGGAATATATTTTTCAAATGGAAATTTTACTGGATTATTGAGCGTAGACTCAAACATGTTAAATTTTGAACGATTTCCAAAAGTTAATTTTTATGGATGTTCATTTGCAAGTGGTGCTTCAGGATATCCTTTAATGTTTGATAACTTTAATGCAAAAGAACAAGAAAAAATACTGCTTAAAGATAAAAGTTTTTTTAGAAAGAAAAGATTAGACTATTTAAAAAAAATAACTCCAAAATATTTTATGCCTTATGCAGGTTTTTTTGAGGAAAAATTACAAAGAGATAAACGAATTAAAAAAAATAATAAAAAATATTCTATAAATGATTATTTAAATTATTGTAATAAACAAAAAATTGAACTTTTAAATGTATTAAATAATGATGTCTTTGAATTTAAAGGGATTAAATTGATTGAGCAATCTAATATTGCAAAAAAAAAATTTAACGATCTTTCACCTGAGAAATATTTAAACTTTTATAAAAAAGAATTCAATAAGATAGATGAAAAATATATTGAAGAATATTTTATGAACTCTGATTTTAAAGATAATTTGCAACTATTTATTCTTTTAACTGGAGATAATTTTAACTTATTGGGTAAAAACTATTTTGTTGATTTTAGCAAAAAAAAAACTTTTTTTAAAAAAATATCTATCTTTAAAAAAAGTGAAATAAAAAAAACCTCCAATACTAAAAAACTTGTTTTAAAGATAAGGAAAGAAAGTTTTTTAAACACAATTTATAATAAACTTCCATGGGAGGATTTATCAATAGGATTTCAATGTAAAGTTTTAAGAAATCCAAATTTATATAATGTGAGTTTTTGGTATCATTTTACAAATATTTATATAACATCAAAAAATGTTAGATTTATCAAAGACTGCGGTTCATGTGAAAAATTAAACCATTTTTTTGATCATGAAATTTCTCAGATATCATAATTATATTGCTTGTATTTTAAGACTTTATATAACTTCTTTATAAAAATTTAATTTAAATGAATGTATTAGTAACAGGATCTGCTGGTTTTATTGGCTCAGCTTTATCTATTAGACTTTTGAATAGAGGTGACACAGTAGTTGGTATAGACAATCATAACAATTATTATGATCCAGCACTTAAAGAGGCACGATTGCTTTTAAATGCTGAATATTCAAATTATACTCATTTCAAAATAGATATAAAAGATGGCGAAGCAATAAAAGAAATATTTAATAAATATGATTTTGAAAAAGTTGTTAATCTTGCGGCACAAGCAGGTGTGCGTTATTCTATAGATAATCCTATAGCTTATATTGATAGTAATATTGTTGGTTTTGCTCATATTTTAGAAAATTGTCGTCATTACAAAGTTGAGCATTTAGTTTATGCTAGTTCCTCTAGTGTTTACGGAGCTAATACTAAGATGCCTTTTTCTGAAAATGATAGCACAAATCATCCTCTATCTATTTACGCGGCTACTAAAAAATCAAATGAATTGATGGCTCATTCATATAGTCATCTTTATCAGCTACCAACAACTGGGCTTAGATTTTTTACAGCATATGGTCCATGGGGAAGACCAGATATGGCTTTATTTAAATTTACAAAGGCTATTTTGGAGGAAAAACCGATAAATGTCTATAATAACGGTGAACATACTAGGGATTTTACATATATTGATGATATTACACAAGGAATTTTAAATGCACTTGATAAACCACCAGTAGGTAATTTAAAATGGAATAGTAATAAGCCTGATCCTGCAAGTAGTGCTGCGCCATGGTCGATTTATAATATTGGAAATAATAAGCCAGTAAAGCTTATGGATTATATTGATGTTCTGGAAAAAGCTATAGGTAAGAAAGCAAGTTTAAATTTTCTTCCATTACAGTCAGGTGATGTACCAAATACTTTTGCAGACATAAATAATTTAAAGCAAGATTTTAATTATAATCCAAAAACATCAGTTACTGAAGGAGTAAAAAAATTTATAGAATGGTATGATAATTATTATAATAAATGAAGAGTATTAATAAAAAAATTAATTTAGCTATTATTGGTTTAGGTTATGTAGGCTTGCCACTTGCATTAGAGTTTGCAAAAAAAAGACCAGTAATTGGTTTTGATATAGATAAAAATAGAGTCAAAGAATTAAAGCTAGGAAATGATAAAAATTTAGAGTCAAATTTAGAAGAATTTCAAAATGCAAAACAACTAGTTTTTACCAATATTATAAATGATTTAAAATCTGCAAACTGCTATATCATCACTGTCCCGACCCCAATCAATAAATTAAAAAAACCAGATTTAAAACCCTTATTTTCAGCAAGTAAAACTGTTAGCAAAGTTATTAAGAAAGGGGATATAGTTATTTATGAGTCTACAGTTTATCCTGGGTGTATTGAAGAACAATGTATTCCTATAATACAAAAATACTCAAAACTTAAGTATAATCGAGATTTTTTTTGTGGTTATAGTCCTGAGCGAATAAATCCTGGTGATAAAGAACATACTATTTCAAAGATTAAAAAAATTACATCTGGTTCAACAGCTAATGTTGCAGAAATAGTAAATAGTTTATATAAAGAAATCATAATTGTTGGAACATATAAAGCTCCCAGTATAAAAGTTGCAGAAGCTGCAAAAGTGATTGAAAACATTCAGCGTGATATAAATATTGCACTTATTAATGAATTATCTACGCTTTTTAATAAAATGAACATAGATACACAAGAAGTATTAGAAGCAGCAAGTAGCAAATGGAATTTTTTACCTTTTAAACCCGGTCTGGTCGGCGGACATTGTATAGGAGTTGACCCATATTACCTTACGTTTAAAGCTGAAAGCATTGGCCATACTCCAAAAATCATTTTAGCCGGTAGAGAAATTAACGTTCATATGGGAAATTATGTTGTCAAACAATTAATAAAAAAAATGAAAGAAAAATTTATTAAAATTAAGAATGCTAAAATTTTAATTATGGGACTGACTTTTAAAGAAAATTGTACTGATATTCGTAATTCAGGAATTGAAAGGGTTATAAGTGAATTAAAAAAATATAAGTGCAAATTAGACCTTTATGATTCACTTGCAGATCCAAAAAAAATAAAACAAAAACATAATATTATACCAAATTCAACTCTAAAAAAAAATTCATATGATGCAATACTCATAGCTGTTGGACATAATGAATTCAAAGAGATGGGTTATAAAAAAATAAATAATTTAGGCAAAAAGAAAAAAGTTATTTATGATCTTAAGTGTTTATTTTCCAAAGATCAGGTAGATTTAAGATTATAAATTATATATTTGAAGACTTGATGTTTATAATTTTAATTAAGAAAAATACTATTTTTGCAAATCATTTATAATAAAATATATAATAAACATAATTGATGAAATTAAATTACAATAAAAAATTACATTTGCTTTCAAAATCTGAAAAAAAATTTTTTTATTTTTTTATTTTTGCTAATTTTATAGTTCACATTTTGGATTTAGTAGGAATAGGATTTATATTACCATTAATAAATTCAATTATTAAAGGTGATGAAAATTTATTGATTCAACTAAATAATTTTAATTATAGCTTAGAATATTCAGCTGTATTAATTGTCATTAGTTTAATTTTTTTATTTAAAGCCATTTTTTCTACTTTAATCAAATTTTATTTTTTGGAATTTACGAGAGAAGTTGAAAAAAGACTTGTAAAGTTATTATTTAAAAAATATCTTTTTATTAATTGGGCGACTTTTTTAAAACAAAAAAATTCGATTTATATTAGAAATATTTTTAATTCTGTACCTGAGTATATAAGTAGAGTCGTTATACCTGTTAATATGATTATGGTTGAATATATCTGGCTATTATTGATATTAATTTTTGTAACAATTATAAATTACAAAATAACATTATTCCTAGTGTTTTTAGGATTTTTTATCTTAGCATTTTACTTCAGGTATCTTAAAAAAATAAACCAAGAACTTGGAAAAAAGAGACAAAAACTTTATCTGAAAGTATTTAACTCTATAAATCAAATTTTTCATAATTTTAAAATTATGAAAATTGGAAAAAAAGAAAATTTCTTTTTTGAGCAATTTAAGGGAATTCATAAAAATTTTATTTATACAAATTATAGGCAAAAATTTTTTGAAAATTTACCTAGGATATGGCTTGAATTTTTATTTGTAGTTTTAATATTTGCAACTACCTATTTTGCTATTTTATTTTCAGATAGTTTAGAGAAAAGTGTAGGAGTTATCACTATATTTGTAATAATATTAATTAAAGTAGCCCCATCAATCAATAAAATAATTATTTTTCAACAAAGCATAAATTATTCATCTGAAATTACTAAAAACCTTTTTAGAGAATTTATAGATATTGATAGTTTTAAATTTTCTTTAAAAAAAAATAAAAATGATCATTTAAATTTTAAAAAGAAAATAGAATTTAAAAATGTAAGTTTTCATTATCCAAAAAAAAAAGATATAATCAAAAATTTAAACCTAACTATTAAAAAGAATACCGTAACTCTTGTTGTTGGTGAAAGTGGATCTGGCAAAACTACATTTAGTAATTTAATATTAGGTCTACTTTATCCATCAAAAGGTATAATTACTGTAGATGAAAAAATACTCGAAGAAAATGATCAATATTGGTTCAATAAATCAAGTTACGTTCCACAGGACGTTGTTTTATTAAATGCATCAATAAAAGAAAATATAGCGTTTGCTGAAACAAATATTAATTCTAATTATTTAAATAATGCTATAAAAAAAAGTGGGTTAAGAAATTTTATATCTAATCTGAAGAATAAAGAAAGTACAGAAATATCAGACAATTCTAGAAATATTTCAGGAGGAGAAAAAAAAAGAATTGCGATCGCAAGAGCTATCTATAAAAAACCAAATTTAATAATTTTAGATGAACCAACTAATGGTTTAGATGATACAAATGTAAAAAAAATTGTTAATACAATGCTAAAATTAAAAAAAAGTACCACTATTATAATCATAACGCATAGTCCAAAACAATTTACAAATTATGATCAAATTATAGATTTAAATATAATGGATCCTAAAAAAAGATGATTAAATTAGCTAAATTTACAACTCAAAACATGTTTAATGCTGAGACACATTATAATTTATTATAGACTGTGGTGTATTTAAAGGAACTTCATTTTCTCGATTTGTAATGTTAAGAGAATTATAGGTAACACCAAAAAAATTAAATTAGTTGCTTTAGTATTTTATAATTTTTTTAAAAAATAACAATTTCAAAAGCTTAAAAGACTAATTAGTCTATATGTAGTATAATTAAAAAATGAAAATTAAAAGAATTATATTTAAATTTTTTTTAAACAATCTTCCTAAGAATAAATTTTTTGATAAATTTTTGTCTTTTATACAATTTATATTTATCCATAAAAGATTACCAACTAAAAAAAAAATTTTCAATGATGTATTATATAATATTAAAACCTCTGATGAGATAGATAATCCAATAAGAATCTACGTATCAGATAAGGAACATTGTAAAATTTTTTTAAATAAGATTATAGAAAAAAAATATATAATTCCAAATTTACATATAATCGAAAAATTATCTGAAATAGAAAAATTAATTTTGGATTCAAATTGTATAATTAAACCAACTCATTTAGCTGGGAAATGGTTAATAAAAAAAAAAAATCAACAATTAAGTAATATAAATATTAAGGATATTAAAAGTTGGTTTATTCAAAATCAGTATTTTGCTAATAGGGAAAGAAACTATTTAAATCTTCAACCAAAAATAATTATTGAACCTTTGTTGTTTGATGATGATAATATAATTGATTATAAAATTTTCTGCTATAAAGGTAGTGCAAGAGCCATACAGGTAGATTTTAATAGAGCAAGTGATCATTCAAGAAGTATTTATGATATTAAATGGAACAAGATAGATATATCTATAGATTTTAAAATGAATGAAAAAAAATTAGAAAAACCTAACAATCTAAATGAAATGATTAATATTGCTGAGAAAATTAGTAAGTATTTTAATTTTATAAGAATTGATATGTATACAAATAATAAAGAAATTTTTGTCGGTGAAATAACTAATATTCACGGAGGTGCAACTGAAAAATTTTTACCTAGCGGTTATTTTTCAGAGATACAATTCAGTAAAATTTTATTTCATGAAAAGTAGAAGTTTATTGAATAATAATTATTTGGGTGTTGTAGTTCTTTTTTGGAATGATTATAAAAAAACAATAAAATGTCTGTATTCTCTATTTAATCAAAATAAAATTTCTCCATTAATAGTCCTAGTAGATAATAATTCTGAACAACACTATTTTGAAAAAATAATGATTTGGTTAAAAAAAAAAAAAATAAAAATTTTAAAAAATAAAAATGATTTTTATAAGAATAGATTAAAAAGTAATAAAAAAAAAATTTATTATATAAGAAATAAAGAAAATTTTGGATGTGGATTAGGTCACAATCCAGGATATAAATTCTTACTAGCAAATAAATTTAAATATATTGCTAGAATGGATAATGATATTGTTGTTCTTAAAGAAACATTACATAACTTAGCTAAAAGATTGGAAATTAATGATACAATCGTGGGTATAAGTCCAAAAATATTACATGGTTATAAAAAAAAATATGTTTGGTATCGGGGAACTACAGTAGGAAATAATTTAAAATTTCAAAAAAATTGTGCTGATTACAATGGTTTACACTTAGATAAAAAAGAATTTAAGGGGCTAATTAATTCAGATGCTGTATGTGGATGTGCCTCTTTAATGAAGAGCTCCGCTTTAAGAAAGTCTGGTTTGTCTGACCCTGATTTTTTTTATGGTGAAGAAGATATTGATCTATCTTATAGACTAAAACAAAGTGGTAAAGAATTATGTGTAGATCTTGATGAAAAAGTTTATCATTTTGTATCAGTAACTGTAGGAAAAAATTGGGCAAAAAATATATATTATAATTATAAATATAGACTTTTATTAATAAAAAAAATTGGAAATTTATCTGATAAGATTTTTGGTTATTCTATTTCTATTATAAAATTTCTAATGTCATTTCTTTTAATTTTTAATAGATATTATTCATCAAGAATATTAATAAGATATCTTGCTATAAAACATTTTACTCAAAAAAAATATGGAAAATTTGATAGAAAAAATTACAGCCAAATTGATAAATTTTTTAAAAACTTTTCAAAAAATACAACTCTAGGAGATATTTTAAAATTTATTTTTTTTAAAAAAAAATATTAAAATTAAAGTAATGAGAATTTGTTATCTTTCTAATAATGATATGCCATCAAGAATGGCGAATTCAATACAAACAATAAAAATGTGTGAAGCTTTTGCTCAAAATGGAAACGATGTATTATTAATTTGCCCCAACTCAGAAAAAATTAAAAATACAATTTATAAATACTATGATGTAAAAACTAAATTTAACTTTCTTAAATTAAAAAGATACAAGAAATTTCCATTAGGATTTTATTATTATCTATTTTCTTTAGAGTCTATTTTAGTAAGTTTAAAGTACAAACCAGATATATATATAACAAGAAATTTTTTTACCTCATTTTTGCTTTGCCTTTTCAGAAAAAAAAATATTCTTGAGCTACATCATCCTTTGGAAATAGAAAGTAGGGTTGTAAGATTCCTAACTAAAAAATTAAAATTTATTAAATCAAAATACCTGATTAGATTTATAGCAATATCAAATGAAGCAAAAAAGTATTATCTTCAATTTTTGAATTTAAATGATAAAAGAATTTTGACGTTACCAAGTGGCTCCTCATTAAAAAAAAAAAGCAACATATTTGAACCTAAGCAAAAAAAACTAAAAGTAGGAGTATTTGGATCCTTACATAAATGGAACTTGAATTTGATAATTAAACTCTCAAAAATTGATATGAAAAATCAGTATTATGTTTATGGTGATAAAAGAAATTCAAAACTTAAATTAAGTAATTTTAAAAATAATTTATATTTTAGGGAGTACGTAGAGTATAAAAATATCGATAAGGAGCTTAATAAAATGGATATATTATTAATGCCGTATAAAAAAAAAATTGCTTCAGGAGGTAATGTAGGTGACATTACAAATTTTACATCACCTTTAAAATTATTCGATTATTTAACGACAGGTAAGATTATAATTACAGCAGACTTACCAGTTTTGAGAGAAATTTTAACAAAAAAAAATTCTATATTTATAAAAAATTTTAATAATCCTTACGCATGGAAGTTAGAAATGAATAAAATAATTAAGAATCTCAGTAAAAGAAAAATTTTTTCAATTAATAATTTAAGATTGAGTGAAAAATATAAATTAAAAAAAAGAGCTAAAATTTGTTTGGAGGGTATTTAATGTATATCGAAAGAGGTTGTGCGGGTTTTATTGGATTTCATTTCAGTAAATTTTTAATTGAAAAAAAATTAGATAATTTAGAATGCTCAACTTCAATAATAAGTCCTTTTACAGTTTATGGACTTATGGAAGACCGAATATGTTATAATTGAAGATTATGACAAGTTTAAGACTAAAAAAAAAAATAAATATTTATAATTATGAAAAGCATTTATGTGATTTTACTTACATCGATGATGTTGTAAAAATAGTTTTTAAAATCTCAAATTTATTAAATTCCAAAATTAACTTTTTAAATATTTGCGCATCAAATCCAATTGAAATTAATGATGTGATAAATTTAATTCAAAAAATGAAAAAAGAATAATGAAATTAAATTTCTTAAAAAAAAGAAAAGGTGAAATGCATATTACTTATAGTTCTAATTTTGAATTAATTAAATTTATAAAAAAATTTAAATTTACGAAATTTGAAAGTGGATATAAAAAAATATTAGCTTGGTTTAAAAAATATAAAAACAAAAAATATTTAGAATTTTCAAATTAATTATATGAAATTAAAAAAAATAATTTTGTTTTACCCATCTTTTGAAAAAGGAGGGGTCGAAAATATTTTGGTTAATTTCATTAAATTTCTTCTACGGAAAAAACTTAAAGTTGTTTTAATTTCTTCAAATTTTAATAGACTTGAAATTATAAATAAAAAATTATTTTCTTATAAATATTTCAAGTTTAAAAATAGTTATATTCCAAATCGATTTTCAGCCGCATATATAGGTTCAAAATTATTAGTCAATGAACTTAAAAAATCAAAAAAAGAGGATACTGTTGTTTTTTCTCTTCAAAGTAGTTCTCTTTCAATATTAATAACTAGAATATTAGGTTTTAAAATTGTAGCACGTAACGCTGAAGACCCTATTTATTCTACAATTCATGCTGACAAAAAAATTTTAGCAGTATTTGTAATTTTTTTTAAAATTTTAACTTATAATTTTGCAAGCGGCATTATAACAAATTCTAATGGATCAAAAATATCAATGAATAAGTTAGTTTTTAATAAAAAAAAAATAATTAGTATTTATAATCCATATTTGAAAAAAAACTTAAAGATAAAAAATAATAAAAAAAGAAATTGGATCCTATCTGTAGGTAGATTAACTAAGCAAAAAGACTTTAATACTCTGATAAATGCTTTTAGTATGATTCATAACGAAATTCCAAATTTTAAATTATTAATTATTGGAAGTGGAGAAAAACAAAATGAGCTCAAAAAAAATATTATTAACCTCAAATTAGAAAAAAAAATTAAAATTAAAAGTTGGACAAAAAATTTAAATCAGTACTATTCAAAATCAAAAATATTTATTTTAAGTTCAATATATGAAGGACTAGGAAATGTTTTGATAGATGCTGCAAATTACAAGCTACCAATTATTGCAACCAAGTGCAAGAGTGGTCCATCAGAAATAATTGACTATGGTAAAGGAGGGTATTTGGTCCCTGTTTCAAATAAATTTCTTTTAGCAAAAAAAATTACTCACGTTTTAAATAATTATAAAAAGGCAATTGAGAAAGCTCAATTTGCTAAAAAAAGAGTCAGTAGATTTTATATAGAAAAAAATTCTCTACTTTATTTAAAATATATTAAAAAAGTATTTTATGAATAAATTAAAGACAATCTATTATTGGGCACCATTTATTGATAGAGTTGCAACAATTAAGGCTGTATATAATTCAGTAAATTCATTAAATCGTTATTCATCCAAAATGCATAACGCAAAAATTATTGATACATTTGGTGAATGGGAATTTAATAATTATTTTAATCAAAATAAAAGTTTTTTTTTCTCTTTAACAAAATTAAACTTTCTTAATAAATTTTCTTCATTAGGATTTATTAAAAGTAGAATAAAATATATATTAATTTTTTTATTATGTTTTTTTCCATTAAAAAAATTCATAAAAACAACTAAACCAGATTTTATTATAATTCATTTAGTAACATCATTACCATTATTTCTTAATTTAATTTATAAATCTAAAACAAAATTTATTCTTAGGATCTCAGGAAAACCAAAATTAAATTTTATAAGATATTTTTTTTGGAAAATTACTCTTAAAGGTGTATATAAAATTACTTTTCCAACAAAAGAAACACTAGAATATTTTAAAACTTTAAAAATTGCAGATCAGACAAAATTTGAATTATTGTATGATCCTGTCTTAAGCTTAAATAAAATAATTGAACAAAAAAATGAATGTTTAGATGAAAAAATACTACAAAATGATGATTTTTACCTAGCAATTGGAAGACTGACAAAACAAAAAAATTTCAGTTTTTTAATAGAATGTTTCAAGGAAATTTTACAACAAACTCATGATATTAAACTTGTAATTGTTGGTTCTGGAGAAAATAAAGATAATTTAGAGTTACTGATAAATAGATATAATTTAAAAAATAAAATCTATCTAGTTGGATATAAACACAATGTGTTTAAATATTTTAAAAGATCAAAAGCATTTATTCTACCTTCGTTATGGGAAGATCCAGGGTTTGTTTTAATTGAAGCCATGTTATCAAACACATTAGTCATTTCAAGTGATTGTCCAAGTGGACCAAAGGAGATTTTAGAAAATAATAGAGGGATACTATTCAAAAATAACGATAAAAGTGATTTTATTGAAAAATTCAATCTTTTAACTAGTCTTAATAATAATCAAAAACTAAAAAAAAAAAAATTAGCTAAAAAATTTGTGAAAAGATTCACTTTATTAAGTCATCATAATAAATTAATAAACTTATTTAATTAAGAATGCAGCATAAAATTAAAAATTTCTTAAAAAATATTTTTTCTTATAATTTGTGGCATATACTTATTTCTAATTATCAATCATTAAAGTTTCTTCTAGTTAATAATTATTCATCAAGAGGTAATATTGATAAAAAATTAATGAATATTATAAAAAAAAAAAATGGATTTTATTTAGAAGTAGGAGCATACAATGGTATTTCTGAATCTGTTTCTCTTAGATTTGAAAAAGAATTAAATTGGTCAGGTTTATTAATTGAGCCAAATCCTTTACATTTTAAATATCTCAAAAAAAATAGGAAAAAAAATTTATGTTTAAATTATATTTGTTTAAACAAAAAATTTTTCAAAAAAAAACTATATATAAAAAATTTAAATCAAATGTCATATTTAGTTGACGATAAAAGTAGATTATATTTTACAGATTACCCAATAAGTAAAATTAATCAGTTAGTAAAAGAGTCAAAATCAGGAAATTCTGTGTCGTATAAATGTAATATTCAGAGTCTGGAAAATATTTTTTATAAACAAAAAATAAAAGTTGTAGATCTTGCAATAATAGATGTTGAAGGTTCAGAATTAGAATTATTAGCGGGTATAAATTTCAGTAAAGTTAGAATAAATTACATGTGTATAGAAAGTTATAATTTTAAAAAATTAAATAAATTTATGAAACATAAAAATTATGTTTTTATTTCAAAACTTCATAAAGAAGATTATGTTTTTAAAAAAAAATATTGACAAAATTTTTTTTGATATAAATAGTTTTGTATTATTAAATACTTCACTTAGTTTAAACAAAATATTTTTTAATTAAGTTACTGATATTGAAAAATCACTTTTATCTGAATTAAAAAATCCTAAGTTAAAAAAATTTGGAGGTTATTTAATGGGTTATTTAATGGGTTATTTAATGGGTTATTTTGGAATAAATCAGGGCCCATATGCAAAAAAATTATATAAATTGGTATTTGAAAAAGAATTAATTAAATATTTTGAAGAGTTAACATCAAAAAAAATAGAACTATTTGACATTAATTATAGTGGAAATTTAGTTTTACCAAAAAAAGGAATTTAACATTTTCACACTGATGGAAAATATGAAAATTAGATGTACATGGTATCGGTTGCAAATGAAGATATTACCACGTCTAATGGTTCAACTGAGATTTGTTTTGGTTCACATTTAAAATCAATTTCTTTCAATGAATTTTTTTTTAAAAAAACAACAAAAAAAAATTAATAATTAATAAGGGCCAAATAGTGATAAGAAAACATAATTTATGGCATCGCGGAACTAAAACAAGACTAACAAGTACTGACTTTTATTATCATTTATTTTAATTTTAATTGATAAAAATCAGCTAGTCTTAATTAGTGATAATTTAGAAATATTACCTAATTTTTTTAAATCAAATCTATCAGGTAGAATACAAGAGTTCATTTACGTTCATTTAAGATTTTTTAATATTATTATCAAATCGATTTATTCTTTTTTTTGGGAAATAAAAATTAAGAGCTTTATAATATTCTTCAAGTCTTTTGTTATAATCAAACCTATGCAATCTTTTAAATGCATAATTTTTTTTTTTGTTTAGTTTTTTTTTATTTTTTATATAAAAAATAATTTTTTTTGACAGCATTTGATAATCCCCAATTTTAAAAAGGATTCCACCTTTACCATTATCTAAAATTTCTCTTGGACCAGTGGGACAGTCAGAAGAGATTACAAATTTTTTTAAGGATATGGCTTCCAAAAGTACATTTGGTGATCCTTCATATTTAGAAGATAAAACAAATAAATCACTTTTTTTAATGTAAGGATAAGGATTCTTTTTAAAATTTATTATTTTTATATATTTTTTAAGTTTAAATTTTTTTATCAAATTATTAATTTTATATTTTTCAGGACCTGATCCCATCAAAAGAAGTTTAATATTAAAATCATTTTTTAAAATATTAATAGATTTGATCAAACATTCATGATCTTTTTGTTCAGAAAATCTAGCAACACTGATTATATTTAAGCTTTTTCTTTTAAAAAATTTTATTCCAACTTTTTTTTTTGAGGATTTTAATATTTCATTTTTGTTTAGATGATTATAAATAGATATACTATTTAAATTAAATTTATTTTTTAATTCTCTTTTAAAATCAATACTATTTACAATAACCCTGTCTGCTAAGTTATAAATAATTTTGTATAAATATTTTTTTAATATATTTTTTGACCAGCCTGAGGGTGATGAATTAGATCTTATAATAATTTTTAATCCTAAAATTTTTGCAAATATTGTACAGTAAGCAATTCCCTGAAAACATAAGATTATTACCTTTCTATTATGAAACGTTTCTTTAAATAAAAAAAATAATGAAATTAAAAATAAAGTTCTACGACCTAATAATTTTAAAAAATTATTTGTCGACACAGTCACTTTAACATTTTTATTAAGTTTATGACTTGGTATTTTGGAGACTGTAATTACCTTAATCTCTTTGTATTTTTTTGATAAATAATTAGTAATTATAAAAAAATTTTTCTCTACACCACCACCATTGACTATTGGCATAAAGATGATCAATTTATTTTTTTTCATTAAAAAAATTCTTTTTATTTATATAAAACTATTTAAAAAAAAACATAATTAGTTATATTTTTTATTAAATTTAAATACATCAAAAAATAATGGATCTAGTATCAGTAATAATACCATATTTTAAAAAACTAAAATTTATTGAGGCGACATTAGATTCAGTGATTAGCCAAACCTACAAAAAATTAGAGATTATAATTATTTATGATGATGATGATAATAGAGATTTAAAATTCATAAAAAAATTAAAAAAAAAAGACAAAAGAATAAAAATTATAGTCAATAAAAAATCATTAGGGGCAGGTTTATCAAGAAATTTAGGAATAAAAAAGTCTAAAGGTGAATTCATTGGTTTTTTAGACTCAGATGATTTATGGAAACCAAATAAAATAAAATATCAATTAAATTTTATGAAAAGAAAAAATTATCTTATTAGTCATACAAGTTATAAAATTATAAATGAAAATAATCAAATACTTGGTTCAAGAAAAGCAAGAGATTTTAATAATTTTAAACAATTACTTAAATCCTGTGATATTGGATTGTCCTCAGTACTATTAAAAAAAGAAATATTAAATAAGGATTGTTTGTTTCCGGATTTAAAAACAAAAGAGGATTTTGTACTCTGGTTAAATATACTTAAACGAAAAATAAGAATTGGATCAGTAAATCAGCATCTTATGGTTTGGCGAAAATTAAATAATTCTCTATCCTCATCATTAATTCAAAAATTGTTAGACGGATTTAGGGTATATCATTTTTATATGAGATTTAATTGGTTGATTTCGATGTATTTACTTACTTGTTTATCATTAAATTTTTTAAAAAAATAAATATGTTAGAAAAATTTTTGATTTTTATATTTCCAATATTTATATATTTTTTAAATTTATTCTTTATTAAAAAAAAAATTATTCCAAATTTTTCTGGAAACATACATCAAAAGTTTTTTAATAATAAGAGTGTACCTCTGAGTGGTGGTATATTTTTATTTATAATTATTATTTATATTTTTAAAAATGAACCAATTATCCTAGTATTATCTCTATTTTTAATTTTTCTAATTGGATTTTTTTCAGACATTAACTTTTTATCATCAGTAAAGTGGAGATTTGTTTTTCAATCTATAATAATTTTTTATTTTGTTTTTTCCACCGAGTCTAATATTGATTCTATACGAATAGATTTCTTAGATCATTATTTAAACAATTTTTGGATAAGCTGTTTATTTACAACATTCTGTTTAATTATAATGTTAAATGGAACTAATTTTATTGATGGTCTAAATGGTTTAATTATCTCTTACTGTTTAATTATTTTCTTTATTTTATATAGATTGGATCTAATTAATTTATTTTTTTCAAATATAGATCTATTATTAATAATAGTTACGCTAATTTCCCTACTTACACTTAATTTTTATAATAAGCTTTTTATGGGTGACTCTGGTTCATATCTTTTAGGATTTGTAATTGGATATTTTTTGATAATGATCTATATAAAAAATTCTTTAATTTCTCCATATTTTATTGTTTTATTATTGTGGTATCCAGCATTTGAAACTTTATTTTCAATTATTAGAAAATTGAAAACAAGAAAATCACCGATTAAGCCAGATAATGATCATTTTCATCATATGTTATTTTTTTTTATTGAAAAAAAATTTAAATTAAAAAAACTAGCATCCAATAATCTTTCTAGTTTTATAATAATTTTATATAATTTTATTATATTTAATATTTCGACCTTAAATATTTATTTTACATATTTTCATGTAATTTTAATATTAATCAATATTGTGATTTATTTAATTGTTTACTTGAAATTATATAATTTTAAAAAAATTAGAGTTTAAGATCTTTTTGAGATAAATTCATAAAAGCATAATTCATCCAAAAAAGTGCTGCTGCGTGAGAAGTAAAAAAACTTCCAGAGGGTAAAAGTGGAATGAATGTAGTTATTAAAAACAATAATCCAGCTAATTTAAAATATTGATCTGATTTATTAATATTTTTTTTATAATTCATATAACTTAAAATAAAAAAAATAATAAAAGAGAGATAACCTACAATCCCTAACTCAGAAAGAATTTCAATGTGTGTTTGGTGTGGATGTATAGATGAATTAACATAATTTTTATTACCAACTTCTATTCTATAATTTTTCAAACCAATACCAAAAAACTTATTTTCTAAAAAAATTTTAATTCCAAATTTATAATGATCGCCATAATTAGTTGAAGAAATAAATGTTATAGGGTTATTTAATAAAGGTTTTATTAATTGATTTAAAAACCTACTTTTGTATCCTTGATTAAAATTTAACGTTAAGATGAAAAAAATTAGTAATCCAATAACAATTACTAGTTTGCTCCTATCAAACCTTAATTTTATAAAAAAAATAAATAAAATCAGCATAGTAAATGTTCTTAAAAAATTTGATCTTTCACCGATTATAAAAGAAATAAGAATAAAAATTAATGCAAATATAAAAATAAAATCTTTATTATCTAATTTATTTTTAAATGTTACGTATTTTTCTAGTAAATTCGAATTTAATAAATAAGACAATATAATAAGATTAAATCCATAATAAAAATGACCAATTTTTAATTCATCATTAAAAAATCCAGCCAAACGTCCAGGCATATAAGATGTAAAACCTAACATGTTTTTACCAATATAAAATTCATAAATCAGATCAAAGCATACTAGTAAAAAAATTATTGACCAGGTACTTAGAATTATTTTACGATAAATACCACTATCAATATTAAAGAAATAAATTATTGCCATTACAAATAAGATATATCTTATGAAACCAATAGTTCTCCCGATTGAATTTTCTACATTGATACTGAAAAATAAGTTGAGAAAAAATGTTAGCCACAAGCCAATTAAAAAATAGAATGTTGAATTTTTAAAAAAATAATATTTTTTCTTTGTAATAATTTCAAAGACAAGAATTAAATCAACTAATACGATAATTAAATTAAGTATACCAGTTCCAATAAAAAAGCTTATAGGATAAAGAGATAAAATTAAAACAGCAAAAAAATGTGCATAATTACTTATAAATTGACTTTTTAAATTTTGCATGTAGGTAGACATAAGTTAGCTATAATTGTTTTTAATTCGTAAACTATATCATCAATATTTAAGATAGAATATTGTTAAACACAAATAAATTTTTGGAGAAAAATTTTTGAAAAAAATTAAAGCCTCGGTCTTGATAGCAAATTATAATAACCAAAAATATATAAATGAATGTTTAAATTCATTGCTTAAGCAAACATATAAAAATTTTGAAATAATTTTTCATGACGATGACTCAAAAGATGAATCAATTATTAATATAAAAAAATATAAAAATGTAAAAATAATTGAGAATAAAAAAAGAGGAAAATTTGGATCCTTAAATCAAATTAACGCATTTCAAAGAGCTTTTAAACTTTGTAAGGGTGAATTTATTTTTTTACTTGATAGTGATGATTATTTTTTAAAAGATAAAATAAAAAATATTATTAAAGTTTTTGAGTCAAATAGTAAAATAAAAGTTATTTATGATTTGCCAATAATATTAGAGGATAAAAAAAAAATGCTAGTTAAAAAAAAGTCAAAGATTATAAAAAATTATTGGCCTTATATCCCTCCTCAGAGTTGCATTTCATTTAGGAGGAAATATTTTGCAGACATTATTAAGAAAATAAAAGTAAAAAATTTTTATGATGTGTGGATGGATTTTAGATTAGCTATATATTTAATATACATAGAAAATAATTTTTATATACATGAGCAAAATCTAACAATTTATAGGCAAAATGTTAATTCAGTCTCGTCTGGTTTTATTTTTTTGTCTAATAATTGGTGGAAAAGACGTAAACAAGCACACGATTATGTTAAATATTTTTTTTCAAAGAATAAAATGCAGTATTTTAAAAATTTAGACTGTCTTATTACAAATTTTATTTATTTCTTTATAAAATGGTTAAAAAAATCTTAATCATCGGTCAAAATGGACTTTTAGGAAGTAGCTTAATAAATTATTTCAAAATAAAAAAATTAAATGTTTACTCATTAAGTTTTGAAAAGTTTATAAAAAAGTTTAATAAAAATATCTTTGGATATGACATTATAATAAATTGTACCTCTAATCAAAATTTTATTTCAAACTCGTATCAAGTTAAAAATGATAATGATCTAATAATTGCAAAAAAAATTGCTGGTACAAAAATAAAATTTGTTATGTTAAGTACTAGAAAAATTTATAAAAATAAATTTAATATTAAAGAATCAGATAAAAAAAAACCAAATTGTAGTTATGCAAAAAATAAACTAATATCTGAAAATTCTATAAAAAAAATTTTATTTAATAAAGTTTTAATTTTGAGAATTTCAAATATTATTAGTTATCCTAATAACAATAAAAGAAAGCTACATAAAACTTTTTCTGATATTTTTTTTGAAAAAGCAACAGAAGGTTATATTTATAAAAATAAAAAAATATATAAAGACTTTATTTCTATAAAAAAATTTAATCAAATAGTTTTTGAATTAATAAAAAAAAATTCCTTTGGAATATACAATGTCTCTTTAGGTAAAAAAATTTATATAAATAAACTTATTACTTGGTTAAATTTTTATAATCTAAAAAAAATAAAATTCATTAATCCAAAAAATAGTTTTAATAATGACTGTTTTACTCTAAATAATAAAAAACTTATGAGTAAAATTAAAATTAAAAATGATATTTTAGATCTCAAAAATGAATGTTTAAAAATCAGTAAGTTCTATTTTAAAAAAAGATGAAAAAAAAAATAGCTTTAATATTTGGTATTACTGGACAAGATGGTTCATATCTTGCTGAATTTCTTCTCAAAAAAAAATATTTAGTTCATGGAGTAAAAAGAAGATCTTCATCATTTAATACTGGAAGAATAGATCATCTTTATCAGGACCCTCACGAAAAAAATAGAAACTTTATTTTACATTATGGTGATATTACTGATGCTATTTCAGTGTCATCATTAATAAAGAAGATTAAACCTGACGAAATTTATAATTTAGCAGCACAATCGCATGTAGCAGTTTCATTCGAAGTACCAGAATATACAGCTAATGCTGATGGAATCGGAACTTTAAGAATTCTAGAAGCAATTAAATTTCATGGTTTTGAAAAAAAAACTAAATTTTATCAAGCTGGTACTTCAGAAATGTTTGGTAAAGTTGCTGAAACACCACAAACAGAAAAAACTCCATTCTACCCAAGAAGTCCATATGGTGTTGCAAAGGTTTATGCTCATTGGATAACTATAAATTATAGAGAAGCTTATAAAATTTTTGCATGCAATGGTATTTTGTTTAACCATGAAAGCCCAGCAAGAGGTGAAACTTTTGTTACAAAAAAAATAATTATGGCATTATGTAAAATAAAATTAAAAAAGCAAAAAAAATTATTTTTAGGAAACTTATATGCTAAAAGAGATTGGGGACATGCAAAAGATTACGTTGAGGCAATGTGGATGATGCTACAAAACAAAACTCCAAGCGATTATGTAATCTCAACTGGCAAACAATATACAGTCAAAAATTTTATAAATTTAGCATTGAAAGAGCTCAATATAAAATTTTATTGGAAAGGCAAAGGTGTTAATGAAAAGTGTTATGATGATAAAGGTAATTGTTTCATAGAATGTGATATAGAGTATTTTAGACCACTTGAAGTTGATACTCTAATAGGCAATTCAAACAAGGCAAGAAAAGAATTAGGATGGAAGCCAAAATATAATATCACTAAACTAATTAAAGAAATGGTATCCTTTGAACTCCAAAATTTAATAAAGTGACTAATTTAAATTCCAAAATTTATGTAGCTGGACATAATGGTCTAGTTGGTAGCGCAATAGTAAGGGAGCTTAAAAAAAAAGGCTATAAAAATATTATAACAGCTAATAAAAAAAAATTAGATCTTAAAAAGCAATTATCTGTTCTTAAATTTTTAAAGAAAAATAAACCAGACTTTATTTTTTTGGCAGCTGCAAAAGTAGGTGGAATATACTCAAATAATAAATATAAAGCAGACTACTTATATGAAAATTTATCAATTCAATTAAATGTGATAAATGGCGCTTATTTATCAGGAGTTAAAAATCTTATATTTCTTGGGTCTAGTTGTGTTTATCCTAAAAAAAGTAAACAGCCGATCAAAGAAAGCTATTTATTAACAGGTGAACTTGAGCCAACGAATGATGCTTACGCAATAGCAAAAATTGCAGGTATAAAAATGTGTGAAAGTTACAATATGCAGTATAATACCAATTATACATGCTTAATGCCAACAAACACATTTGGAGCTAATGATAATTATGACGATTTAAATTCTCACTTTCTCCCAGCTCTTATAAAAAAAATTGACAAATTAAAAAACAACAAAGAAAATTCTTTATTTTTATGGGGTGATGGAAAAGCTAGAAGAGAGATCATTCATGTAGATGATATTGCAAATGCTTGTGTTTATTTTATGAATAAAAAAAAAAAACCAAATTTGATAAATATTGGAACTGGAAAAGATTACACAATTGACTATTATGCAAAATTAATTGCAAAAATAATATTGCCTAATAAAAAAATCAAAATTAGATATGATAGAACTAAACCTAAAGGGGTACAAAGAAAAGTTATGGACGTATCGTTAGCAAGAAAAAATGGTTGGAAATACAAAATTAGTCTCAAAAAAGCTATAATAAAAACTTATCAATCATTTCAATTGGAAAAAAATCAAAAACAATGAAAAATATCATCGTTGTCACTGGTGGAGCTGGTTTTGTTGGATCTAATTTAATTCCATTATTGATAAAAAAAACTAAATTCAAGATTATTAGTATAGATAATTATTCTACTGGAAAAAAAAAAAATCATTTAGATAATTCAAGGGTTAAATATATAAATAATAACACAAAAAATATTAGCAAAATTTTAAGAAAAAATAAAAATAAAATAAATACTGTTTTTCATTTTGGTGAATTTTCAAGAATATATCAAAGCTTTTTAAAAATGAATGAGTGTATTAATTCAAACACAATTGGTTCAAATGAAGTATTTAATTTTTGTCTTTTAAATAAAATTAAGCTTATATATTCAGCAACATCAGCAAGTATTGGAAATAAAGGAAATGATAAAAATTTATCTCCTTACTCGTTTACCAAAGCAAAAAATTTAGAACTATTAGAAAATTTAAAGAAATGGTTTAATTTTAAATTTGAAATAATTTATTTTTATAACGTTTATGGACCTAATCAAATAAATACAGGTGACATGGCTACAGTTATAGGAATTTTTGAGAACCAGTACAAAAAAAAAATCCCATTAACAGTTGTGAAGCCTGGTACTCAAACTAGAAGATTTACTCATATACTAGATACAGTAGATGCATGTTATTTAGCTTGGAAGAAAAACAAATGTAGGCACTACAGTATATCTAACAGGAAAAGTTTTAGTATAATTAAAGTAGCCAAAATGTTTAATAGCAGAATTAAGTTTTTACCTCCAAGACAAGGAGAAAGATATGCATCAGCTTTAACAAGCATGAACTTATCAAATAAAGTTTATAAACTATTTGGAAAAATTAGACTAAAAGATTATCTAAAAGACATTGTTAAAGACAAATAAATCGCTGAAATTTCAGTGTTTACAATTTAAATTAAATATGTATAACAACTTCGCCGGTAATTATTGCGTAGGTGTTATACCCGATCCCATTCCGAACTCGGAAGTCAAGCCCTTCAGCGCCAATGGTACTTTGTCTTAAGGCACGGAAGAGTAGGACGTTGCCGGCATTTAAATGTTATGAAAATTAAAAGCTCACTCAAATCTATTAAAAAAAGAGATCTAAACTCTAAGCTAGTTAGACGTAGAGGAAGAGTGTACGTAATAAATAAAACAAACCCAAAATTTAAAGCAAGACAAAAGTAATTTTTATGGATAACGAAAACCATAAAAATACTTGGAATAACTTTACCAAGTTTGTGTTGTGGGGAACTGTCGCGGTAATAATTGTTTTGGTTTTAATGGCAATATTCTTATTGTAAGATTGATGAATGAGAATTGCTTCCACACTAGAAAATCAAAATATTGAAAAAAGAATAGCAATTACTCCTGAGATTGCAAAAAAATATATATCCCTTGGTCTTGAAGTTTCACTACCTAATAATTATGGAAGTCATCTTGGTATTAAAGATGAAGTGTACAAAGAATTAGGGGTATCAATTTCACAAGATGAAAGAGAAATTATAACTAGCGCAGATATTATTGTTCAGTTAGGTTTATTAGATGATGACAAAAGTTCTTTATTAAAAGAAAATCAAACATTTATTGGTGTTTTAAACCCCTATGATAATAAAGAAAAGATAAATGATTTAGTTAAAAAAAATATCAATACTTTTTCACTTGAATTACTTCCAAGAATAACAAGAGCTCAGTCTATGGATATACTATCCTCACAGGCAAACCTTGCGGGTTATAAAGCAATAGTAGAGTCGTTCGCTCATTTTGAAAAAGCAATTCCAATGATGATGACTGCAGCAGGAACAATACCCGCTGCAAAAGTATTAGTGGTTGGTGCGGGGGTTGC